>Ga0182024_10020184_pt1 | contig 12195 bp, 15 predicted proteins | sample P32metaG_FD_120480 | JGI IMG/M metagenome (GOLD analysis project Ga0182024, IMG submission 120480) | Permafrost microbial communities from Stordalen Mire, Sweden - P3-2 metaG (Illumina Assembly) | ecosystem: Environmental > Terrestrial > Soil > Wetlands > Permafrost | place: Sweden: Stordalen...
CGTTCATCTCTTCCTTTTTCTTTCTCGCCCTGCTCATTAATTAAGAGTACTACTGCTGTCTCAGAGATGTTGGCACAGAGGGTCCTGACTGAATCCCCTCACTTTCCACACAACCTGATGCTTGCCGGGAGAGGTATCAAGGACGAAGTTAGGTGCCGGGACTTCAGTTGAATTTCGTATCGCTTCGAGAGACTCGTCGCCCTTTCTATCGAGATCGAGATAGACGTGACGAATGTCCTTGATGTTTTCCTTCGTATGGCTGTAGGCGTCGTCATTAATGGGGTTCATTCCCATGAACACGTCGGAGCCGCGAGCGTTCTGAGTGGCGAGCCAGGTTTGAAAGCCGGGGCTTGCTATCGTCTGAGCCTTGGCGATTCGTTGAACCGTGTGGCCCGTCAACCGGTTGCGCACGAGGATAGCGGCATTGTCCGTGGGTTCGAAAAGCTCCCGGACATACTGCGAAGTGGTGAGGGATCGCGGTGAGTATGCGGTGTCGATGCTCATCGGCGGTCCTGCTCGGCTAAGAATACGACACCGTAGTCGAACAGGTCGGCGTCCGGGTTATATCCGTTGATCAGGAGAACTTCGGAAATGTACCTGCGTCCAGGCCTACGTTCGATATGGATGACGACATTGAGCGAATCCGCAATGGCGCTCTTGATGGCGGCGTAAGGCAGAGCCACGCCACTTTGCAAGACACAACTGGTGAACCGAGCTAGAACCTGGTGCGCAGCACGCGTCGAGCAAACGGGCAGTCATGTAATCATAGGCCGTAAGGACAGCGATAGCTTGGCCCTTTCGACGCTTATCTGCAAAAGTCGTAACCGTCACTTTTTCAGCATGTGGTTTTGAGTTCATGTATTGGGCTCGGGTTCGTTGTTTGCTTGGTTTAGTGGATATCAACAGCGACATTGTCGATCAATCGGGTACGCCCTAACCATGCTGCCGCCAACAGCCTCGATGGCCTATCGGCTCGGTGAATTGGATCGAGCAATTCTGCGTCCACCAGCGTCATGTATTCCACCCGGTCGAACCCAACACTGTAGAGATGCTCGACCGCTCTGCTCTTAACCGTCTCTAAGTCCGCGCCTCCAAGCAATTCGACCGAAGCGGTCCGCAGGGCGTAGAATAGTTGTGGCGCAATTGCGCGCTCTACTGCGTTAAGGTAGGTATTCCGAGATGAGATGGCGAGTCCGTCAGACGCACGGATGGTTGGCCCAGCTTCGATCGAAACTGGAATGTTGAGGTCTTGCACCATGCGTCGTACCACCTGTAATTGCTGATAATCCTTTTCTCCAAAGAAGGCCACATCTGGCATGGTAATCATGAAAAGCTTGACAACTTGGGTGGCGACTCCGGCAAAGTGTCCCGGACGAAACTCACCACATAGGCCGTCTCCAATGCCATGGACCGCAACGGATGTGCAGAATTCATTAGGCGGTCGACATCCATCCGGGAATAACTCGGTAACGGTAGGAGCAAAGAGCAAGTCACAGCCGTCATCTTCTAACAGGCGAACATCCCGGTCGAACGGCCGTGGATACAAGCTCAGGTCTTCGTTCGATCCAAACTGGATGGGGTTGACGAATATAGTTGCCACTGTGCGATGGCAACGTTCCCGGCTTCGTTGCACGAGCGAGGAATGTCCCTCGTGCAATGCGCCCATCGTTGGCACAACGCCGACACTGAAGCCTGCCTTTCGCCACACCGAGATTCGTCGCCTTGTGTCGCCAATCGTTTTAAAAACATGCATAAAATGGTGTATTTGAGCCAGTAAATGATTTGACGCTGCGGCCTGCTATTGCTACCCAGGTTGGGAATGTTCGACCACCCCGTAGCGCGCTAATTGTAACATTGCCGCGCCAAAAAGGAGGCCCGCTCCAAGGAATTCGGCGTGGCCTAACGACCACCCGTAGCGAGCACTGCGACTCGAACTAGGCTGGTCCGTCCCTCGGATTGCCCAAAGGAATCTGCTTCGAACGATAGGTGGTCAAAAACCGTCCCTAATGACCCAGGCGATCTCGGTCTATTTCTTGTTGCCTTGATCGGCGGAGCCGAATTGCGATCGTCGCGGTCCTCGACGACCTTGATTCGCGTTACACAGATACAACTACATTAATCATGATCGGGCAAAGTCAAGGAGTGGCTTCACATCGTTCTCGTTTGCATCGAGGGCTCGAAGTGCGGCGAAGTACTGAGAACGAGCATCGCACTCTCGTACGAGGTCTTGTCCGCTGCCCCAGGTGAACTCCGGCCGTCTGTGTTTAACTGCCACGACATCAGTGATCATTCGGGCGTGACGGCCATTCCCATTCGCGAAGGGATGGATTTTAGAAACGAGTTGGTGGTGGAACCGGATCGCGGATTCATCGACAGTAAATGTATTGTTGTCCAGCCAATATTGGGCATTGCCTAAGAGTTGTGCGATCCGCTGAGTTATGTCGAAAGGGTCGCAGCCTATATTAAGTTCGTGTTTTCGGTAGGTCCCGGCCCATTTCCAAACCTCATCAAACATCTTTCTGTGGAGTTTTCTCACGTAGGACTCTTCTAGAGGCTCTTTGGATTTCATCGTTCGATCACGGAAGGCCCATTCTCTTGCGTGCACAATGTTCAGCGCTTCGTATTCGTTTAGCTCGCCCATTGTGCTGATGCGTGGGATTAGCTGCTCTGCCTCTTCTGGACGGATAAGAGTGTTTCCGTCCGCGAGTTTGTGATCGAGGATGAAGTTCATGGAGTGTTTATCTCCTCTTACGGTTAAGGCGCCGGTGAGTCTCATCCTCGATTAATTGTTTCGTGTTTTGGGGCTTTTGATCCTCCAACGCCATTGTGTGCATAACGCTTTCGACATCACGGAGCGCACGATCGCGAACTGGCTTTTCTGAAAGATCAACAAAGGATCCGGACTTCGGTATCAATGCATAGACTAGTTGACAGCCCATCGCTTCGGCCACGCGGCGGAGATTGTGTAGAGTGATTCGCTCACTAGCCTCGTACTTCTCAAAGCGCAGCACGTTTGGGCGTCGAGTACCGAGGTGCCGTGCAACTTCTTCGAGGGTGAGCCCGAGCGCCTCGCGAACGGACGCCAGCCAGCCGCCGGTTGGTCGGGGTGGAATGTTGGCGGTCTGCATCGAATGAAGCCCCCGGTCTAATTGTTGAAGGCGAAGCGTTCTGAATTGACCGCGCATGTTGTCCTCGTATTCTTTTATGACTACAAAAGCTATTATAATATATCCACAGATGGAAACACTATTCGCTTATCGTATCCTTTTGTGGATGCAATGTCAATATAGTTTCACAAAGTCTCATTGGGGAAACAAAATCTATAAATATATATCCATAAATGGATACTAACATTATATATGTGTATTCAGTAATGAAAACAGAGATCACTGTGGCTGATACAGATCAAAAATTGGTGCTGACGAGCGCTCGGCCTATCACGGTCCTTTGTGGGTCGACTGGCCATGGGCAGGTATTGCCACCGCTCAAACGGACAAAGAGTAGGAGATCAATTTACAAACAGCTGATCGACGCGGAAAACAAGCACGACCCTTCCGCCGTGCGCAAGCCGGTCTGGAATTCTCCTTCAACTCTGTTCGTTGCCAAGGCGCCTGTCGGCTGGCACGGATATTGGGGGATTGACGATGTGATGCAGCATCTACACGACATGTATCAGCAGCCGTTTCGGATCGACCCAATCTACGAAGAGGAAAAAGTTGCCTTCATCACGCCCGAAAATTGCGGAGACTATGCGCCGGTTCGAATCATAGTGGCATACGGCGGGCAAAACCCAGTTCTCAAGCCGTTTGTAATGGTGTTGATCTGGATCCAGACGCCGCAAGGTTGGAAGATGGCGACCGATATTCCGATTCCGGTTCCGTCCGATCCCACAGCGCACTGACGTTAAATCGTCTGGCGAGATTTCTAAAGCCCAACATTTGGGGAGATGACATGAACGAAACAGAAAAAAAGAAAATTGCTCAGAAATTCATCACCGGCCTAAGCAATCGCGACGCAAACTTATTGAAATCCATCATGACTGATGACGTTGTTTGGAGCTTGCCGGGAAAGAGCCTGATGTCCGGCGAAGCGCACGGCGTGGACGCTATCCTTAGGCTACCGCAGGCGGGTTCAATACCCCAGCCAGAGTATCGAGGGCCGAGTCCCTTCGCACTTGCGCCTTCTTCGCCGTTAGCTCAAAGAAGGTTAAGTGGCCGGGTTCGGCAGTAGCGGGAGTGAAGGCGGTTGAGGGGAGTCGCATAAAACAGTCGAACAGAGAGCCGTCTAAGCAGACGATTCACTGTGGGGAATATTGTTGGTGGTCCCATTTCAATCGGTTCGTATTGATCGCGAAGCGTCGGTAGGGAAAACATCTGCTAAATGCTGACGACGCACAACAATCGCGGACGCTAGAATTCTGTCGCCACTACATACGGCGTAACTGTTGCTGGCCGGTATGTTGTGCCCTTCATTGCGGTATGCATCGATTTCCTGAGGGATGGCTGACTGTCGGATGCTTTCGAGTTTTCGTTCCGCGCTATAAAAATATCGCTCGTTCGGGTACTTCTTCTCGCCCCTTCGGATCGCAGATTCGAGGGCCTCAAGTACGTGGTGCAGTTGCCAGAAAAACGCCGCCAAATGAGACCGGCAGATAATTAGGTCAACCTGGGTTTGATCTCTTGCCCTTTGATCGTCTTCCCGCAGTTCGTCAACCGGTAGTGCGATTCCAGGCACAATCGTTTTGCTTACGCTTTATGCGGAACGGGTAGCCCGGCTTTATGAGCAGAACGCGCCACAACAGGAAATCCTGCGGCCTATTGGGCAATACGTTCGGCGCTGGAAGCGGTGGGTGCGGAGTGGGGTCGGGGATGTCTGCAGTTCGCTTGAGTGGCCAGATGTCCATGGGCCATGCATTCGCTTCGGGATAGTCCCCCGCCTCGCTTGAGGGCGGTGTCTACTGCTGCACGCAATATAAGCTAATCGAAAAGCTACAATTGTTTTGGTTGTCGTCTGGAGCTGCTTGCGAGTTGGCTTCGTGCTGGCGACCGATCCACTAAAGAACTTCATCGTCGTTTTCAGTGCAGCCACACATCTGCCCGCATTCAATCAGAGCATAGTACGCACGCGAGTAGACCTGTTCCCTTTCGCACAGACGCTCCAGTCTCGACTCAATTAGGCTACTCGAGGATCCTGACCCTCCGGGATCTTCAGAATTGCCCTGGTATCAAAATGGAATTTCTAGCCAAATCCCGAATCGGACTGCTCTTGGTCGTGGTCGCAGCGTCATCCGCCCTCTGCGCTCAAAATACCGGACCGGACCAACATCAGAATCTTGCAAGCATCCCGGACGCCCGTCAGATCGTGCGCCAATCGGTCGCGGCCACCGAGCGCAGTTGGCAGGCGCGTGACCACTACACGTACACGGAACGCGATGAGGATCGGCGCCTGGATGCGCTGGGGCAGCTGAAATCGGAAAATGCCGCCGTCACTAAAATGATTCTCGTTAACGGTACTCGCTTCGAGCAGCTCATTGAACACAACGGCCAGCCTCCATCGGCTACGGAGCAGAGGAAAAGCAACGAGGATCTCGACAAGCTGAAGCACGAAACGCCGGCCGAGCAGACTGCGCGGCTCCGCAAGGGCCAGGAAAACAGGGCTTTCCTTCTCGACGTGCTCGAGGCCTTCGACTTCCGTCTCGTCGGCGAGGAGGTAGTCGACGGCAGGGCAGTTTATGTGCTTCAGGCTACGCCGCATCCGGGATATCTCGGGAACGGCAAGTACGGCAAGATGTTCAATAAGGTAGAAGGGATGCTTTGGATCGACAAGCAGGACTTCGGCTGTGTCAAGGTCGATGGCGAGGTCACGCAGTCGTTCTCGATGGGTTTATTCGTCGCCCGAGTGGAACGCGGATCGCACATCATTCTGGATCAGATTTGTGTTGGTGACGCGGTCTGGGTGCCAGAACGCCTCGAGGTACGGGCCAGCGCCCGAATCCTCTTCCTGAAGAGCCTCGACATGGACAGAATTCTCAATTACTCCGACTATCACCCTGCGGCAGACGGTCCGTATTCTGCGAACAGATAGCGGCGGCCTTGCCCGCTACATTCGATTGCTGCGACGACAGAGACAGTGCCACTTCTTCACGGCCCGGTTGCGGGTGTGGACGAATAATGCAGCAGACGGGCACATTCACTTACTCGAACCCCACATCTGGACAAGGTGCATGGTGGACATATTGTCGCCCACCCGGAAACCACGCAGAAAGGGCGCGTGAGGAAAGCCTTGGCGAGCTTCCTCGAACGGGGCCTGCGGAATGCATCGTTTCCGAGTACGACATTCGGGAACAATCGTCAAGGTGACGGCCAGGCCGCATGCCCGGTTCGCCGACTGTACGACTACGTGAACGGCGACGATAAGACAGCGCCGTTTTTTTAATACCTATTTCCCGTGACCTGGATTAATTCGCTGGGATTGACGGGTTCGTGTCCGAACAAGAGCAAAATGCGTTGAGGGATTGTGACTAGAAAATTTGATGTGATAGCAATCGGAACAGGATCAGCCGCCTCGGCGGTGGCGTCGCGCTGTCGCGAAGCGGGATGGCAGGTTGCAATCGTGGATTCGAGGCCGTTTGGGGGCACCTGTGCCCTACGGGGGTGCGACCCGAAGAAGGTGCTCGTCGGAGCTGCCGAAGCGGTCGACTGGACTCGTCGAATGCAGGGAAGAGGAATTCAGGCAGAGAAGCTTCAGATTGATTGGCCCGAATTACTATAATGCGTTTCAAGCGTTCTTTCACTGAACCAGTTCCAAAGCGGCGCGAAGATGGGTTCACGAAAGCCGGCATCGCAGCGTTCCATGGTCGGGCACGCTTCGTCGGTCCGACTACCGTACAAGCGGGGAAAGAGATATTGGAGGGACGGTACGTCGTTATTGCGACCGGGGAGGTGCCGGCGGATTTGGAGATTCCCGGCACTGAGCACCTCACGACAAGCGATCAGTTCTTGGAGTTGAACGAACTCCCCCGGAGGATTCTCTTTATCGGAGGCGGGTATATCGCCTTCGAGCTTGCGCATGTAGCGGCACGTGCGGGATCGCAGGTCACAGTCCTACACCGTGGCCCGCGTCATCTCGCTCTTTTTGATCCGGATCTCGTCGATCAGCTCGTTGAGCGAACTCGCGAACTCGGCATTGACGTTCATCTCGGAACCGAAGCGATAGGGATCGAAAGGAGCTCCGATCAGTTCATTGTTCGGGCATTGGCCTCTCGAAAGACGGGCACGTTCCAGACGGAGATGGTTGTGCATGCGGCGGGTCGCGTGCCCGAGACTAACGATTTGAATCTGGACGCTGCGGGGATCGAATGGGACAAGCGGGGAGTGCGAGTCAATGAATTCTTACAAAGCGTGTCGATTCCGGCTGTGTATGCGGCAGGAGATGCCGCCGCCAGCGGAGGCCCGCCGCTGGCTCCTGTGGCGAGCTATGAGGGGCTGATCGTGGCCGCAAACCTCTTGAAGGGAAACCATCAGACACCGAATTACCTCGGCATTCCGTCGGTCGTCTTCACGATCCCTCCGCTGGCTGCTGTCGGTCTCAGTGAACGCGAGGCACGTGAGCAAAACCTCAAGTTCAGGGTCAAACAAGAGAGGACCTCGACCTGGTATTCATCTCGTCGGGTTGCGGAAACATGTTCCGGCTACAAAGTGCTCGTGGAAGAAGGCACGGACCGTCTTCTGGGCGCTCATATTCTAGGGAGCGAAGCCGGAGAAGTCATCAATCTCTTAGCGCTTGCTATCCGTTCGAGGATGCGTGCCACCGATTTAAAGCACATGCCGTTTGCGTATCCGACGAGCGGCTCAAATATGACGCGAATGCTTTAGAAAGGCCTAAAGGAAATCACTTCTTTGGCTCGGCTGTGACGGTAACTTCAACCCGCGCACCCTTTTTGAGGTTCACATCATCGCCATGTTCGTCAGTTAACGTGTTTTCAATACGAAGATCTCGATACCGGTGGTCGGCACCTTCCACAGCAATCTGTGCCTTTTCCGGCTGGCTCGGGCCTGAAGACGGGATGATCTTGTTGACGGTTCCGGGCACGGTGGCACTTGGGCGTTCGCGGACTCGCGCAGTATCCAGATTCAGTTCCGTTATTCTTGCGGACCTGGCCATGCGCGGCTTGCCCATTTCCTTCGTGACGCTCGCACGGGTCGTTTTGTCGGATTCTTTCTTAGCTCCGTTATGTAGCACGGATCCATGATGACATCGAGATGGAAGCCATGCAGTGCCATTTCGCACAGTTGCGAAATAAGAGGCCGATTCCTGTCGGTGGCATCACTCTCGGATCGGCAAGATCAAGAGTCGAATTCATCGCAAATGGCCGCGTATGACCAAATCCGCACATCGATGGGAAGTAAATTGTCGGCCTGCCTCACGGGACGGTCATTGCGAGGACGAAATCTCTGAGAAGTGGTAACTGGGCTTGGGGCACTATACGCGCGGAGCCGTACGCTCTCCGATGGCTCGGCTAACTGCACCTGCGGTTATCTCGGCAAAATCTATTTTCCCCGTAAGAAATCGAAAACCCTAAATGTGTAATTTGATTCACCAGACGATCTCGAACCTGCAAAGCTTCCCGATAGGCGTTTGTCAACGTTGTTAGTCCTTCCACGTTTAAATCGCTTGGAGAAAAGTAAGATCCGTTTTTCCGATACCGCAAGTCCAGGCACTGACCATTTAAAACTAAGCTTTCTGGCTTAGACTGGAGGAAACCGCCAATCTCGGTAAGCTTTTGGCCCCAGCTAGCTAGATACTCCGAGAGGCGCTCCAGCTGAGCTATGAAAGAACACCTGCAGTTCCACTTGGGATGCGTACGCGTAGAGAAGGAAAAGGATCTATTCGATTAGCTCTGAGATGTGATTGTGTCGCGCGTGAACACGTTTGCAAGTCGACACGTCTCAAACGGGACAGAAATCACGTCGCCTCGGTGTTAAAAATCAGACGCTCCACCGGGTGCAAATAATGCTTGGCCAGGAAAAGCAGCGATGGGAAGTGTTGTGCGAACAGGCCTCGAAAGAACAGGACTCCGGGAAGTTGATGGCACTTGTTGAAGCACTCAACCGGGCCCTCGAATAGAATACTCTCCGCGACTCAGTTCTGCCGCTTAGTTCTTTGGCCGCCCGCCCGGCTACATGCTCTGTCGAGCGGCATTGGGAGAGATCTGCTTGCAAAGCATTTCACGACCGCCTCGGCACGTCGTGAGCGCGAGGGCAGCAGCGCGAAACCAGAAACAACGCCGCGGCCCTGCCGAAGGATAGTTATGCTGACCCGCATCGATGCGTTGATGCATCGTGGCCCTAACCTTCTTTATGTCACACAAGCACCCTTTTGACAGGTATAGCAGGTATAGCAAGTTCAGGTGTCTAAACAACTTTGCGTCGTGAACGAGCGTCAACAAACTGCTGGCGATGATGGGAGGAAGGCATGCGGGATGGAACGAAGCAGGCAAGAGATTCATATACGACAACGGTCAAGCGGTCCATTCCCGGGGCTAAGGTGCTGAACCGCGAACGCGAAGACCTCGGAACAATCGAAGACCTGGTCATCGATACCAGGGATAGTCGAATCACCTATGCCATTTTTTCATTTGGGGGAGTTTTCCGCGTGGTCGACAAGCATTTCGCCATTCCATGGGTAGCTTTGGCCTTTAACGTTTCAGAGAAAATAGCGGTCTTGAATGTCGATAAGGATCGGCTAAACAATGCTCCCCGCTTTGATAAGGACCGTTGGCCCATATGGCGGATCCGGTCTGGGGCAACCAAATTCACGGATACTATCGCTATAGGCCGTATTGGGAAAGCGGCGCCGGTAAAGCGCGTGGCGAGTCGCGGTGAGTGCATTCGCCCGAGCTATGTCCGATGGCGGCGGTGTGACGCTCTTTTTCAGAACGAGAACAGGCTTCAATCAACGATTCCCGAGTATGGTCCAGGCGCTCGAATACCTTCCTGACGAGTCAAGTCGCCCTCGTTCAACAACACGCTAGCAAGAACCTCAAATTGGCCAGGAGCTCGGCACATATGAAATCAAAGACAAAGTTGCCTTCACGACTTAATAACTTTTCTTCGGGCGACAGCTTGGGCGGCCAGGTCTCGCACTATCGAAGGAAGCAAAACATCTACCGTCAAGGCACACCTGCCTACACCCTCTTCTACATTCAAGAAGGCGGCGTTCGTCTCACGGTCCGATCGAAGCACTGCCGACCAGCGGTTACCGCCATTCTGGGTGTCGGAGACTTTTTTGGAGAGCTCTGCCTCGCAGGCTATCCCCTTCGTATGTCTACGGCCGTCGCATTGACCGCCAGCTCCATACGCGCCGTCAAGAAAGAAAAGATGCTCCAAATACTTCGCAAACAACATAAGACGTCAAATTCCTTGATGGCCTATCTGTTGTCCAGCGTCAAAAACTACCGAGATCACGTGGCGCACCTGCTGACTTCCTCCGCGGAACAACGCCTCGCGCGTGTGCTTCTGCGGCTAGCGCACTTGGATAAGAAAGGCCCAGGGGTGGTTGAGATTCCCGTTCTAAGTCACCAACTTCTGGCGGAGATGGTCGGGACCACGCGTTCGCGAGTCAATCTGTTCATGAATCGATTTAGGAAGGCGGGATTCATAGACTACGATGGGGGTTTAGAGGTACACCGGTCGTTACAGAAGGTTCTCCGAGGCCGCTAGGAAGCACATTTAACCCATCCAATCCTAAGTGCGTGCTGGAGTTACGGACACTGTCCCGATTGGCACAAACTGTTCAATATTGCACAGGCAGCATTTCCATGCTAGTCTGGCACATCGTGTCTGCCGCAGTTCCACATGCATCCGTCAAGGTTCGTCGCCCGCCCAAAGGAGCGAATTCCAGAAGCGCTGTATTTGATCCTCACTCTTTTCTTGAGTCGGCCGGCGTAGCGAGAACAATTGTGGAGGATCGCAAATCACAGAAGTTCTACTCTCAGGGTGATCCCGCCACGAGTGTGATGTACATTCAAAAAGGCGGTGTGAAACTTTCCGTGGTCAGTGAGACTGGCAAGGAGGCAGTGGTGGCGCTTCTGGGGCCGGGCGATTTCTTCGGAGAGGGGTGCTTGGCAGGTGTGCCCTTTCGGATGGGAATAGCGAGCGCGATTACGCCGACCACTGTTCTGGTCATCGAAAAGAAAGAGATGATTCGCGTCCTTCATGAAGAACATGAGCTCTCTGACCGCTTCATCGCGTATCTACTGATCAGGAACATCCGAGTCGAGGAGGACCTAGTCGATCAGCTCTTTAACTCCATTGAGAAACGGTTGGCTCGGGCTCTGTTGCTGCTCGCCCGCTATGGCAAGCAAGACCAGCCGCAGAAGATGCTTCCCAAAGTATCTCAGGAAACGCTCGCAGAAATGGTTGGTACGACACGTTCCCGAGTTAACATGTTCATGAATAAATTCAGAAAACTCGGCTTCATTCATTACAATGGTGGAATTAAGGTCCACAGCTCTCTCCTAAGTGTCGTCCTGCACGAATAAGATTTGCTCTTAGCAAAATGACTTCGCCGCGGTTCGCTCTCCCGTTCTCCCGACAGCACGCTGCCAACTGGCGTAATCCTTCCGAAACATCCGACCTCGCGAAAGTGCAAACCCATATAGCCGCATTCCAGTTGTCCGATTCGCGTCCCCCAGCGCACTAGGAAAGTAGAAGAATGGATTGATTATTCCTAGGACACCAGAGAACTCTAATAGATGCTGGGCTGACTCCTTTGGAACAGCCTCAGGGATCACCCAAAACCGGCCAATGAGGGTCACCCGAAAACCGGCCAACGATAAAACCCGGGACATTGACACTGACGTGAGGGCTTATAGCCTCCGTTAGCATGAGCAATGTCTTGAGCGAAGAAAAGAAACAACAAGTCATCGCACCGGGGAAGCTCGGATGGCCGTTGCGGCGCATCGAGCAAGCCACTGGTGCATGTCGTGAAACAGCAGGCGCTTACCTGAAGGCAGCGGGGATCGCGGTGCGACCCCCGGGTGGCTGGGGACGGCGAGCGCCGGCAAAACCGGCTAATGAGGTGACCCCGACTCTGGAGCCGTGATTGCTGCCCTGGAATGAAATTAATAGTGCTTGACCTTGGAATGATCGGCATTATGATGCACGCGACATTGTCGTGGGGCGTGCGGTCCAC
>Ga0182024_10020185_pt1 | contig 12194 bp, 10 predicted proteins | sample P32metaG_FD_120480 | JGI IMG/M metagenome (GOLD analysis project Ga0182024, IMG submission 120480) | Permafrost microbial communities from Stordalen Mire, Sweden - P3-2 metaG (Illumina Assembly) | ecosystem: Environmental > Terrestrial > Soil > Wetlands > Permafrost | place: Sweden: Stordalen...
CACCCCGAGTGCCGCGACGGCCACGATAAATACGGTCTTCATGCGCCGATATTTTTCAGCGATGATGATGGCCGGCACCATCACCGCCACGGAGACCAGAAGCACCGGCAAGTAAACGATCCATTGACGATGGCTGTCGATCTCGAGACTGGAGCGAAGCAGCGCGGGAACCCGGAGAAAACTCGCGGTCAGCATCGCGTGCAGCGCAAACACGCCGAAATCGAGCCGCCGAAGTTCCGGCTCGCCGGCAATCGATCTCAGAAGCGACGGCACCGTCTCCGTATCCCGGTGAATGACCAATGCCGGCGGCCGCGGAACGACAAACTCCGTGATGGCGATTCCCACCAGTGCCAGTCCCACCATCGTCCAAAAGATTCCGGGCACCCCAATGAGACCGGCAAGCACCGGTCCCGCGATCAGCGCAAACATGAATGCGCCTCCGATGGTGATGCCGACAACCGCCATCGCCTGGGTACGACTCTCCTCTCCGGTCAGATCCGCCACCAATGCCAAGATGACCGAGCCGACGGCGCCCGCACCCTGCAAGATGCGGCCGATGATGACGCCGTCGAACGTCGAGGAGAGTGCTGCCACGGCGCTGCCGGCGCCGAACAAGATCAGCCCGGACACGATCATCGGTTTCCTTCCCCACCTATCGGACAAGAGCCCGAACGGGATCTGCAACAACCCCTGGCTCAGCCCATAGATGCCGAGCGCCAGCCCGGTCTTGAAGGGCGTCGACCCGGATAATTGCCGCGCATAGTCGGCGAAGACCGGATAGATCATGAAGAGGCCCAGAAGCCTCACCGAGAAAACGGCGGCAAGCGAGCCGACCGCCCGTAACTCCTGCTTTTCCATTGTGAAACGGCCAACGACTCTCGGATTGCACCCGAAGCGGATCCGGCCATATTACAGGGACTTGCGACGCCTAGATTTCATTTCGTAGCTACGGCACTAGAACCGCCGCGCCCTGCAATCGGCCCTCCCGCAAGTCTTGCACCGCCTCGTTTGCACGATCGAGCGGGTACACCGTCGTCGACGTATGAACGTGCGCCTGACGGGCGACGGGCAGAAAACTCGTCGCATCTTGGCGAGTAAGATTGGCGACGGAGACGAGCTGGCGCTCCTCCCACAAAATCCTGTAGGGAAACGCAGGTATGTCGCTCATATAGATTCCGCCGCAGACCACCCGGCCGCCCTTCTTGACCGCCCGTAGAGCCGCCGGCACCAATGCACCGATCGGAGCAAAGATGATCGCCGCGTCCAGGGGTTCCGGAGCAGCATCCTCCGAAGCTCCCGCCCAGACAGCGCCGAGCGAGCGGGCGAACGCCTGAGCTGCCGTGTCTCCTGCGCGCGTAAAGGCGAACACCCTGCGGTTCTGCCAGCGACAAATCTGCGCGATCACATGAGCTGCGGCCCCGAAACCGAAGAGGCCGATCGTCTCGCCTCTCCCAGCGGCACAGAGCGAGCGCCAGCCGATCAACCCCGCGCATAATAGGGGGGCCGCGGCAACGGGATCCGCAAACTCGTCCAGCGGTATCGAAAAGGCTGCCTCCGCGATGACGTGCGTTGCAAAGCCGCCGTCCCGGCTGTAGCCGGTGAATTCCGGGGTATCGCAGAGATTCTCACGCCCGCAGCGGCAATATTCGCAGCGCCCGCAGGTTTTCGCCAACCAGGGCACTCCGACGCGTTGCCCATTAGTGAAGTGTTCTACGCCCTCTCCCAGCGCCTCGACGGCACCGACGATCTCATGCCCAGGGACGATGGGATAGTGCACGTGAGGAAGCTCCGCATCGAGGACATGCAAGTCGGTGCGACACACCGCGCACGCCTCGACACGGATGCGAATCTGCCCCGGCCCAGGCTTGGGATCGGGGCGCTCTTCGAGTGTCAGCGGCTCCCCACGGCCTCGCAATACCATCGCAAGCATCGTTAACCCCCGCTACGTTTGACGGCGCTCACGACTCGACCACCGGCGACTGGCCAACCGCGAAGTTTTTTTTCCGTTAGGTTGGAGCAGGTCACCCAACGTCTGATTCGTAGGTTCCCCTTTAATTATTTATGCTCGCGCCTGGCGGGCAGGTCAAGCAATCAATGGCACGTATTTACATGAATTTAATGGCATAAAAAAGTCGGGTCTATATGGCTGTCAATACATATGTATTGACAGCCTGCTTGCCCCCTCATATCCTACGTATATGGATCAGCAGACAAAGAAGGCGCAGCTGCAGATTCGCGTCACCAAGACGGAAAAAGCTGCGATCCATCAAGCCGCCACACGCGCCGGAATGGATATGTCGGCCTATGTGCTTAGCCGCGTGCTGTCGGAAGTCTCTGCCAGGTTCCAAGAATGCCTGGCGCAGTGCGCCAGCCCTGCATCGGCGCGTTTCGCGCTCGCTGAGCTCAACTCACTGCTATCAAAGTTGACGCCCGGCGAGATGCGCGAGGCCGTCGCCATGCCACCTTCAGTCACGCTCACGCCGTTCCTTGCAAATTACGTCGCCGCGATGGTCGAGTACGGGTGCGCACGCTGTTCCGTGGCTGCGCCAGCTTGGACCCGTTCCGTCGCACCGCTTGATGAGCCCTCCTTCGGCACGACCCTATTGAGTCTTCGACTTCATCTCTTAACTCATACGCCTCCACCGTTCAGGCTGCGTAACATATTTATTGACTCAAGCCTGGGACGGCAGATCTGAGTGGCTGCACTGACCCAATCCGATATTCGGCGACTCTTCGCCCTTCTGAACGAAGAGCTCGCCAAGTCGGCGACGGAGGGCGAACTATTCCTAGTCGGCGGCGCAGTGATGTGCCTCGCGTACGCGGTCCGTCCATCGACTCAAGACGTAGACGCAGTGCTCCGGCCGTCTGTCGAGGTGCGCGAAGCCGCAGCCCGGGTCGGGGCTCGTGCAGGTTTACGCCAGGACTGGCTCAATGACGGGGTAAAGGGCTTCATGAGCGCGCACGGCGATTTCGCGCCATTCCTTGAGTTGGATCACCTGCGCATCATGGTGGCGCAGCCCGCATACCTGCTGGCGATGAAGTGCCTTGCGATGAGAATAGGCGCAGAGTTTCACGATGAAGAGGACGTTCGCTATCTTCTGCGCCACCTGGACATTCGCACCTGCGATAATGCGCTTGCCGTCATCGGGAAATACTATCCGCTCGAGCGGTTTCCGCAGAAAACGCTGTACGCGCTCGCCGAACTTCTGCCGAAACAGAGCTAGAATGACAACTATCGCTCACGGGCAGGAGCAACCGCATTGCCGCTATCCGCATTCGAAATAGGCAAGCTAAAAATTGTCGCTCACGTTCGCGAAGAGCTCGACCGAGCGGGAATTACCGCCGAGTCAATTCGCTGCAAATCCGGCGGAACCCACACCAACCGCGACACAGCGAGAATCATCGTCACGGTGGGCGGCACCGTGTCGTATATGGACTTGAGCGCGCCGGCGGTCGAGGATTGTGAGGCCATCGTCGCCGGCGAGACATGGCACCAGATTGCCGCATTCATCAGCCGGCTCAAAAAAACGGCCGGGCCCGATTCCTGACCTGAGATCTTGTTGGCGGAGAGGGTGGGATTCGAACCCACGGTCGGATCGCTCCAACGCCGGTTTTCAAGACCGGTGCATTCAACCGCTCTGCCACCTCTCCCGGCGCAAAAGTCATCCGCGGCCAGCCGGAAGTTTACCTGACACGCCTCGCGTACGCGCGGTCCCGGCCGGATGGACATCCCGACTCCCTACCCATTATGCTGCATCGAAAGCCACCCGAACCGCAAAAGGCGCGACTCCCTTAGTTCCGGTCCGATGGAAGATAAATCCGCCCTCCTCAACCAGCTCCGCATCGATCGCGGCGGCGAGCCTCCGCGCTCGGCGAAGTGGGGCCTTTGGTTGGCCGCGGTGGCGGCAATCTTAGCTATCGCCGCGTGCGCCTGGTTCTGGACGCGTCCCAGAGGTATCCCGGTTCACGTGGCCGTAGCCCAGTCCGCCGCAGCCGGCGGCACGGCCGTTGCGCCCTCCTCGATCCTGGATGCATCGGGATATGTCGTCGCGCGCCGTCAAGCCACGGTGGCTTCGAAGATCACCGCCAAGATGGTCGAGCTCGACATCGAAGAGGGTGATCGCGTCAAGGAGGGTCAGGTGATCGCCCGGCTCGACGATACGAACCTGCGCGCCACCCTGAATGCGGCACGGGCCCAAATCGACTATGCCCGTTCCGGCCTTGCGGAAACCGAGGTGAATCTGAAGAACGCCAAACGGGATTACGATCGCCAGAGGAGCTTGCTCGGAGGACACTTCGTGAGTCAGTCGGCCGTCGACAATGCGCAGACCACCATGGATGCGCTCGCCGCGCAGCTCGCCACCCAGAGAAGCAACGTCGAAGTCGCGCAACGGAACATCGATGTAGCGCAGCGCAATCTCGACGACACCGTGGTGCGCGCTCCGTTTGCGGGCGTCGTCACCGTGAAGGCTGCGCAGCCGGGTGAAATCGTGTCGCCGATTTCCGCGGGCGGCGGTTTCACCCGAACCGGCATCGGTACCATCGTCGACATGGACTCGCTCGAAATACAGGTCGACGTCAATGAAAACTTCATCAATCGCGTGCAGCCTGATCAGAAGGTGACGGCTAGACTGAACGCCTATCCGGACTGGCAGATTCCCGGGCACGTCATCGCCGTCATCCCGACCGCCGACCGCAGCAAAGGTACGGTCACGGTGCGGATCGCTCTCGAGCAGAAGGATCCTCGCATCCTGCCGGAAATGGGCGTTCGGGTCGCCTTTTTGGGAGGCGCGACCGGCGCCGGCGGTACGGCCGCATCGAGCGAGGGCGTCTTGCTGCCGCGAGGTGCGGTACTGTCCTCCGGGGCGACCGGCGTGGTCTTTGTCGTCCATGATTCGACCGTCGAGCGGCGCGCTGTCAAATTAGGACAAGCGGACGGCGACCACATCGTGGTATCGGCCGGAGTGACTCCCGGCGAGCGCGTAGCGATCGGCGACTTCACCCAATTGAAGGACGGCGCGGAAATTCGCATCGAGCCATAGCCGCGGCGACCGCGGACCGACAGGGAGCAAGACATGAGCGAGAACATCGTCAGCCTGCGCAACGTCGTCAAGCACTATGCACGCGGCAAGCAAGATGTGCCCGTGCTCGACAATCTCGATCTGGACATCGCCCGCGGCGAATTCGTCGCGCTGATGGGGCCGAGCGGCTCGGGCAAGACGACACTGCTCAATTTGATCGGCGGCTTGGACACTCCGACCTCCGGCGAGATCACGGTCGCCGGTCAACGGCTGGACCGGCTCAAGAGCGGGCAGCTGGCCCGCTGGCGTGCGGACAACGTGGGGTTCGTGTTCCAGTTCTACAACCTGATGCCCATGCTGAGCGCGCAGCGCAACGTCGAGCTTCCCCTTTTGCTTACCCGCTTATCCGCCGCACAGCGGTCCGCGAACGCCACGGCAGCCCTCGCCCTGGTAGGCATCGCGGATCGTGCCAAACACAAGCCCAACGAGCTCTCCGGCGGTCAGGCGCAACGTGTGGCGATCGCACGGGCGCTCGTCGCGGACCCGAAGCTTTTGGTTTGTGACGAACCCACCGGCGATCTGGACCGCAAGTCCGCCGATGAAGTTTTGCACCTCCTCCAAATCCTGAATCGCGAGCACGGCAAGACCATTGTCATCGTGACCCACGATCCGAAAGCCGCGGAATTCGGCAGCCGCCACCTGCACATGGACAAAGGGGCGCTGCTGGAATCCGGAACCTTGGCGGCCTGATCGGTCGGCGACGTCATGAAATACTTTCCTCTCATCTGGGCCTCGTTGTGGCGCAAGAAGACACGCACGATCTTCACGCTACTGTCCATCGTGATCGCCTTCCTTCTTTATGGTGTCCTGCAGACGGTCGACCATGCATTCGAGGATCCGAGCACGGGAGTGACCGGCGCCGATAAGCTGATCACGACCAATAAATTCTCGATCACGCTGCTCCTGCCGTTCTCATTCGCGCAACAGATTCGAAGCGTCCCCGGCGTCGCGGAGGTCACCTGGATCACCTGGTTCGGCGCGTACTATCAGGAATCGAAGAATTTTGTTTTCGCGCTGCCGATCGACACCGAAACCTATTTCAATCTGCACAAGAACGAGTTCATCGTCAGTGCCGATCAGATGACCGCATTCCGCAATGACCGCACGGGCGCGATCGTGAACGTTGCGCTCATGAAGAAATTCGGGTGGAAGATAGGCGACAAGCTGCCTCTCCATTCGACCATCTGGACCCAGAAGGCGGACGGCTCGCTGAATTGGACTTTCGACATCGCCGGCACCTTCGACGCCAAAGACCCCACGCAGGCGAACCAGCAATCCTCGAGCGTGCTGTTCCATTACGAGCTGTTCGACGAGGGGCGCAGCTTCGGCAAGGGGCAAGTCGGATGGTTCGAGGAGCGTGTCGATGACCCGGCGCAGTCGGCGGCCATTGCCGCCAAGATCGACGCCTTGTTCGCGAACTCGCCGAACGAGACGAAGACGCAGCCGGCAAAGGACTTTGCAATCGCCTTCATCAAGCAGCTGGGCGATGTGGGTTTCGTGCTGCGAGCCATTCTCGGCGCCGTGTTCTTCACCCTTTTGTTCCTGACCGGCAACACCATGATGCAATCCGTGCGCGAGCGCGTCCCCGAGCTGGCCGTCCTCAAGACGCTCGGGTTTACCGACGGCAAGGTGCTCGGCCTCGTGGTCGGCGAAGCGCTGGTGCTCTGCCTCCTGGCCGCTGTCGTCGGCCTGGCGTTGAGCTACGCGGTACTGCCCATCGTGCAAATGGGTCTTTCGGGTGTTCCCCTGACATATGGCGCCCAGCCTTTCGGCCTGGCAGTCGCCGTGCTGCTGGCGCTGGTCGTGGGCCTGCCCCCCGCGGTGCGCGCCATGCGTCTCAACGTGGTCGATGCATTGATGGACAAGCGCTGAGGGCGATCGTAGCCGAGCGCCGCGATTCGGGAGTATCGAATGTTCAAACAGTTGGTCGCCGTGAGCCTGATGAGCTTGAGCACGCTGCCGCAGCGTCTCGGCTCGTCGAGCGTGATCGTGATCGGCATCGCCGGCGTGGTGGCCGTGTTGGTGTCGGTATTGGCGATGGCCACCGGGTTTCGACACACCGTGGCCGACAGCGGCCGGCCCGACCGGGTCATCATTCTTCGCGGCGGTTCCGACGCGGAGCTCAACAGTAACTTGACTCGCGCAGACATCGACATCATCGGGAACGCCCCGGGTCTCGCCAAGGACGCCGACGGCAAGGCGCTGCTGTCCAACGAGCTGCTGACCGTCGTGAACATTCCGAAAATCGACACCGGCTCGGATTCCAACGTCACATTGCGTGGAGTCGGCCTACAGGTCCTGAAAGTGCGCCCGGAGTTGAAACTCGTCGATGGCCGCATGTTCCGTCCCGCCCTGCGGGAGTTGATCGCGGGCGAAGGCGCAGCCAAGCAGTTTCGGGGCCTCACGGTCGGAAGCGTGCTGCATTTGAGAAACGCGGATTGGACGGTCACGGGCGTATTCACCAGCAACGGCGACGTGCACGAGTCGGAGTTGCTCGCCGATGTCGATACCGTCGGTTCCTCCATCGAGCGCAATGCCAATTACAGCTCCGCAGTGGGACTCCTCACGGATGCCGGCGCCTTCGACCGCTTCAAGGATGCGCTCACCACTGATCCGCAGATCAAGGTCGACGTGGAGCGCGAGCCGGACTACTACGCGGCTCAGTCGAAGCAATTGACGCGCCTGATCAACATCGTGGGCAACACGGTAGCCATCATCATGGCCATCGGAGCCATGTTCGGGGCGCTGAACACCATGTATTCGGCGGTCGACGCCCGCGGCTTGGAGATCGCGACCTTGAGAGCCATCGGCTTCGGCGCCGCGCCCATACTTCTGTCGGTGATGATCGAAGCACTGGCTCTGTCCTTCCTGGGAGGTGTGCTGGGAGGCGCCCTCGCCTGGCTTTTCTTCAATGGACACACCGTATCGACGCTCGGCGGCGCCTTTGCCCAGGTGGTCTTCAAGCTCACCGTCACGCGCACGCTGCTGATCGAAGGCGTCATATGGGCGTGCGCCATCGGTGTACTCGGCGGATTGTTCCCCGCAGTCCGCGCCGCACGCCTGCCTGTGGCAGAGGCGCTGCGCGCGGCCTGACGGGAGACTCGCCCACCCCGGCCGCGCCGCCCGGCCCTACCCGCCCCGCTCCGCCACCCCCGCGAAGGGCCCCCCAATCGGCATTGAAACGGCGACGCGCGACCCAATCATCCGCCTACGGGACGCTGTTGTTTGTTTCTGCAGGGTTTTTCACCGCCGGTGCGGCGCCAGACGCCGAACCGGCCGCTATCAGCGACCGGTTCGGCAAGATGGTAAAATGGCGGCAGGTTTCATCGTCGAGGTTCCCAACGAGGTCTTAGTCCATGGCTAATTTCCCGAGCAACAACGCCGCGTTCCCCGGATCGCGGATAGACAGCCGCAGCGTGTTCATCACGCGCACGTACACCCACGTGGTGGGCGGCATTTTGGCTTTCATTCTGATCGAGATGGGCCTGTTCGAGTCCGGCCTCGCGATGAACATAGCGCGATACATGCTGGGGCTGCCCTGGCTGCTCATACTCGGCGCCTTCATGCTCATCGGGTGGTTCGCGACCCGCACGGCACAGACCAGCACTTCCCTCGGCATGCAGTACTTCGCGTATGCCATGTACGTCTTGGTGGAAGCGCTGATTTTCGTCCCGCTGCTCTACATCGCAGAAGCCAAAGCGCCCGGCACCATCGACAGTGCCACATTGATCACCGCGCTCGGTGCCGGCGGACTGATGGTCGTCGCACATCGCACGCGCAAGGACTTCTCGTTCCTGCGGGCGATCCTCATGTGGGGCGGCATTCTTGCGCTCATCGCGATGGTCGGCGGCCTCGTGTTCGGCTTCCAGCTCGGCACTTGGTTCTCAGTGCTGATGATCGGATTCGCGGGCGCGGCCGTGCTCTACGACACCTCGAACATCATCCATATCTATCCGGAAGACCGGTACGTGGCGGCCGCGATGCAGCTTTTCGCATCGATCGCGCTGATGTTCTGGTACGTGTTGCGCATGCTGATGGGGAACCGCAACTAGTCTTCGCTTGGGCGGTACAAGGTGGCGCGCTCTCTAGTTGTCGCTACCGAGCACCATCGCCCCGCTCATATACGGGCCGAGCGCCGACGGCACGGTCACGCTTCCATCCGCCTGCTGGCAGTTCTCGAGTATCGCGACCAGGGTGCGGCCGACGGCGACGCCGGAGCCATTGAGCGTGTGCACCGGCTCGGGCTTCCCGCTGGCGGGATTTCTCCAGCGCGCTTGCAGCCGGCGCGCCTGATAAGACTCGAAGTTGCTGCAAGATGAGATTTCCCGGTAACGCTTCTGGGAGGGCAGCCACACTTCGAGATCGTAGGTCTTGGCACTTCCAAATCCGACGTCTCCCGCACAGAGCGCCACGACGCGATAGGGCAATTCCAGCGCCTTGAGCACCGCCTCGGCGTGCCCGGTGAGGGCTTCGAGGGCGGCATAGGAGTCCTCCGGCCGCACGATCTGGACCATCTCCACCTTCTCGAACTGATGCTGGCGGATCATGCCCCGGGTATCCTTGCCGGCGGCCCCCGCCTCCGATCGGAAACACGGCGTGTGCGCGACGTATTTCAGCGGCAGCGCCGCCGCCTCCACGATCTGATCGCGAACCAGATTGGTGACGGGCACTTCGGCGGTCGGGATCAAGAAGTATCCCGGATCACCTTGGACCGCGAACAGATCCTGCTCGAACTTCGGCAGCTGCCCTGTCCCGACGAGCGCCGCGGCATGCACGAGATACGGCACATACGCCTCCCGATAGCCGTGTTCGCGTACGTGCAGATCCAGCATGAATTGAATGAGCGCCCGATGCAGCCTGGCAAGATCGCCGGTCATCACCACGAATCTCGCGCCGGACATCCGGCCGGCAGCTTCGAAGTCCATCCCCAGGCGGGCGCCAACGGCGACGTGATCCTTGGGCTCGAACGCGAATTCTCGGGGCGTGCCCCAGCGTCGAACCTCGACGTTCGCGTTCTCATCGCGCCCGTCGGGGACGCTCGAATGCAAAATGTTGGGCAGCCCCAGTTGCACTTCGGTCAGTTCGGACTGGATGCGCGTGAGGTCCGCCTCCAAACCCGTCAGTTGGGAGGACAGCGACTCGCCAAGTGCCAGCAACGATGCCGCATCGCGGCCCTGCGCCTTGGCCTGGCCCGTCGCCTTGGCATTCGCGTTCCGCTCCGCACGCACGCGGTCCGCCTCGATCTGCGCCGCCTTGCGCCGCTCCTCGAGGCCTGCGATCTTGTCCACGTCGAGGACGAATCCTCGGCGCGCCAACTCCACGGCAACCTTCGGCAAATCGCTGCGCAGCAGCTTCGGATCCAGCACTAGATTTTCCTCGAGCTTAAGCGGGGGCCTAGGCCCCACCCCGTTGTCAGGCCGTCATTGTAAGCGAACCGGTTGCCGGCTACGCCCGATCCTTCGCCCGCCGCGCTGCCAGCGCCTCGCCTATCTTGATCTCGAGCCCCCGCGGCGCCGGTATGTAGTAGCGCCGCTCTGGCATGCCATCCGGGAAATAGCGCTCGCCCGCGGCGTAGGCGTCGGGCTCGTCGTGCGCGTATCGATAACCTTTGCCGTAGCCGATTTCCTTCATCAGCCGCGTGGGGGCATTGCGCAGATGAAGCGGAACCTCCAGCGAGCCCAAGCTCGCGGCATCGACTTTCGCAGCGTTGAACGCGGCGTAGACCGCATTGCTCTTCGCAGCACAGGCCATGAAGAGGATGGCCTGCGCAATGGCGAGTTCCCCCTCGGGACTGCCCAAGCGTTCGTAGACCGCGCACGCCTCCAACGTCAGCGTGAGCGCGCGGGGATCCGCGTTGCCGATATCCTCGCTCGCCATGCGCACGGCGCGCCGGGCGATGTACAAAGGATCACACCCACCCTCCAGCATGCGGCAAAACCAGTAGAGCGAGGCATCGGGATCGCTGCCGCGCACCGATTTGTGCAGGGCGGAAATCTGGTCGTAGAAATTTTCTCCGCCCTTGTCGAAGCGCACGTAGGTGCTGCCGATCACGGCGCGCATCGTATCGGTGTCCAGCCGGCGCAGCGCGCCCACCGGCGCAGGTGCCGCGAGATCGGCCGCGGTTTCCAGAAGATTCAACATCCGACGCGCATCGCCATCGGCCGCCGCGAGCAACAACTCCCGAGCCCCCGCATCGAGCTCGAGGCTCAGTCGTCCCAGACCGCGCTCGGGATCGGTCAGGGCTCTGTCGAGGAGCTTGCCCAGATCGTCCGTCGTGAGCGACTTGAGCACGTACACCCGCGCCCGCGAGAGGAGCGCATTGTTGACCTCGAACGACGGATTCTCGGTCGTCGCTCCGACGAAAATCAGCGTGCCGTCCTCGACATAGGGCAGAAAGGTATCCTGTTGCGACTTGTTGAAGCGATGCACTTCATCGAGGAACAGTACGGTGTCGCGCGTACCGCGCAAACTCTTCGCATGCTCCACGATGGCGCGGATGTCCTTGATGCCCGCGAGCACCGCCGAAAGCGACATGAACTCCGCGTTCGCGCCCTTGGCCACCAGCCGCGCGAGCGTCGTCTTGCCGGTACCCGGCGGTCCCCAGAGGATCATCGAGTGGGGTCGCCCGCTTTCCAGTGCGCGCCTGAGCGGCGCGCCCGGCCCCAGCAGGTGCGATTGCCCTACATACTCGTCCAGGGTCTGCGGCCGCAGACGGTCGGCCAGCGGCCGATAGGTGCCGTCGCCTATCGTGGTCACCTTAAGGTCACTTGGCGTTGCGTCCGATCACATCCACGCCGGGCGGCGGGGTAAACGCAAAGAGATCCGGAGCAAACTTGGGATTCTTGGAGGGGTTGGTAAATGTCAGCTGAGTGATCTGATCGAGCTTGTCCGCCAGGAACATCGAGGCCAGCTCGCCATTCTTGTCGAAGCCGATGCGCACCAACTGGAAATCGGTGTTCGAGTGCTTGGGAATGAGCTGGAACCATCGCAGCCCGCCATCGGCCGGGAGCTGCTTGATGTCGAACGCCGCGCTCACCGAGCCTGAGCCCGACAAGAGCATCGCGGGCGTACTCGACAACGTGCCGTCCATGTCGCGCACGTTGGCCTGCGCGA
>Ga0182024_10020186_pt1 | contig 12193 bp, 21 predicted proteins | sample P32metaG_FD_120480 | JGI IMG/M metagenome (GOLD analysis project Ga0182024, IMG submission 120480) | Permafrost microbial communities from Stordalen Mire, Sweden - P3-2 metaG (Illumina Assembly) | ecosystem: Environmental > Terrestrial > Soil > Wetlands > Permafrost | place: Sweden: Stordalen...
CTGGTGACAGACATTTGCTTTGCTCTTCAGACCGAACGCATATGGTTTATGCTTGTACTATATAGCCTCGTTATACTACAACCTCGACAGGCAGGAGTCTCTACAACTGTTGCATCAGAAACGGTCTCCTCAACGACCTCATCAGGCAATGTGCCCTCCCTCCAATGGATCTCATGCTCATTTCCTTCCCCGAATCCCGTCTCCTTCAACTCCGGTCCACAGTCGCCTTAACTCCCTTGACTCCCACCCCTTCCACCTCCCTTGTCCCCATCATCTCACCCGGCCCACTCCCCAAAGCCTTACTACCCCCCAAACAACCAACCCCAATGGCCCCCTCAACACCCTCTTATAAACAATCCACACACAAGTCAACGAGCAAACACCCCCAATCCGCCATAAATCATCCACCGATCCCACTTATCCGCACTCTCTAACTCGCGAATAAGTTTCCTACTCCCCGTCAAAAGCACATCAAACGCACTATAGGAATGTTCTAATTGTTGTAATGTCTGTGATGAGTGTTCTAGTGTTTCGGCTTGGATGGCCGATTTCTCAAGCTCCTGTTCGAGGAGGGAGTGTGTTCGTTTGAGCGCCAGCGTCACGTCTGTGGCTCGGGAGAGGAGGTACGAGTCGTTGGACGAGGGGTCGGCGGATACGACTCGGCGGCGAAGCGTGGATTGGGGCTGTTGTTGTTGTTGTGGCTGGGCTGGAGGAAAGGTGGATGAGGAGGGCGGTGGAGTAGGCGGTTGCAGCAGGATTTGGGTAACTTGTGCGCGACGGGCTTGGTAGAGTGTCTTCGAGGCTTGAAGGAGTAACTTTCGGAACAATGCTCGTGCTCTGGTATATCAGTTTTTGTAGCCGACGGATTTGATACAAATTCAAGTCCTCTGATATCTTAGCGACATGGATACTCCCCTCTCTTTTAATTTGTGCATCATCCTCAATCTCCAATGCCGTCTCCAAATCCTAGCTGATTAACCCTGCTAGAACAAAACATAGATATGCTTGAAGAGAATAGCGTGGGAAAGCAAACATGGCCGAGACTCTGAGAATGACGCCTCAGTAGTGAGGGTGACGGGGGAATGGGTACCTCGACTGCACGATCAGCCTGGACCAGCTGAGCTTTAATTTTAGCGACTAAATCGTCTAGGACCGGTTGACTTGGGATGTCAGTAGGACGAGAGAGCTGGTTTATTGTGGAGAGGAGGACTCGATGCTGGGTATTCAGGGACGTGATTTGGTCGAGGATTTCTCGTGGAAGGAGCATTGTGGTCGACGATGTCTGAGGTGGCCAGGTTTTGTTGATCGACACGAAGCGCTTTGGCGCGGTGACGAGTATCACGGCCGTAAAAATCAGCAAAACCTTATAGAAGCAGGGGTGTTGTCATGTGCGAAGTTTCGTCATCTCTTATTTATATCACTCGGAACATCAGCACTGATGTGCCGAATCGCTGGGCGCACGAGAAACCCTGCAAGCTAAGCTGTGGCTCCCGGTACGAGCAAATATGTTCTTGCAGCAAATATTACTGATTGTTAAAGGCAACTGCTCAATGTTGTCTACATTGATATGAACCAATCATCTCAGTAACTCCTACACCATCTGTCTCAACAACTTGTTGATAGCCTGTTCCCGGTCACCAGTATCACCTCCCTCAATGAAATGCTTGAACTTCCTCTGTCTCCATCCACCAGTAGGGTTGCTCAACTTGAAAGGCCACAAAAAGTTGTTGGCCTGCTTGAAGTTGGGTCCGACGGTGTAAATCTCATGAACCAAATCCTCAACACTCTCGATTCCGTACTTGCCCAGGGCATCGGCGATGATTGCGTTGTCAGTCAATGGGATACGGGAGCCGTTGACTTTTCCGTAGCCGCGCTTGTAGATCAGGTGGCGCACGGACTTGAGGTTGGGCTCGCCGTAGGTGATGTACGGTTGCACGATTTGGAGCATCTCCTGGGTGGCCTTGGTGAGTTTGATGAAGACACCATTGTTGATCTGCAGGAGACGGAGGAGTTGCATCACTTTTCGGGGTTTGGGGGCCATTTTGTTGATACTACTATGAGACGAGAACAAGGCGCAGAAAATACCCTTTGATACGGACGACAAAGACGAGTTTTGGCTGCGAGGGGACATAGTAGTTTCCTTCCTTCCTGGCGAGACGGTTCAAACGGATCTGCTCACGCTCTCCATCCTGGTACTCCTTGACATACGCCTCTGCACGCTTGAAGATGACTTCACGCTTCGCCTTGGCAGCCTACCGATCAGCGGAGCTCTTGCAGCAACGCCAATAAAATTGGGAAAGCTTTTGCAACTCAGTCCCGAAAGATGGTATAAGAAGACTTCATCGTCCGAGGACTCGTCTCTTGTGACTCGTGTCGGTATCATCACCGTTGTCCATGCATTTTCCCAATGGATTGGGGGGGAGCAGGTACCTTTTTCTCCTCGGCACGTTGAGCCTCTCGCTCGGCCTGGGTCTTCTCCTGGGTCTTGCGCTTCTTGAGGAGCGACTCGGGAATGAGGACTTGGTCCTTCGTGGGGACGGTGCTGCATCCCATGTTAGCACACGAACATACAAGCAGACAAGCAGACAAGGAAAGGGTGCGTACGTTCCAACTGCTTTGGACATTGGGTGTCGATGGGTGCAGAGCTGGAAATTGGCCTGGGCTGAGTGCCGATGGATTTTAGACCAGATCAAAAGCGCCGCCTTAGGTCTCGAGAGCAGTCACATCCAACCAAGCCCTCAATTTTCAGCCATCACGTGAGGCCTCAGCGATCAGCACCAAATCGCAGTTCACCAAATTTCAGTCCACGAAACACGGCCACGTCGACAGCAAAGCTGCCTGCCATACAACAATGTCTGAACAAATCAAGGAAATCCTCGACATCCCCCGCGACTTCTTCAAAGACGGAGCATTCTTCCTGAACAGATGCACAAAGCCAAGCAAGCGAGGTCCGCTCTCACTCAACCCCTGCGCTCGAGTCGTCTCTTATTGCTAGAATTCTTGGAAATTTCAAGGGCCGTTGCGGTGGGATTTCTGGTCATGGGATTCATTGGCTTCGCTGTCAAGTTAGTGCATATCCCCATCAATAATATCCTGGTACGCTTTGGCATCGAAAGACGCTGATGGTAGGTTGGAAGAAATTAGGTGGCGCAGCAGCACGCGTGGATACGGGGCGGCATCAAGGCATCACGGCGGAGAGGAACGAGCATTGAGAGAAATTGCTCGTATGTATATTACAGTCTGTATGAATTGAATCCGGTACTGATATCACTTGATATTTGACGCGCTTCTGTAGATTTCTTCGTGTTTTATGAAATCGTCGGACGTTCCGAGAAACAGGCTAGCCTCGCAGCCAAAGGAGTAAAGCAATTTTCCCTTGAATCTATTCAAGGGTTCGACTCCGCCAGGGAAATTAAACGGTTTGCAGTCATCAGGCACGATGTTTTCGCGAACTACAAATTCATTACAACATACTCGTTTTATTACATACAGCACCAAGAAATTATCCCCATCTCCCCAATTAACTCCGCTAAAGCATCGCCACAAGTGCGCCAATGAACAAGGCAGCACCAGCTCCAATAAGTCCACGGAGATCCATGCTCACTCGAGTTGCAGGCGAGTTAACTGGGAGAGTCTGTGTTGGGAGAACAGTGACCGTGGTCTTGGTCTTCGAAGTGACCGTGCTGGCACAGCTGGTGGAGGAAGTAGTGCAAGTGGTCGACCACCCGGCCATGACGCATGAGGCACCCGAGCAGGTATATCCTGCGCCGAACATGGAGGTACAGTACGCGTTAGGGTTTTGCACGCCTCCGCAACCGCCGATAACAGGAGCAGTGGGTTTAGCCAAGACGCAAGAGACTCCGCTGCAGGTGTATCCTGGACCGTATTGGGAGGTGCAGAAAGCGTTGGGAAATTGGACACCGCCGCATCCGCCGACAATGGGAGGCGTGGGAGTTGCGGAAACACAGACGGCTCCAGAGCAAGTATATCCGGGGCCGGATTGAGAAGCACAGTATCCATTTGGATCTTGAACTCCTCCGCAGCCGCCGATGACGGGAGCAGTGGGTTTAGCCAAGACGCAAGAGACTCCGCTGCAGGTGTATCCTGGACCGTACTGGGAGGTGCAGAAAGCTTTGGGGAATTGAACACCTCCACAGCCGCCGACGAAGTCTGGGACGACAGTGGCGCAGACGGAACCGCTGCAGGTGTAGCCGTCACCGAACATAGAAGTACAGTATCCATCGGGATTTTGAACGCCTCCGCAACCGCCGATGAGGGGGGGTGCAGTCATCGTCGCATCCTGGACACAAGAGACACCAGAGCAGGAGTAGCCGGGACCCATGAGAGAGGTGCAGTAGGCATCGGGATTCTGGACACCGCCGCACCCGCCGACGATTTGTGCGGATGCGAGGAGCGGAGCGAGGGCGGCTAGAGCGACGTATGCGAGCATCTTGATGAAGTGATGAAGAGAGGAAGTAATCGGCTATACGAAAGAGCGAAAATACTCGAGCTTGAGAGTCGGTACGGTAACGAGCGAGGTTTGTGTGAGGAACAGGTGTGAAGATAGTGAGGAGAGGCTGAGATGGCCGCGGATGGAGGGCATAATATAGCGATTAGTCGGACAGCAGCGCGGCGTAACGGAAGCGGCGAGGAGTGTTTCAGACGATACGCGCGTCCTGTCCATTGAGTGTTGACAGGGGTCATTTATGATATGTCGAGCCAAACAGGTGGGGGCGGCGTGCTTTGGATTGCTTCCCCTTGTGCACGGACTGCATAAGAATGTGCAGATCATTGGCTCGGGCACACCGCGGACGCCGCCCACGCGTTGCCAAGACAGAATAAGCAATGTGCTATGTAATATCCTCGGCTATACTGTTCTATACTTGTCTGCGCCATAACAGTCGGCCCGAGAACACAAACCACGCCTTCGTCTGTACTCGCTTAGCCACACTTGGTTCCCTGCAAGGCTTCTGCTGCAGGCGGGGCCCGCATCACCAACTAATTAATCTGCTGCAAAACACATGACTGCATTCCTTATTGTTCCGTTGCGAGATTAATTAGACCGTTAGTTAGTTATTGTTAGTTTAATTTTTCGAGATTGCCTGTCAAACTTCCCCAAGATGATATGTTGATATGTTGAGAGCTTCATCCATCTGACGTTTTAATTTGACCAACTTTTCTTATTTCAAATTTGGTTTCAGGGAAGAGGAGCGGCATGCCAAACCGATCAATCTCCGCCGGAAGTTCAAGGGACATGGGGAGCTCGGGATTCACAGCCGATGCCATTGCTTTCATCAATTGGCATCACTCTCATTTAACGACTTGATATAACTTTTCAGACGGATAAAAATGCCAAATGCGGCACAACGACTTCGTTGCGGACATATGAGTTCAGACAGAAAACACAGACAAGCCGTCTGATCTCCCTTTTTGAATTCCCGTGCCGAGGAACTTTTATTGCATCTGTTCAAAATTTGAAACAACATCCCGCTAGTGAATATCTTGGTATCCATCCTTCTGCAAACTATAGAGATATCGATACCTCCCATCCGGAATCCTCATCAACTCGTTATGTGAGCCAAACTCTGTAACCGTGCCATGCTCAAGGACCAATATCTTGTCCGCCATCCTGACGGTATTAAAACGATGGGTAATAAAAATAGTCGTTTTCTGCGATCTGTATTTTTTAATATTTTTGAATAAGTCGAATTCCGCTTCGGGATCCAGATTCGAGCTGGGCTCGTCCAGGATCAGTAACCCGGCTTCTGAAATACGCATGAATGTCCGTGCCAGGGCGATGCCCTGCATTTGCCCGCCTGAGGGAGAAATAAAGTCATCGCTGGGAGGGGGCTTGGTTATACCCAGGGAACCCGTAATGCGACTTAATTCGTCGTCAACGGGGCGGCCGAGTTTGGTGTCGATGTGTTTTGGGAGGGCTCGTATGTACTCTGATAACCCGCTTGCGGAGATTGCTGAAAAAAGTGCTTCGTCGTCGTTTATGCAGTCAACTTGGCCGATTCCGATGTTTTCACGTATTGAAAACCCATTCAGAAAGGCTAAGCATGAGAAACGTCGAGAATTATAATACCTTTGTCTTGAAATAGAACAGCTATATGCTTGCGGAGATCAGCAGGATCGTACTCCTCGACATCATGGCCGTTGATAAGTAGTCTTCCCATAGTCGTGTCGTACAATCGACACAGAAGATTGACGAGAGTGGATTTTCCAGCCCTATTCTTAGCAGCAGATACAATAGAATTACCCGTTATAACCCACAATACCAATCGTTTGGCCAGGCTCGATATTGAATGAGACGCTCTTCAGCACTTGCTTATCATCATAATCTGAGTAACTGAAATGCAGATTCCGAGCCTCGATTCTCATCCCCTTCCCTTCCAAGTCACGATACGGAATAATCCGTTTCGGTCGTCGCATATGGTTTGTCAATCGCAGACAGTCCAAGTAACTCTTCGTTGCTTTGAACTCGGCCGTAGCACTTTCAATCATGATGTGCAAGTTAGTAATACTGCTGCTCAGCGCTGTTGCCGCGGCTCTCATTACGATGACGGTGCCCAGGTTGACTCCCGGTCGATTAGAGCGGAAGGCAGCGCATATATACAGCGCAGCATCCAAGCCCTCTCGTACAATGGCGTCCACGAGATGTGCATTTCCGCGCAGATTTGGATTTGGAGGACTATAGGTTGTGCTTTCTGGCAACTCGGAACATGCTAGATCAAATTCTTGAAGAAGCCATTTATCGAGACCCAGAGCTGTGATTTGTTTGCGAATATCAATGCTCATAGCGACATCTCTCAACGTTTTCATGCGATAATATGACGGATTAGTGATATCTGACGATCAACATTGGACTCCATTGTATCATACCTGTTACGCCGTAAAAAGAACTGCCCGATAACCCATAAAGAACTGGACGCGCTGTCTGAAGAAAACTAACTAAAAGCAAAGGCCATGCATCGAAAGAGACAAGTCGCATTAATGCCATCGATTGACCGATGGAGGAAGTAAACATTCGAAAGAGACGGATATTGCTCTGGATCGCGAAAACTGTACGTCCGCGGGGCGCTGCCATTGCCTTGAGATTAGTCGGACATAGTTGCGGCTACTACCTCTTGATAGATTCGGCCCACCTCGGGTTTTTCGACTTGTTTGAGGTCGAGACGGAGATGGGCTGCCATCAATTGTTTGTTGACGTGATCCGTTAGCTTTCGCTCTAAAATACCGCTTGACCGACCACTAGAAACATTAACACCATCAGGATCAGTGCTTACATCCCCTGCATCAGCAGCATGTCTATGACTTGAAGCAGAGGATTCAACATTGCAAGAAGACAAAGTTTCTCCAGATCATAGTTATGTTGAACAATAGACTCTTGAGCCTTAAGTTAAAGTTGTAAGCTTCATTGAAAGTACCTCATTCACAAACCTTGTGTAGGCGTACAATTGAGCGGCGTCCACGAAAGCCCTGACCACAGTCCCTACCGCGACGGTTAAAAGACATGATTTGCTCACTAAGAATGCCATTTTCAGCAATTCCAGACAATATGGAACCATCGCCAGGTGGATTTGGAACCACTCTAAGGAGAAAGCTGTCGCGGTTGGATGTTGAGTCGTCCAAACCCCGTCATCAAAGTAGCGGACCTTGGGCTTGTCTTCGAGTTTGGCCTTTTGCGCGGGTGGCTTCCCTATAGGCATCAGGCTTTCGCTATCTTTGACCCCATGCCTCTTCCAATCTTCCGGTAGCCGTTTACTTATTTGACCCATTGTGACCACGCAATGAAACAAATACTACGTCAGGAGAGTTCGCGAACGAACTTGGTATTCGTTTCCGCATTTTTCCCGAGATTTTTGGGTGGGGGGCTTCGAGGACATTAAAGTTGCCGGGGCCACGATCTACGGAGGAGCCGCATATTTGGATTTGGCGCTTAATGAAGACACAGGTTCATAGCGCGCAAGACAGCACAGCCTTGTTTGTCGTCAACTTAATTGATCATAACCTAAAGGGCAATCGGCTTCGGAATACTTCGGCATCTTCTGATGAGCACGGGAAATAATTGCTCGCCTTGTCCCCGGTTCCGCAGGCAATCCCATCCCAGGAGCCCTTTCCGAATCGAATAAAAAGCTTATCTTTGTCGTGACTCGTGTTGGCGTGGTCTGTGTACGACCGGTGATCAGCGGTGTGCAACTTTCGCGAGCCTGTTCCCCCACCACCCACACAGCGTTTGGGCCTCCCTTGGCGCGGCACTGCGCGGCATTGTAACGAATCATTCTCGTAATTGAAAATAATCGGACAAAGAACACCATCTATTGGCATGTCACATTCTGCAACTGCTAGAAACTGTATGCGAACCCTGCTTTCGGATTGAGTTACCAGATTATACTTTGTAAAGTGTATCCAGAAACGCTTCAGCCAATTTCGATATTACTCCCAAATGCCCCCCAATTTTCGTATCAGCAACACCATAAAGCATCGCCATGTCGCCGTCTTGTCTCTTTACGCCTTCCGCTTCAGCGGCCACTGTTGCAACCTTCACTTCGGTAACCACTTCGGCGAGATCTTTCAAGAACGTGTCGACCGCAGATATCGTCAACATCGTGCATGCTATATGCAACGCCGGTGGCTTCTGAAGTCCGTTCAACTCCCATCCACGATTACTCATGCGATCCCCCACGTCGTAGATATTCAATGTCTTCGACGAAAATGCGACAACGGAAGTAATCGGGTTTCCCATTATATGCAGATCAGGAGACAAGGTTTCTCTGATTCCGCGCTCAATTTTCTTTGCCGCGCCGACTATTCCGTGACATGCCGCAATATATCCCGACTCCCCTTGAGACATTAAACTTGCCCAGCAGCCAGCCAATAAAGCGCCAGGCCTAAAATTAGCCCGACAGTCAGGGACCGTGCCTTGAGCCTGCCATGGAGGGACTTGCATAGACGCCACCAAGCCAATCCGGGGCTATAAAATACTGATATCGTCTATCTGATTTCCGTCGATACATAATGGTGCTCGTTCCCTTGGGTGCGAATCCGTACTTGTGGACATCGCAACTGATACTGGCCACGCCTTCGAGACGGAAGTCAAAAGGCTCGGTCGGATAACCGGCTTTTTCCAAGTACGGGACGATAAAGGAACCTAAACATGCGTCCACGTGGAGCGGTACGCGCCTGCGCACGGCAATGCGTGAGAGCGCAGCAATATCGTCAATGGTGCCGAACGGAAAGTTGGGGGCTGACCCGACAATCTGGACACGCACAGGATCAGCGCATTGATACAAGTCACGGGATGGAGCCAAACGTACCAAAATAGTATTTCGGTTAATTAAGCGGGATAATGCGTGGATGTCGACTTTCAGCGATACCGGATCGATTGGTGCATGACGAAGTTTAATTTTGAAATATTCAGCAGCCTTATCGAAAGCCGCATGAGCGGTCAATGGAACAACCCTGAGCATTAGCAGAAATTTGCGGAATATCGGATACATCTCGGGTGAAGTAATTCCGTTCTCGTGATATGCCTTGTCTCTCCACGCTTTACAGGCCATCAGAATACTCTCCGTTCCGCCGCTGGTAGTTGTACCTCCTGCACCTTCCGGAGCATTGTATAAATCAAGGACCTTGCCGTTAAACCGAATAGGAGTTGCTATACCATTGCGACAATTTCCGCTTCCATCTTCCGAACACCGGGGAACACTCCGGGATGAAGAGGGTTTGAGACTGTGAACATCGAATAAGCTTTGCATTGAAGTAGCGTGAGCTTCTCGCCCCCATGGTATACTGCTCCGCTGACCCGTCCATCTTTCCAGTTCGCTCCTCCGAGTTCCGCATACCTGCATCTGTGAGTGAGACCATGACTGATCTTACTGTTCTAGCTCACTGACAACCTGATCATCCGACATGCCTACTTTTGGAATTCGCCGGAAGCTCGTCACTCCTGGCGGTAGTTTCCCGACTTTCTCATCGATACTGGCCACCGCTTCAGCAAGCTGCGCATCGGCGGCCTGCCGTAGGCGTGGAATCTTGAAAGTCAGGTTGATGAACTTTCTTTCCAAAGCTTTATAAAGACCCTAAGAAATCAGGCTCACTCTCTACAGGACGTACCATCACTGTCCCGGTGATACCAACACCGGTTACCTGAAAGTATGCAATCCGTGTCCATCGAAGGAGAGTAAGTACAAACAGAATGTCCCGAAACCTGGAGTCAGCTCTGGCCCAACCAACATGACAACAGTCTCACAGCAGACAAGATATCGACCAACTTCAGTCTGTTGGACAGCACAAGACCTCGCGATGTCCTTGACGCGGTCATCCTGTATGAAAAGAGAATGTCGCGAAACGAAGCGGTGATGTCGTACCAAAATGCCTTGGTGTGTCGGCAGGTCAATGCGGCCCCGTCACTCAATTCATTTCCGAAACGGCACCCTCGCCATACATTGACCTCTGCAGAGCCTTCAGATCAATTTTGATCTGTGAAACCGATATCCATATATACTTTAATTACAACGCAGAACTGATCCCTTCTCTATACCCTACAATCTAGATTTTGCTTTAAGTTTATCTATATCCAATATCTCTGCTTGCAATTTCCTCAAAGTCGCTTCTCCCGCTGATAACTGGGCTACCCACGCAGCCGGCAACAACGGTTCTCTTTTATAGTTGAGATCTTCCTCGTACTCTTTCTTCCACCGACTCACCTGTTTCGCAATGAACGGCACCACCGCATCAGCTACAATCAGTATGAACAATCCAATAAATATATTACCAGATTTATCAACTTCTTCTTGTGGGATAAGATGGCCTGCTTCCTTGATTATGATAACTTCGGCATCTCCCTTCCCAGTCTTGGTTATCTTTCGCTTCATGTTTTCAGGACTGCTGACTTCGCTTCTACCGCCAAAGACGTACAGTACAGGACATGTGATCTCGTGCAGTTGATCGAAGACCCGCTTTGGCTCGTCTCGATAGAATTGTAGACCCTCTCCATCGGGATGCGGTCTCGATTTCAGGAATGTGTATACTTCTTGATGTCTTGGAGTTGTCAAAGTAACACCCTTGTCATGAGGATAGGTTTTAGTAGGCAGTTCTCTCAATCCATATTTCTAGGTCAGAAATGGCACGAGGGACCATACGAGATGTAATTCCAAGGCGCGAGGATCCCAGCGCTTGTAGAAGCCCCTTGAGGTGAAGTATTTGGTGGCCTCGGAGAGATTGGGCCAAATGTCTTTGCGTCGGGATGAGGCCGCGGCGGGTAAACTTGCGTGGACGAACACCGATGTATGTTCAATGACAGGATCAATCCCGATCAATGCAGTGAACAGACTTGGTTGGCATAAAGCTGCATAGAATCTACCATCAACAAACAGTATCCAAAAAGCATACGTCTGTGCTCCGCCCATGGAATGACCCATACCGACGACAGGCTGCGGAATATCGAATACCGAAAACATTTTAATCAAATCTCGCGAATTATCGAGCCAGTCCACTATAAGTTAGCCTCCACAATCATAACACAGTACCCATATCCCCTAACTTGTCTTCATTGCGCACTCCCGATTCCCCCTGATTAGAAATATCAGGCGCCCAAATCGCACGTATTCTGAACCCAGCCCTCTCACTCCTCTCCAAAATAGCATCAAAGAAAGGCTCATACAGTTCCTACAATTACATCACCTCGCTATAGTTGTCGTACCTTATGGAACCCGTTCGCATGCAGTAGAATAAGTGTCACATCACCGACTTTTGGCTCCGGATTTGTTCGGGGAGAGTACTTGTTGACGACAATTTCCAGTCGGTCCGTGGGCTTTTGAGTGCATCGGGGGTGTCCTCGTGGGAATACGCCTGGGAACACCAGTTTTTCTACGTTGAAGTGCTTGTTGCTCATTGTTGGCGAGGGGTGGAAGGGCCGAGGGCGGTTGTTATAAATTATGTGCTCTCGGCAATCAGCCCGGCATGGATTTCCCCCCGCAAACGGCGCTCGGTTGCGATCGGAAGGGGAGCATGAGATGGATTTAATCAACTTTCAGGCACCACCATGGGGATGCTTCCACATAGAATCAGAGACGTGATGTGTACGCCTAGTTGTTGGAGGAATTGGAGAACTGTTAATGCCTTTGCAGAAGGCCAAAAACTAGCGAATTTGGTAGCTGACGGTGATCAAAAATCTTGGTGAAGTCAC
>Ga0182024_10020187_pt1 | contig 12193 bp, 14 predicted proteins | sample P32metaG_FD_120480 | JGI IMG/M metagenome (GOLD analysis project Ga0182024, IMG submission 120480) | Permafrost microbial communities from Stordalen Mire, Sweden - P3-2 metaG (Illumina Assembly) | ecosystem: Environmental > Terrestrial > Soil > Wetlands > Permafrost | place: Sweden: Stordalen...
CAGCGCCCCTGGGGACCATCAACTTGTCGCGCAAGTAATCGTCCTGTCCGTATCCATGAGTAGACGATCTGTGACCGAACGCCGAGTTCACGCGCCAGGTCGGGCACAAACCATTCGTCCTTGGTCAGCGCTGCTATTTGGTCGTTGCCCGCGCCTCGCCGGACCTTTGTCAGTCCGCAGCGACTCATTGCCGCGCGAATCGTCGACGCGGTGAACGACTTGTCGTGAGGCGAGGTTCGCCCTTCGCGGTTCAGTTGTTCGGCGATTTGCTGAGCTGTGAGTGCCTCGGCTTTCAGGGCCAGAATGCGCTGCCGTAGCTGCGGCCAATCACTGAGCTGTGTCAGACTGGCTACCGGGCGCCGGAAGCGCGTGTACGTCTGGTGTCCGCCGGCCCAATGCAGTCTGGCTTCCACCCACTCGCTCTTGCCTTCGATCTGAACAACCACCTTGTCCAAGATCTGCCGAAGAATGCCCTTGCGTTCCGCGTCTGTCGTCGTGGCAGCTTGCCATAGCGCGGGCAAATCGGCAGCCAAACGGCGAATGGCCTCCTGCTCCGTCGGAGTCAACAGCTTTGGTTCGCCCTGAAGAAATCGTTCGTACTCTTCCTGCAGTTCCCGAGCCGCACGCAGCTTTTGCTCCCATGCGGCTTCGAGAGTCCTGCAGACCAAGCGATTCTCCGGCTCCACTGTGTCGTACTGACGGCGGGCTCGGTCCACTTCGTAGCTCGCTCGTTGCAGTCGATGTTGCCACTGTGCGTTCACCTGTTCGCGCTCTTTCTGCCAGTCGGCTGCAACCTGCAAGCTGACCTCCAGAGCAGAGGGAGCCAGGGCCAAGAGTGCCAGTCGAACCATTTCGTCATCCACGGCCCGAGCTGTCAGGCTCTGACACTCCGGCTCACCAAAGTTGGTGCGGGCCGAGGAACAGGAGTACCGAGGCTGGATGTTCTTGCCACTGTGATGGGTCATCATCCGAGCGCCGCAACGACCACAGACCACCAGTCCCGTCAGCAAGGCTCGGCCTGGCCGAATCGATCCCCGGCTCTGGAAGTGGGACTGATTGTCCGCCAATTGGGCGACATTCCTCTCATACTGCTGCCAGGTGATGTAGGCGGGGTAGCGGTCTCGCAGCAGCACTTGCCATTGGTCGGGAGGCAACCAAGCGATGGCGTTTGTTCTTCGGCCCGTGCTGTTTATCCCGGCAACTGCGCCCGTAGGAATAGGCGCCGGCATAGATGGGATGCCGCAGCATGTTGCGCAATGCACTCTTGTTCGGTCGCCGCCACTGGAGGCTGCCTTTGTCGGGGCCGGAGTTCGCGCGAACCGGCAATTGCATACGTTTGGCGATCAGGTATCGCAAGACCGCTCCCACCGATGCCTGTCTCTCAAATTGCTCGAAGACGGCCCGCACCGCGGCCTGAACTTGTTCGTCGGGGTCCATGCTCACTTCCCCTGAAGGGAGGCGGACATAGCCCGTGGGCACGAGGTTGACCAGTTCTCCCCGCCGCGCCTTCTGCATGGCACCTTGGTGCATGCGTTGTTGGAGGATGTGCAGCTCGGCCTCCGACATGGTCCCCTTCAGCCCCAGCAAAAGGCGATCATTGTACGACGAAGGATCGTACAACCCGTCCAGATCGCAGATCAACGTGCCAAACCGGGCGCAAAGCTCAAGAAGGTGATACCAGTCCTTGCAACTGCGAGCCAGCCTCGACATCTCAACGCCAAGGATTAGTCCTACGTGATCCAGCGCCACTTCACTGAGCAAACGCTGGAAACCAAAGCGTCCTTCACATGACGCGCCGGAAACTCCCAGGTCGTCGTCAATGACGAGAGTCCTCTCCCGCGGCCAGCCGAGTCGCTCGGCGGTGTTGACGAGTCCATACTGCAGTTGTGTTGATTCTTGGTTTTGCTGCACTTGGTGCAGGCTCGACTGCCGCACGTAGACGACGGCCAGTCGCTCATGGTGGCGGCTCAGAATCTTCTGTGACGAAAAGATCGGCCCCGGCAACGTCTGGTTCATCGCCCGCCCTCCCTTGGCTCTTGCCCAAACTGCTTTGCACAATCCGGCTGAGAATCGCCACCAGTGCTTTCCGCCGGTGAGGCGGCAGGCGGTCCCACAACCCGACTGTGTTCATCGACGCTGTTGACGGGGGGGCGCTGAGGGGGATGCTTCCCGGAGGCTTTCGACTTGCACGGCTTGGCTCCGAATGAATCTTGGCCTCGCTGGTCGATCCATCGACACAGCTCCAGTAAAGCCAACGGCCCAATTATCCCGATTTCGCTATTCTTGTCGATAGGTGTTACAAGATGGGTTCTCTGAGTATTGTTACGAAGAGGGTTCCTCTCGGGGAGCTTTTTCACCCACCTCGCGAACCAACGGGTTCGGAGTTAACACGGCCCCCTCTTCGGCCTCCCCGGAGACAGGGCCGTTTTCATTCGGGGAGAGCACTTTTCCCGGCATGCCGAACTCCGGAAAGATGCTCATGGCGTAGGTTCCCTTCTTGCCGTCCGAGTCTTCGACTGCACGAAGTTCCAGGGCCTGAATTGCGTGCTGCAGGACCACACGGCGTTCTTCCGGGGTGGCATCTTCAAGAAGTTCGGCAAGCCCTTGCCAGCCGTCGATCAATTTTCGCGCCTGTTCTTCTTCGGCCGACAGCGGAGCCCGTAACTCTTGCAGTTCGGCCAGCTCAGATCGAAGTCGGGTTTGCTCCCCTTCCAGCCGGTTCAACTCGTCCGCAACCGCCGCCAGGGCGCTGGCGCCGTTCGCCTTGAGGACCCCCAGAAGATTGTTGATTTCGGCCTGCACACGGCTCAGACGTTGCTGAACCAAGCCGACTTCGGTTGTGATCCGCTGAGCCTCCCCTCCCAATTAGCCAGGGCCTTGTCGACGATTTTCTGGCGAACTTCGGGATGCAAACTGATCTGACGTACACGCGTCAGGACTGCTTCTTCGAGGGCATCGGCTGGAAAGCCTGGCGCTGAACATGCAGTCTTCGTTCCCAGGTGAGTCCGGCGGGTGCAGACGTAATAGCCGTAGGTCTGAGAGCGACCCGTACCCGCCTTGCCAGTGAGATGAGCGCCGCAGCTGCAGCGAAGCAGCGAATTTAGCAGGTAGACGCGCCCTCTGGTGTACCGAGTGTTCTGACGTCGTACTCGGTTCGCGGCGAGTTTCTGCTGCACGCGTTCGAACTGCTCGGCCGAGATCAGGGGCTCGTGGGCGTTCTCGGTGGTGACATCCCCGCGCTGGATCGTTCCACGGTAGAGGACGTTCTGGAGAATACGGCTTACTTGTTGCTTCTCGAAAGGCTTGTACCGAACCGGCTCGTTGCTCATTGCTCGTTGCATCAGTTCCTGATCCGTCTCGGGGCGACTTGCGTCCTTCTTGACAGCGCGCCGGAGCGGCCGCTGAATGCCCAGTCGGTGAAGACGACGGAGGACGGCGCCGACTGAACCTTCGGCTTCAAACGCGTCGAAAAAGTGCTCCTTCACGATTCGCGCATCGACGGGATGTGGCACGAGCTTGTCGGTAAAGGGGTCTTTGACGTAGCCAAACGCAAATCCGCCACCCCACTGTCCATTCTCGGTTCGAGTTCGAATCGTCGATTTGGTCCTTTCGGAGTTCATATTGCGTTCAAGTTCGGCAAAGACCATCAGAATTCCGAGCATCGCATTCCCGCCTGGACTGGAAGTGTCGAAACTCTCGCGGATGCTGATCACGTCAACATTATGTTGCTTGAAGAAATCCCAGAGTTGGACGAAATCCCTCACACTCCGCGTGATTCGGTCCAGTTTGAACGTCACGACGTAATTGATTTCGCCGGCGGCGATGTCTCGTTGAAGACGTTCCAACTCTGGGCGTTTCGTGTTCTTGCCGCTCTTGCCCTTATCGAAGTAGCTTCGAACACAGCCCACCTTCCAGCCGTGTAGCACGGTTCGATCCTCGACGAATCGTCTCCCGAATCTTTCTTGCGATCCAAGGAGTCTCCTTCGTCAGCTTGCCTCTTCGATGAGACCCGTCCGTAGATGGCGATCTTTTTCAGATCGGGTAAGGCGTCTACTAAGGGCTTCTTTTGCTTGACTGCCATGAAATTCCTCTCGATTGCAAGTGAAAACGGCCCGACAAAATGCCGGGCCGTCGGTTCAAGTTGTAGGGACCCTACGAAACGGAGGCGACTTCCTGAGTCAGGCGCTGAAGTGATTCAGGGAGAGTCACTGGGGATCGTTGGGTCTTGGCCCCTGTTGTCGTTTGATCCGCTTTCCGCAGGGCGATTGCCGCGAGAATCTCTCCGAGGGCCTCGCAATGTGCCAGCTGTCGATCAGAAGGCGACAATCCAGCGACCGGATGCCTGTTCAGCGGTTCGATGCCGTTTTCGACGTCCACGGTAATCTCCCAGGGCTGCTGCCCACGCCGAGAAGTGCGGCGACGGGCAGCCACGAAAGCAATCTTGCATGGCGCAATCGTCGAGAACGAGCAGAAACATCCTGCCCTTCGATTCTTGCTCGGCGACGGTGATATTGCGGATTCAGCGCAACCGTGCCGTCCGCCATCGAAAGGGTCATCGAATCCCGTTCCACATCTGTCCACCCAGTGACCCAAGCTGCAACGTGACATGTGCCGTCAGGATTCTGCGTACTGAATTCCAGCCCTCCAACTTTGCCGGAATGCCCATTCGTGCCAGTCTTGAATCCGGTGACGAAGGCTTGCAGTGCCATCCCCCGTTTCCTCTTGATCCAGTGTCCGACACGTCGGCCTGGCTCGTAGGGGGAGGCAGCTTTCTTCCAGACCGTACCTTCGCCGCCAGCGTCGATGATGCGACGGTGAATGTCAGGTTTGTTCACGGCGAAACACGGAACCTCCTCGATGAATTCATTTTTCTGTCTGCGCAAAGTCTTTGCCAGGACGTCCTGTCGTTCTATCAAGGGCAGCGGTGTTACGTCCTGTCCGCAGGACCGAAGGATGTCGAACGCATGGAAATAGACGTAGGCGTGTTGGCCTGACTGAAATTGTCGAGCCTTGATCGGAGAAGCTGCCAGCACCGCCATCGTGGCTTGAAGCGAATTCTCCGTGACAGTGCTGCCGGTGTCGAGACGCGACCTCGGGAAAACCAACTCACCGTCAAGGATGGTGCCGCCGAGTCCGGCGAGATCGGTCGCAAGGTGAGGCAGGTTGTCCTGAAATTCCGAGAGGCGGTACGTAACTTCCGACACCGTGCGGCTGGTGATCCGCACTCGATCACCTTGGATGTGGAATAAGGCGCGAATTCCGTCCATCTTCGGCTGGACGATCCAGGCGTGATGGTCCTGCTCGATCTGCCGGGCTTCTTCCTTTTCGAGATCCTCCCAGGAGCCCAGCAACATCGGCATGATCTGTGCCGGCATCGGCTCACCGGGATGTCCCTTTTGCCAATGGTAATCTCGCAGAGCAGCGATGTATGGCACCTTGCTCGCGCGGCCCTTCGTTTCGACGTTGATTCCCAGAGCGGCACATTCAGCTTGAAGTTCGGCCAGGTTCTTCACGACGCAGTCTCCCAAGGAAAAAACATGGTTCTTCACCACGTCTCTTACCCTGAACGTGCCTGCGTCGCGGTCGCATCGGTCGGTGTGCAAGCTGCCTCATTTTGCGGCCTTCGGAGCGGAAACCTTCGTGAATCCAGTTGGCGGCAGTCCAAGGGCAACATGGACTCCATCTGCGGAAAAAGTGGAGATTCGCCATTCGCCGCCGTTGTCCTTGAAGGCGAACACGTGAACTGGTTGATTGGTGACTGGCTTGCGGTTGACTTCCGATACCGTGTAACACACCGCGTAGGAGTCCACTCCTTTCGGGTTCTTGTAAATCCCCGCGAAGACAGCCAGCCGCAGGAGACCTTTATTCTCAACGGACTTCACGTAATCGTCAGCTGTTTGGCGGGCAATGGTAACGGGATTTGACGTTTCCTTCGGCTGCTCTGGTTTCAACTCTGCTTTCGGCGATTCTACGGTCCCTGAAGAAGATTCCTCAAACTTGACGACATCGATGTTGAATGCAATGTCGTGGGCAAGCATGGGTACCGGGTCCCAGTGGGGATTCTGCTTCCAATTTCCTCGTTCGACCTTGGCCAACCGATACCAAACGGTCAAGGAGAAGGTCCCTTTGTCGATGGCTTCCCGCCAACGCTGAGCTGACTTGGCATCCACCTTGAACGTGGCGCTCAACAAGCATATGTCGTTCGTCCTTGGATTGTTGACGACATCAGCTGGCTTTTTCTTCTCCATGTACAGAGCCTGCCAAAATACCAGATCGAGGATGTAATTTCCCGAATCGAAGTCGTACCGGCCAGGCGAAACCACCGCATTTCTGGCATGGAACCGTTTGAGAATTGGCGTGCTTTGCAGAGTCCGTTGATCGAAGGTTGAGCGGTAGACTTGTGTTTTGGCCTCGCGGATCTTGAACTCGTTTTCGGCCAGATCCTTCATCATCTTGCCGAAGTCGCCGGTCTCATGATACTTGCCTTTCTCCAGCGGCGGGGCTTGAAGGATGGTTGCATTCCGGATGGCCTCCTCGGCTTGCTTTCGTTCCTCTTCGAGGCGAGCCTTTTCCGCTTTTTTCTTCTCGAGCCGGGCCTGCTCTTCCTTCTGCCTAATATCCAGGGCAGACGTGCTAGTATCGGCATTCGCCGTGACGGGAGGATTCTTGTTGCCGCTTTTCTCGTCGGCTGGATTTTTCGGTTGAGCTTTCACATCAGCCTGCTCGTTTCCCTTCGATCCCCAGAGAAAGCCGCTGACAGAAAGGACAACGAGAGTAACTGCGATTCCGGCGACTGCGACGCCGACTGCGAGAAAAACGAGAACGTGGTTCCCACGTTTGGTCGGCGGCCGAACAGGAATGGCCGGAGGGGCCGGAGGGGAAGGTTCCTCAACGACCGGCGGTATTGGCAATGAAATGCCGGTGCCGCATTGGGGGCACTTCACCTTCTTGCCGCCCGCATCGTCGGGGGCTTTCAGCTTCTTCTTGCAACTCGGACATAGGATGGAAATTGACATACTCGTACGACCTCTGCGGATGTTTGCGGCCCGTGCTTTCCAACCCTTCCCAAGCGCCAGTTCGCCCCAGGCCATTCGTCAGAAATAGCGTTCGGTGATGTAGTCGATGTAGTCCCGATGAGTTTCACGGTAATCATTGGCCAGACAAGCGATCACTTGTTGGTACGTCAAGGACTGGAACAGGATTTCGTCCTGGAGCGCAATGGCCGTGAATTCCTCGATCTCCTGGGCATGCTGCACTCCCAGATTTCCCGGCACCGCGTACCAGAGATAGAGGAGTCGAAAGCCTTCCTTGCCGTAGCTGTTTTTCAGCCCAAGGATGTGTTTGAGGAGTTGAGCCGCGTGCAGGTGCTTGAAGCGACGATCTTCGGGTGAAATCTCGATGGCCAATTCTTTGCAACCAGGAAGGTCTTCCCAGAGGCGGGGTTCTTCGAGGTAAGCCTTCCTCAGCCCTTGATGTTCCCGGCCGAAGGGCTCTCCGAATTTGCACTCGATGGCAGACGCCCGGAGTCGATTCGACGTCCCGTAACCAAACTCAACATCCAGATTCGGAGCCCGATCGAAGCGATCCGCGATTCGATGCTTGACCTCGAAACGGATATGTTGGATCCCGGTGGACGGAAGACGACACGCTTGGGCCATCGGGCTGAAATGGCCCGTCCGCCGCCAGTAGTGAAAGAGGTTGCAGCAGCAAAGGGCCGAAGAAGAATGGACCGCGTACATGTTGCCGTCACCAGAGCCTGCTTTGAGTTCCCCACCGTCGCCACCCTCAAACTCCTGGCGTGCCTCGTCCATCAACGGCTTGAAGAGATTGTCATGGAGATCGTAGACGCGTGTCTTTGCCCCCCGTGCCCGGTCCTCCTCCGATTCAGCGTGACGGAGTGAGCTTCCGAGACGGATGCCTTGCCTTTCGGCCCAGAGTCGTTGACGTTCGATGATGTACGAATGGGCGTCCATCGGTATTCCTTGTTCTTCTTGCGATTTCGCAAAAAGAAAGAAATAACCGACGTGACTGCCAACAGTGGGTCAGTTTGAAATTGCCGTGGCAGGGGACTTTTTAGGGCCGAACGAGCTGTTCTGGCTCGATCAGCTGAGCAGCGTTCTCAGTCGCCCAGAGAGGTCCGGAGACGAACAAGAATCTCCTCTAGCTGGCCAAGACCCGCGGCACGTTGGCGGACGGCTTCAATGGATAGATCGGTCAACTCTTTGGAGGTGGATGCCGGCGCCGAATCAAGTGAAGGCTGACCCGTGGATGTTTGCTGGTCGAGAGGGAGAGCGGAGAAGCGGAAGCCGGGACGGCCACGGTAGCTTTGGCAGCTTTCATCGAAATACCACGGTACGCCAGCTACAGAAAGAGCCTGGAGATCACGAAAGACGGTTCGTTCAGAGCATTCCAACTCGTGAGCGATGGTCTTCGCGTCATGTTGCCCTGGTCCCAAAATTATCTGCAACACACGAAACAGTCGAGCCAGGCGGTCACATTGCCGAGCCCGACGTTCGGCGTCGGTACGTTTTTTGGCCATTGTCCCATGGATTCGTTGCCGCGTTGCTCGGAGGAACGCCAACCCAGCGTCCGCCTGCCATTCGTACCCTGAAGGTCGAACGTTCACGGCATCGTTTCACTGTCCACGGGAAGATATTAACCTGTATTGCTGACTACGTTGGGTCAGTAGACTGACCCACTTTTTCGGGATTATGGGCCAATCGATCAAGATCATTCGCACACGTTTTCTGCGGCGGGTCGAAATCCTACATGACCGCCAGGCTTTCGAGCGAGGTCTTCCCGGTTCACGCGGAACTGCTTCATGGCCCAGGTCCAGTCCCTAAATCGGTATCCATGAAGTGCATGATTAGCAGGTTCTTCAGCTCCTCCATCTCCGCAAAACTGTGGCCGTCCGTCGAGGAAATGACCTCTTCCTCGTTCAGATGGCCACGTATCTCCTCATGCCAGCCCTGAACGAGTTGCCTGCGCAATGGGGCGTCCGGAGAATTGAACTGCAACGCCACGTCAATCCTTCCGGGACGCTTGACGCCCGGTCGATCAAGTCCAGGGGGCAATTGGTCGTGAACACGAAGACGACGGCTTCCTTTGTGGTAATTCCATCCAGAGCGGTTAGGAAAATGGCCTGGTCTTCAGTTTCATGAACCGTTTCCCGGTCTCGTAAAGCAAGGTCCATGTCATCAAAGAAGAAGATACCTCGTCGATGAACGCTGAACAGCTGGTCCACGGTCTGGTTGGACCTCGCTTTTCGGAAATCATCAGGGGGCACCAGCCGCCATTCCCAGCCTCGCCGGCGGCATTCCTCCCAAAGCCAGCGACAGGCCATGGTCTTACCGTTGCCTGTCCTCATCAATGAACCGGACCATTGCGTCAGCGTGGCTGAATGGATCGTACCCTTCCCTGGGGATGGTGATGAGCTGATCGATCTGGAGGAGCTTCCGGAGCCTGTCTCGCAGTTCAGCCCGGCTGATGTCACGATTCTCCTTGTAGATCTTTTCCGTGAGGATTACTCTGCCACGGGACCCCACGACGTTGCCGGCGTCCAGGATGATCGGCGACCGGCGACAACTGCCGAGGCCTCGAAATGCCTTTGTCACGCCATCACCCGTCTTCAACTCGGGTGTTTCGCGGAGGTAATCGGGATCGTAACGGAACTTGACGAATTTCCCAGGGCCGATCTGGATTGGGCAATAGTCCCCAGCCCAGATGTCCCGGACGTTTTCAAGAATTCGGACTTCCACTCGGTGCGCAGAGAGGATCCGAAGAAGGCTGGAGTGCAGTTCTTGATGCCGGACCCGGAGCATGCCGGCTAGGAAAACGCAGTTGTGCTCCCAGTCCGGAATCATTTTCGCTAGGCCTCGATGGATTCGTGCAGCTGGATAAAGATCATTTGACGGAGTTCCGGTGGCTGAATTACCTCGCGCGGCTATCACCCGAGAATCCTAGCTCATGAGGAATGACGCGCACCCTGATCTTGAAGATCTCCCGGAGCATGCCGGGCCATTGAGCATCCATCTCGTCGATTGTGTCAGGCCAAACCCAGCCGAGCGACTTCATCACCGTCTGGATATACATGGCCTGCCACGAGGCGAAATCCTTCTTCATGCAGCGTGCGACGACACGAAAATGGTTCGTTTCCATCCATGCTGCAAGTTTCTGCACGGTTCCCAGCGTCGCCTTTGTTTTGTCCCAGACCCAGATTTTCGTGGCCCCCACGGTCACGGACCGCAATTGCCGATAGAAGAGAAACGAGTGGATGTCCTGCAACGAAGGAACGTCGGCCAAATGGGAATTCTTCGTAGGATGGCTATGAAAGGTGCAGGGCTTGGCCATCAGCATCCCGGCACTCGATGAATCTGCCTTGATATATCGGATGCGTGATTTGGTCAGGTAGCCGCCGTACTCAAAATCAACCGCCGAGGGGAGCAGGCGATACACTCGTTCCTCCGACCAGCCTTCCTGGACGCGGATTTCTTGCCATTCGGCAGGCCCCGGCAACTGGTCGTCACGGTTCTGGTTGAATCCGTAGAGCCGATCATATCGCTCCGGGTCGATGGGACATTTCGGCAGGTCATAGCGCTTGTGAACAGCCACCGTGATAACCTCCCCCCTCGCCTTTTTCGTCGGGGACCAGGGAGATTGTATCCATTCGATCCGGGGTCAGTGCCTAAGGCAGCGGCCGGCACCGCAATCGGCCGCCACTGGCCCCGGCTGTGACGAATCGGCTTCCTTCCGCTTGAGCCATCGCCGTGTGCGAAGGCCGCATCGATGAGCGAAACTGCTGACAGAATCCTGGGAACGCCCCATCTCCAGGGCAAGTTGCCTTGGTCCTTCATCAGCATATCGTTCGCCCAGCATCTGGATTTCGCGGCCAGACCAGCGTCGACGGTTCATGAAATGATCTCCGGAGATGATGATGAATTTGCGTCTTCCTCCCAGGAAAATCGCAAATTCAATGGTTTGGTCCCCGAAAATCACTTCGAAATCGCTCGAAAAATTCTCCCCAGGAGAGATTTCATTCGAGAATCCACGCATGAGGGCGATCAACCAACCTGCATCTCTGCGGGCATGAGGCCGCCGCGTTTCATTCCACGGTGCGTCCGGGCACCGAACGGAAGTCTGCTCCCTTGGCGGTGAACAAAGCCATCCAGTCCTGACAAAATCACGTGAACTCACTCAGAAATTCCCCCCAGGGAAAATCTCATTCGAAAAATCACTTCCCGTGCTCGAAGATCCAGGAATGGGCCATGTCGACCACTTTGGCCAGGACCAGCAGATCGTCGCGGCCGAAGCTGTCGGTAGACTTCCACTGTTCCCCATCCTTGAAGATTCGGGCGAGCGTGACATTGAAACGGGTGCCGTTTTCGGTCTGGTTTTGCCAGATAGCGGCCTTGACGGAGCCGAGACGGACTTCATGAGCAGGCTTTTGGTTTGGCATCGGAATACTCCTTGGTGAATGGTTCGGTTGACGTCGTAGCTACCCGCGTGAGAGAGGGCGGATCGCTAGGTAGTAGGTCAGACTGTGACTACTGGCTCGCCAATTAATGCTCGACTGCCAGCGAGACACTCAACGATGCCAGCTGGGAAAGAGGGAATCGCAAGTATTTGCGTTTGAACGTGTGGGGCTCATAAATTCTCGGGGAAAATGCCGGTGTCCAAGGCGTTTTAGACTACACGCTGTGGACGCCCCATATATAACTTGGCCAACCTTCCCTCCGTTCAGGTGACCTGCCTTTTGGGGCTACTGCTGTCGCCTGGCGCCAGCCCAGGTTGGCGCTTTGACGCCCGGAGCTACGTCGGCCTCGTGAGATCCGAAGAGGTTGCAGACCGGAATCTTCTTGCCACCGGACATCTTTGCAACCAGGTCCCAGGTCTTCGCGGGGTCAGGCCGTATCATGGCGACCTCAATGTAGTCGGGGGCGCTGGCCCAACCTTGCCAGACCCAGTTCACCGTACGCATACAGTTGAGACAGCGAAAGTAGCGCGAGCATTTCAAGCTTTTGCACGTCGCTGGGGAACTTCTCACGGAGACCGGACCACGAGTCCCGTCCGGACTAGTGCTCTGTCACAGCTTAATTGTCGGGTAAACCGACTTTAGTTTCGTGCGGGCGTCGTCGATTTTCATTTGCCAATCAACGCCACGCTGCGTGGCGTTGACATCCTTTGACCATGCTTC
>Ga0182024_10020188_pt1 | contig 12193 bp, 10 predicted proteins | sample P32metaG_FD_120480 | JGI IMG/M metagenome (GOLD analysis project Ga0182024, IMG submission 120480) | Permafrost microbial communities from Stordalen Mire, Sweden - P3-2 metaG (Illumina Assembly) | ecosystem: Environmental > Terrestrial > Soil > Wetlands > Permafrost | place: Sweden: Stordalen...
AGCCAGTTGCATACAATGTGAAAAGTGAACCGAAACCTGCGTACCATGTAAAATGATCCCATCATGGACCAACCAACCCCACCGCCCCCTGACACCCGCGCCGGCGAAGGCCTGAAGCTCCTGATCGTGGACGACGATCCCAATCACGCGGAGGTCGTCGCCGAGAGCCTGGAGCGCGTCGGCTATGAGTGCGCCATCGCCACAAGCGGGGCGGCCGGGCTCAGGGCCCTCGAACGCGATGAGCCGGACGTCATCCTCACCGATCTGCGCATGGACGGCGTCGATGGGCTCACCCTGTTGCGCAAGGCCAAGCAGGAGCTGCCCGACTCGGAGGTCGTGGTCATCACCGCGCATGGCGACGTGCAGACCGCGGTCGAGGCCATGCAGGCGGGGGCGGCCAATTATCTGCAAAAGCCGATCAACCTCACCGAGCTGCGGACCATGATCGGCAAGGCGACCGAACGCCTCAAGTTGGCCCGCACCAATCGCGAACTGCAAAAGCAGATTGATGAAAAGTTCGGCTTCGAGGGGGTCGTCGGCAACAGCCAGCGCATGCACGAGATCATCAGCAAACTCAAAAGTATCGCCCCGACCGCGGCCACGGTGCTCATCCAGGGCGAGACCGGCACCGGCAAGGAGCTGGTCGCCAAGGCCATCCACAATAACAGTCCTCGCAAGAACAAGAACTTCGTGGCCATGAACTGCAGCGCTCTCAACGAGAACCTGCTTGAGGATGAGCTGTTTGGCCATGAGCCTGGCTCGTTCACCGGCGCGGAGCGGGGCCGCAAGGGGCGATTCGAGTTTGCCAACGGCGGCACCTTGTTTCTGGACGAGGTGGGCGACATGCCGTTGCCGCTGCAGTCCAAGCTGTTGCGTGTCCTGGAGAATCAGGAAGTGTTTCGCATCGGCAGCAACGAAGCGATCAAGGTCAACGTTCGGCTGCTGTCGGCCACGAATCGCGATCTGGAAGCAGCGGTCACCGCGGGCGCCTTTCGCCAGGATCTGTACTTTCGCCTCAAGGTGGTGACCATCAAGCTGCCGCCGTTAAGGGAGCGCCGCGAGGACCTTCCGCTCCTGTGCGCTCATTTCCTGAAGGAATTCAATCAAAAGTACGGCAAGCACGTTTCCGGCATCGCCGAGCCGTTGCGCAAAGTGATGGCCACGTACGACTGGCCCGGCAATGTTCGCGAGCTGCGCAATGTGCTCGAAAGCATGGTCGTGCAGGATCGCGACGGCGTGCTCAACCTTGACGACATGCAGGAAGGCGACACTCTGCATCGGCTCAACGGCACGGATCATCGCACCGCCGACCCGGCCGGATTGGTGGGACGGCCGCTGAGCGAAGTGGAACGCTACTACATCGAGAAGACGCTGGAGATGACCGGCGGCAAGCGCGAGGAGGCTTCCCGCCTGCTCGGCATGGGCGAACGCACCCTGTACCGCGTTATGCAGGACTGGAAGGTGCAGGATCAGATCAAGAGCGCTCTGGCCGCGGCGGGCGGCGATCTGGCGAAGGCCGCCGAGACTCTCGGACTGAGCGTTGCCATGCTGCAGCGCAAAATGAAAAAGTTGGGACTGGAGGTATGAGGACGGCCCACGCCGCAGGGTGAGGTACTCCGAACCCCGCGGGTCAGCGCGACAGGATCATGATCCCGCACACCCTGACCCGCGGGGTTCGGAGTACCTCACCCCGCGGCGTGGTATAATCCCTTTATGCAACAATTGCCGCAACGACAATCCCTGCCCCTTATGCGCGACGCCCCGGCCCCACTCGCGCCCATGACCCGCTCGGAAATGGAGCAGCGCGCCTGGGACCAGGTCGATGTCGTCTTCGTCACCGGCGACGCCTACATCGATCACCCCAGCTTTGCCATGGCGATCCTGCATCGCGTGCTGGAAGCGGCTGGGTTTCGCGTGGCGATGCTCAGTCAGCCGGACTGGCACAGTTGCGATCCGTGGCGGCAGTTCGGCAAACCACGGCTGTTCTTCGCCATCTCCGCGGGCAACATGGACTCGCTGATCAATCACTACACCGCCAACAAGAAGGTCCGCAACGACGACGCTTATTCCCCCGGCGGCCGCATCGGTCTGAGGCCCGATCGCGCCACCCTGGCGTATTGCCAGCGTGCCCGTGAAGCCTTTCCAGGGGTGCCGATCATCGCCGGCGGCGTCGAGGCGTCCTTGCGGCGGTTGGCTCACTACGACTACTGGAGCGATACGGTACGCCGATCTATTCTGCTCGATGCCAAGGCCGATCTGCTCGTGCACGGCATGGGAGAGAAGACCATTGTCGAGATTGCCCGGCGGCTCGATCGCGGCGAAACGGTGAAGGATCTGCGCGACCTGCGCGGCGTGGCCTATGCCCTCGGCGCCCGCGAATCCATCGGGGTTCTGCCCCCTCTCCCCCCGTACTCGGGGGGAGAGGGTTGGGGTGAGGGGGGAGGAACAGCATCCCGTGCAAACGCATCGAGTTTTTGCACGAATGCGGACTCTCCCCCCTCACCCCAACCCTCTCCCCCGAGTACGGGGGAGAGGGGGCCGGAAACCCGAAACGGCCGTGGCTATTGTCTGCTTCCTTCGTTCGAAGACGTCAAAGCCGACAAGATGAAGTTCGCCGAAGCCACTCGGCTCATCCACGTCAACACCAACCCGCTCAACGCCTTGACCATGGTGCAGTACCACGATCGCCAGGCCGTCATCGCCACGCCGCCCTGCCTGCCCCTGTCCGACGCCGAGATGGACCGCATCTACGATCTGCCCTACACGCGCCGCCCGCACCCGTCTTACAAGGAACCGATCCCCGCTCACGAGATGATCAAGGACTCGGTCACGCTCATGCGTGGCTGCTTCGGCGGCTGCACCTTCTGCTCCATCACCACGCACCAGGGCCGCACTATCCAGTCGCGCTCTCAGGATTCGGTGCTGCGCGAGATTCGCCAACTGGCCGCCGACCCCGACTTCAAGGGCAACGACAGCGACATCGGCGGCCCCACCGCCCACATGTATCAAATGCTCTGCACCCGCCCCGACGTCGAAGCGAAATGCAAACGCCTCTCCTGCGTCCATCCCACCATCTGCAAGCTGCTCGGCACCGATCACGGCCCACTCATCGAGCTGCTCCAAAAAGCCCGCACCGAGCCCGGCATTCGCAAGGTGCTGGTCGCCAGCGGCATCCGCATGGACCTCGCCCAGCTTTCACCGAAGTATCTCGAGGAACTCGCGGCCCATCACGTCGGCGGCCATCTGAAGGTCGCCCCAGAGCACACCGATCCGCACGTGCTCGACATGATGAAGAAGCCTCGCAACGTCAACTTCGAAGGTTTCGCCGACGCCTTCACCCGAGCCTCGAAGAAGGCGAACAAACCCAAGCAGAGCCTGGTGCCCTACTACATCGCCAGCCATCCCGGCTCCGACGTGCACGCCATGATCGACCTGGCCATCTTCCTCAAACGCAACGGCTATCGCCCCGACCAGGTCCAGGACTTCATCCCCGCCCCGTTCGACGTGGCCACGTGCATGTACTACACCGGCATCGATCCGTTCACGCGCCAGGCGGTCTACGTCGCCCACAATCTCAAGGATCGCAAAATGCAGCGAGCGCTCTTGCAGTTCTTCAAGCCGGAGAACTATTTCGAGGTGCGCAAGGCCCTGATCGACGCCAACCGTGCGGACCTCATCGGCGGCGGCTGCGATGCGCTGATCCCCGCTCAACCGCCCAAGGAAGCGTTGCAGCAGCGTCGCGAGAAGGCGAATCGGGATGTGCGCGAGGAGACAGCGGGCGGCAGACGCAAGGCGGGCTATCGGCCGGGACGTAAGACCCATACGCGGCAAGCGAGACGATGATGACAAACGGGCATGCGCATCGCAGCATTATTTCTCGGTCCCCGCCAGCACCTGCATGCTCACGTGCGACGGATGCTGCCCCGACCAGTAGACGCGTTGCTCGGCCGCCTCGAAATCGGCGTCCTTCGCCTCGAAGATGTTGGCGACGTACTTCTGCGGATTGCGGTCGATCAGCGGAAACCACGTGCTCTGCACCTTAGGTAGGCCATTGATAATAATGAGTGTCCCTATTACACGGTACTCCGCGTCTTCTCGGCCCGATGATTCGTTACACGCGGCCCGTTCCTGCCGGACCCATTACAGTAACGACGTTAAGGCACTCTGCGTCATTGAATTGGAAGCGCACACTGCAATCAGCGAAATCATACCGATCCCATTTGGGCCACACTTTGCCTTTCATGACAGAGCTTGGGTTACCGCCTCCGGAGGAATGGGGTTGCCCCAGTTTCGATCGTAGGACCTGACAAGAATCAAGAAACTCAACAGCATCAAGAATGACTCCCTTGTACTGTTTGTAGCCTTCATACCCCTCCGCATAAAAGTGAATCGCCTCCACCTGCAGTTTTCCTTCAGCTTCATTTTGTCCGCTTTCCGACGATCCGGTTTTCAGCATCACGGCTATACCGCTGTCTATGCACTCAAAATAGCCCAAATGCTCAGATGTCTCTAACGGATGCACGTTGGCAAGGCCACCCAAGAATTTCATGAGTAGATCACTATCAACATCGCACCCCAGAAGTTTCGAGTACAATGTCACGTTTTCATTCATCAACATAGCCTAACTCCCACTGATACGCATCATCACTTCCGCCGCTGCCTGGGTTGCCGCCTGCTGGTCCGCTGCCGACAAATTGTTAATCAATGCTTGAAAGGGGCGAGAAAGGTGACAGGACCCGAATCAGCGAACACCTCATGGTTGCTTCGCGATCGTATAGCGATGTCCTTTGCCAATCATGCAAACGACATCACCGGGGCGATCGACCACGACGGCAAAGAGATTCGTGATGTCGCGGCCGAGGATGCACATGTCGAGGGCATCGACCTGAGTGAAGCCGGCGAACGATCCCTGGAATGCAATGGTCGCTCCACCGCCCAGCGGCAAGCGAATTTGTGTGGCAATGGAGACCGTGGAAGCCGTGCCGCCCACCCCGCCAAGTTGATTAGGAGCAGGCAGGTGGGGAAGGGCCCAGGTCGCCAATATGGGAGCGCAAAAAACCGTTCTGTCGGCTCCCACATCAACGAGCAACTCTACGCGCAGCCAAGAGCCATCCGCGCAAAGCACCTCGCTTTCGATCACCGGACGAACGATGCCGTCATCACACAGCGTCCAAAGCCCGCGAATGAGCATAGATTCGCTCCATCCTTTCGCGCGGGATGTATCGAAGCAACAGCCCATCATCTTCGGGATGTGCCTTGCGCGCCATGGCCACAACCTCCGGCGCCGTGTCGGCCACGAACAGTTCTTGGCCCGAGACACAAATGCACTTGCCGCGATGTTGAGCGTACACCTGCGGAACATGAGCTTGCAGCCAATCGGAGTTATTGCGGCCCCGTTCACGTTGCGCTTTGATCTTGGCAATTTCATCGGTGTCGGTTACTTCGACCATCACCAGCGGCGGAGATTCTTCGTGGATCATGAGAATTTCCTCAGCTTAACTTCGTTTGCAGCATCAGCCTCACGGACTCGGCTATCGCCTGGGGCTTGACGGCGCCGCGCCATTGCGCCTCAATCGTCTCCCACGGCGTGCCATCGGCGACTTGCTCCAGCACATCGCTGACCAGAATGCGCGTGCCGCGATACGTGGGCTGTCCATGGCAAATCTTCGTGTCCACCACAACATAACGTCCGAGCGCTTTGCGCATGGCTTCGTTCCTCGATTGGTTCATCCCACCTGAGCATATACCCTCGGCCAGGATGTGTCAATTCGCGACCCCACCCACGCTCGCCAGAGGCGAGCGGCTAAACGGACATGCGCATCGCAGCATTATTTCTCGGCCCCCGCCAGCACCTGCATGCTCACGTGCGACGGATGCTGCCCCGACCAGTAAACGCGTTGCTCGGCCACCTCGAAATCGGCGTCCTTCGCCTCGAAAATGTTGGCCACGTATTTCTGCGGATTGCGGTCGATCAGCGGAAACCAGGTGCTTTGCACTTGCACCATGATCTTGTGCCCCTTGCGAAAGCAATGATGGCTCCAGTGCAGATCGATCGTGTACTCGTTCACTTCTTTCGGCACCACGGGTTCGGGTTTTTCGAACGATTTGCGAAAGCGAGCCCTGGCCGGTTCGCCGCTGATGAGCAGCTGGTAGCCGCGCATGCTCGGGTCCTTGCCGTAAGTCTCCGGATAAACGTCGATGAGACGCACGATGAAGTCGCTGTCAGTCCCCGTAGTCGAAGCGAACAGGTTGGCACGCAGCGACCCCGCCACCACGACGTCCTCGGCGAGCGGTTCGGTCTCGTAGGTCAGGACATCGGGCCGCTGGTGGGTGAAGCGTTGATCCTCGACCATCCACACTTGCCATTCGGGGCCGGGATAGGTCGGCGTCACTGGACGAGGCCGATACGGCACGGGCTTGGCCGGGTCCGAGATGTAGCGATCGAACGCCTTCGAGTTGGACGCGGCTTGCGGCGGTTCGAATGCCAGCTTGCCTTGCGGATGGAAATAGAGCTTCTTGACCTTGGCATCTTTGGGCGGCCAGCGATCGTGCGCCACCCATTTGTTGGTGCCGGTCTGGAACATGAGCGCCTCGGGCTGATCGAGCTTGCCCTTGTCCTTCAGATGATGAGCGAACCAGGCCGCTTGCACCTTTTCGCGAAAGTGCTTGCCGGTGGCGCTGTCGAACGCGATCCGGCCCAGCTTGTCGCCCGGGCCGTTCGACCAGCCGCCGTGGTTCCAGGGGCCGACCACGAGGAAGTTCTGGTTCTTGCTATCGTGCTTCTCGAGCAGTTCGTAGATCTTGAGCGGGCCATAGAAATCTTCTTGATCGAACCACCCCGCGACGTTCAGCGTTGGCACCGTCACCTTGTTCAGGTAAGGTGCGAACGCCTGCTTCTTCCAGAAGCCGTCGTAGTTCGGATGGGCGACGAAATCGTTCCAGGTCGGCATCTTGCCGCGAAAGTACTTGTCATTGACGTTGGCCAGCGCCCCGAGTTTCAGGTACCACTCGAAGGTATCGTGCCGGTCGAACTTGAAGAGCGTGTTGAAGTTGTCGGTCTCCATCATGGCGACGTATTCGAAGCCGTAGCTGAGGCGAAAGGCGCCGTTGTGATGAAAATCGTCGCCGAGAAACATGTCGGCCGGCGACGCTTGCGGCGACACCGCCTTGAGAGCCGGGTGCGGCTCCAGCATGCCCATCACGGTCAGCCAGCCGGGATAGCTGATGCCCAGCAGCCCGACCCGGCCATTGTTGTCAGGCACGTTCTTGAGCAGCCAATCGATGGTATCGAAGGTATCAGTGCCTTCATCGATCGCCTTGTCATCCTTCGCATCGCGCGGCGGCCGGGACATGACGAACTTGCCTTCCGACTTGAACCGGCCGCGAATGTCTTGAAAGACGAAGATGTAACCTTCGTCGGCCAGGTCTCGGAAGTAGCTTTGCAGAGATTGCGGGCCACGGCCGTCGGCGCCATAGGGGGTGCGCATCATCACGAACGGCAGCGGGCCCTTGATGTTCTTCGGGGCGAAGATGGTGGTGTGCAGCTTGACGCCGTCGCGCATGGCAATCATGGCTTCGGTGCGGGTGAAGAGCTTGGCGACGGCGGGCTGGGCCTGGAGAGGATAGGTCCAGAGAGAGAGGATGAGAATGGTGCAGGGCAGGAAGCGCGTCATGGGTTCTCCGATCAACATGCACTTTCAGATAGCGGACATTCTTCGGGTACAAATGGCTCAGACAATGCGGAGCCGACGGCAGGCTTCCAAGTACGTCGCGTCTAGATCGATCGGAACGCAAAGGTTGGCGCTGACCTGGAGAGGCACGGTTGGCAACGGCTGGCCGAGCGACATGGTGCTGGGCCAAATATCGATAACAGCATCTTCGCGGCGCACGGGTCGATAGGCGACAGCGTAGAGCGAATCATCGCCGCCGAAAAGGAACTCCGCTGGCCGCTGCATGAGCTGGACCAGTTCGTTGTGCAGGTTGGCATGCCGGTTGGTGACGACATCAACAATTACCAGGCTCACTCCCTGAGCAAGGTAACTGGCACATTTCGCCGCAAAGACGCGCCGCTCATCGTCTCGGTCCTTGTTGCCGGGGCTGACAAGCTCGATGGCGGCGACCAGAACGGCGCCTCCGTCGCTGCGAAATACCTGGACGCGGAATGTGCCGGGAAAAACCGCGGGCATGTGCAGGGCTGGCTGCGGCGGACTCCAGGCGCGGGCCGGCAATGTCGCCACAGCGCTTTCGCTCGAACCGCGCGAAGTTGTTTCATGTTCCGCGAATGTGGCCACGTCGATTTCGACTCGGCCGCTGGCGTGCGTTTCGGGCTCGGCGAAGTAATCCTCGGGGAGCAGATCTTCATTCAGGACATCCGCGATGGCATTGGCCCAGCGCGAATGCAACGCTTCCCAATGACGGTTGGGATGAAGCGGGGCGTGAAAGTGGTCGAGAAGGGGCATGGGTTGTCATTCCTGTGATAGCCGCGGCGAATTCTTCCGGTGGATGTACCCACGGCCGAATGGCTTTGGAGCACACGATTTATGCCGCAGCCTATATTCTAAACATTGAGAGCACCGCAGCAAGGCATCGAGGCGGCGGTATAACGGCTTGCCGATATTCACAGCTGGCTTGACGATTTCTGCGACCCTAATGAATTTCTGATTCAGGACGCTAGGTCGCCGTGTACAGTGCCACCGGAAAAAGTGCCAGGACGTCGGCCAGGAATAGACCCTGCGGTTGCAGACGAAGCGTCTCGCCGGTGAAGACGTTGCGCCATGGCTTTTGCTGTTTGACGTCGCTCAGCAGAAGCCGTGTGTCCTCCCAGGCGTCCCGAGAGAATGAAAGCGGGCCGTCGCTGGATGCCAACCGCGTACACAACCGAGGCACGACGACCAGGGACTGCCGGTCGCCGTCGCGGCGCCGGAAGGCGAACACATGCTCACGCTTGGCTCCCGCCGCCTCGAGCGGTTCATAGCTTCCCGTCGTGAACAACCCGGGACGATCGCGACGGCAACGCAGGGCTTGCCAGGTCACGTAGAGCTTGATGCGGCCATCCTCCTTGGACTGCGTCAATTCCTGAACGAGAGTTCGCTGGCTGGCCTCTCCGCCGGCGACGCGCTTTTGCAGCTCCCCCAGCATGCGCCGGCGACGCTCATAGTCCACCGGCCGGCGATTGTCCGGATCGACCAGGCTATAGTCCCAGATTTCGGTCCCCTGATACGTGTCCGGCACCCCCGGCGACGTGATCCGCAGCAAGGTTTGCGACAGCGAGTTGAAAAACCCATAATGGCTGATCCGTTTCTGAAACGTCCGAAAGTCATCAAGAAACGGCCCATTCGAACCGGCATCGAGAATGCGTGCCACGAAGGCTCGGATCGCCTCGTCATATTCCGGATTCGGATTGACCCAGCTTGTATGCACCTTGGACTCGTGCAACGCCTTGATCATGTAGTTCTGGATTCGCTCCACAAAATGAGCAGCCTCTTCACTCGCCCCTCCTTCGATGGGCCAGGCGCCGAGCAGCGTCTGATAAAGGAAGTATTCTTCATTGGCGTCGGGCACATTCATCTCGGCGAGGGTGCCGCGGAGCGGGGCGTTGAGCAGGCTCCAGCGCAGCACCGCCTCGCGCCACTCGTCCGGCAGTTCGGAGAGGACGTTGAGCCGGGCGCGAACGTCTTCGCTGCGTTTGGTGTCGTGCGTCGAAAGCGGCGACAGCCCAAAAGGCCACTTCGCCTGCCGTTCTTGCAAGTAGCGATGCAGCGCTTCGTCGGGGACGCCGAAACGGCCCGGATCGCCGCCCACTTCGTTCAAAGACAGCAGCCGATTGTAAACGTAAAAGGCCGTATCTTCGACGCCCTTGGCCATGACGGGAGCGCTCACCTGCTGGAACTTGCCGACGAAATGGGTCTGCTCGGCCTTGTCCTCGACCGTGGCGGCATCGGGAAACTTGAGCAGAAGCGTATTGCGAACGAAGTGAAACAGCAATCGGCTCATTGTCGAGTTGCGTGTGATCGCTCGCTGCACGGCGATCTCGACGTTGCGCCGATCCGGCTCGCGTACGCCCGCCTCGCTGATGTACGACCGGTAAACGGGGAAGCAGGCAATAACCTCGGTCAGCGCCTGCCGCAAGCTGTTGAGCGAGAAATCGCGCGACCAGCGGTCCTTCTGGGCCAGCCGGTCGAGCTGATACGACAGCATGTACAGTTCGCTCGACATGGATGCCTGCGGAATGAGCAGCTTCATGCGATAGCCGATCTCGGCGAACGACGAAGCATCGCCGATCCAGTCCGTATAGACGTGGGTGAGGGCCAGGGCGCTTTCGCGGCGGACCAGCAGGCCATTGATCATGCTGAGAAAGTCGTAGCCGCTGGTGCCGTGAACGGACCACTCTTCGGGAAAGTGCTCGCCGGCTCCGAGGATCTTCTCCACCACGACGTAGAGCGAACGCCAGAGCGGACCAGTCTGGCCCTCGCGCACCGCCTGGGCCGTTTCGGCAAGCAACTTGTTCTCCCAATCCGGCCATTTCTCGTCGCGATAGTCCGGATCATTGTCAAAGATATGGCGGCAATGGGCCATGACGTAGGACTGCTGCAGACGCTGGAGATACTGGCGCGGATCGTAAAGTCCGTCGGGATGGTCGATGCGCAGTCCGTCAATGCTGCCGGTGACGAGGAGCTTCAGGATCAGCTCATGGGTCGCTCGAAAAACTTCCTCGCGTTCGACGCTGATGGCCGCCAGTTCGTTGACGTCGAAGAATCGGCGATAGTTGATTTCGTCGGAGGCGACGCGCCAAAAGGACAGGCGATACGCTTGCCGATCGAGCAGATTATCGAGCAGGTCGAAGCTGTGCCGCTGATCGGGCTTGCCGTTGAAGAGGGCCAGGTTCGCCTCGAGGAAGATGGCGATGGCCGGGCTGGCGGCGACCACGGCCGCGAGCCGGCGCTTGATCACTTCCTTCTCGCGCTGCCGTTCGGCGACCTGGGCCGGCGCGGTTTCAGTGCGTGCGGGAAAATGGCTCACAGCCGTGAGGATGCTTTGATACTCAAGCCAGTCCGAATCGTCCGCCGGCAGCGACTGTCCTAATTCATCGAGACGGTGCCGCAGAATCAGGTCATAAGTGCGCGGATCGACGGGGAAGCGGTGCTCGAAGTAATGGATGCTGAACGCCCCTTCCGCGAAGCCCAGCCGGAGCTGTCCCGATTCGAGGACCTTGCCGTACGGGTCGCCGAGGACCGGAATCAGCACCCGGCCAAGCAGTTCGGGGCGCGGCGACGAATACCAGCCGACGTCGAAATAGGCGGCATACGCTGACGCGGGGCCGTTTTCGAGAATGTCGTTCCACCATGGATTCTCGTTGCCGACGATGCCCATGTGGTTGGGCACGATGTCCAGAAACTGGCCGAGTTCGTGTTCGTGCAGGATCTTGACCCAGTGCGCGAACTCGTCATCGGAACCGATCTCGGGATTGAGCCGGCCATGGTCGGTAATGTCGTAGCCATGCGTGCTGCCGGGCCGGGCTTTCAGGAACGGCGAGGCGTAAACGTGCGAGATGCCGAGATCGCGCAAGTAGGGAACGATCTGGGCGGCGTCGCGAAAGGTGAAGCCGGCATGGAACTGCAGACGATAGGTCGCCTCCGGCAATCGTCGGCGGGCGTCGATTGCCTTGGTGGCCTTGCCTAATAGGTCGCTGGTGGTGGGCATGAAGATCTACCTGAAATCGTTGCGATCGCTGGAACGACAGTGCCTCAGGGCGTGCCAGAGTACGATGAGTTCGGCAGCAGGAGCGCGATGTGGTCTGCGCCCTGAAATGTGACATCGAAATACTGCAAGACGCCGGCGTGCCCCAACAAGGGACATTTCAACGGGACCGCGATAAAGCCGATCACAGCGACCCACTCATACGTCTCTTGCTGGCCATCGGTAATTCGAATCTTGGCGGAGGCATATCGACAACGAATCGGTTTTTGGCGGCCCGAGAGTACGATCTCATGGTCAAGAGCCTGATCCAGATCGATCCCGACCATCGCGGCAACCCACTCTGGAAAGATGGTGTCATCGGCGCCGGTGTCGAGCAGGCCATCCAGAATTTGGGTGCCACCCGGCCCAGTGATGCGCACCGCCGTGATGGGACGGTGACGCGCGAAACCGCCGCCAAGTGACGGTTGAGGTACTCGTGCCGTTCCCTGGAGGTAAC
>Ga0182024_10020189_pt1 | contig 12192 bp, 8 predicted proteins | sample P32metaG_FD_120480 | JGI IMG/M metagenome (GOLD analysis project Ga0182024, IMG submission 120480) | Permafrost microbial communities from Stordalen Mire, Sweden - P3-2 metaG (Illumina Assembly) | ecosystem: Environmental > Terrestrial > Soil > Wetlands > Permafrost | place: Sweden: Stordalen...
CGGCGTCTCGCATCCTTGAGGCCCAGGCGCAGTTGGGCATTACGCGATCGAATCAGTTTCCCCAGGTGAGCGGCACAGCCGGCTATCTGGGCCAGAAGATAACGGTTTTCGGATACGCAGCCTACGAGTTGCAGGGGGTTTTTTCCTGGAATATCGATTTCTGGGGACAATATCGCCGCGCGACAGAGGGCGCGCGCGCGAGTCTGCTCGCCTCCGAGTGGAATCGGAAGATGGTGTTGAGCACCGTGGTCGCGAGCGTCGCTACGGCTTATTTTCAGCTTCGCGAGCTGGATCTGGAATTGGAAATTGCGAAACGCACGCTTGCGTCGCGGCAGGAATCGCTTCAGCTCACCGACACTCTGGAACGCGGGGGCGCCACCAGTCTGCTCGATGTACGCCAGGCCGAGCAACTGGTCGAGACCGCGGCGGAAACGGTTCCCGACACCGAACGCCAGATCGCTGCGCTCGAAGATATGCTGAGCACGCTGCTGGGCGAGAACCCGCACGACATCCCGCGAGGGCTGCCGATTACCGCGCAGCCGGTCCCGCTAGCGATTCCCGCGGGTTTGCCCTCGGAGCTGATCGAGCGCCGTCCCGACATCCGTCAATCCGAACAGCAGCTCATCTCCGCCAACGCGCAGATCGGCGTCGCGCGCGCCCAATTCTTCCCGAGCCTTCCCCTTACCGGCGGAGGCGGCCTCGAAAGCACCAGCCTCGCCGGTCTGTTCACCGGAACGGCCTGGAATTTCTCAGCGCCGCTTACGCAGCCGATCTTTACCGCCGGACGGCTTCGGTCGAATCTGAAACTGGTGGAAGCGCAGAAGCAGCAGGCGCTGCTCACCTATCAGCAGACCATCCAGCAGGCGTTCCGGCAAGTGTCCGACGCGCTCATTTCTTTCACCAAGTATCGCCAATTCCGCGAACACCAGGAACTGCTGACGACGGCGGCGCAGGGAGCCGACAACCTTTCGCAAATCCGCTATCGCGGCGGCGCGGCGAGTTATCTCGAAGTGCTTACCAGCGAGACCAATTATTTTGCGGCGGAGCTGAACCTCGCGCGCGCCGGCTTGAACGAACGTCTCGCGTTGGTCCAGATCTACAGCGCGTTGGGCGGCGGATGGGAGCAATAGACCGCGGGGCATGGCCCCGCGCCACGTGGGGCAGGGCCATGCCCTGCCAGCGCGGCCCTAAGGTTTAATCGAGGTTTTCTTCGCCCCTTCCCCCGAAGTCTTCTCTTCGAGGCGCGCGCCGCTGAGGATCGCCGGCATGGCATAGTTGCCTTCATGGCAGGCGTATTCGTAAATCTGATCGTCACTCCTGGTCATGTAAAGTTGGCCTGACCAGGGCCTGGTGAAGATGGTAGGATCGTCCACCGTATACTGGTACAGCAGCGTTTTGTCGTCGAGAAGCGTGAAGCGCTCCACCAGATGCAGCTTCTCATCCATGGGCACAGGAAGCAGCAGAGTGCCGGTTCCCTGGTCTTTGAAATTGACCGAGTCGACCACCAGCGTCTCGCCTTCCCAGTGGCCGCGCGGATCGCCATTCCACTGCTCCAGCGTTCCGTGCGGACGGCCATCCATCGGCACGATGCGGGTGGTATGGATCATCTCGGTGTAGAGCGCCACCGTTCCCGCCGCCTCCACGATCTCGAGATTCTGATTGTAGCCGCCCGGAATAATCGGCGGTCCGCTGTTGAATCCCAGGATGCAGCGTTCATACAGGGCGCGATCTTCTGGGCCGGTGGCGGGACGCATCATCTTTTCGGCGTAAATGGCCTGTCGCTTCTGCGCGCCAGGAGTCAGCGGAGGCAGATGCCCGTCCGGCGGATCGACAATCTGTGAGGTGGGCCGGTCCTTGGGAGCGCGCTGCACCGTGTCGAAGAACAGAGAGTTGTAGCCGCCCACGGGATTCTCGCGGTCCTCACGCGCGTAAATATATGCGCCGCTGCCGCCGGGTTTTTCAAGAGGCGTCGCGGTGACATAGCTCCAGATTCCTTCGAGGTCGGGATGGCCGTCCGGAGTGCGCGGCGCGTTCCAGATCTTAGTAGCCTTTGCGGCTGGCTTCGGGGCCGGCTGCGCTTGGGCGGCCAAACTCACCGCGCTCATAATCGCCAGAGCCACACATCGCTCCATCACACATCGCTGGATCATTTGTCGACCTCCCTACTTCTTGCGAAATTGCCCGTATAACAATTCTTCGACGAACTCCACGCAGTTGAACTCGACCAGTTGCGCGTTCTTCTCCACGCGCCGGTAGAGCGGCATACTCATTTTCCACGGGCGGGTGAACACCTTGGAATCCTCAATGGTCACCTCGTACATCATTGTATCCGCGCTTCGCGGCGTGTAGCGCTCCACCACGTGCAAGGCTTCGCTGTGAAAATCGCCAGCGCGATCGAACCACGTCTTGTCGTTCTGGCCGGTCACGTCGACCACCAGCGTGTCGCCCTCCCAACGCCCGTTCGACCATCCCATCCAACTGTCGGTCTGCGCCACGGTCGGTTTACCCATGTTGACCGTGCGCGTGGCTCCGGCGAACTCGTAGGTCATCAAAATGACTTTCGGGGTTTGGACGATCTGGAACGGGAACGGCATGTAGGTGGCGCGAGGCACTCCCGGGAGATAACACTTGATTTCGGGATCGGCGCTCAGCCAGTGCTCGGCGTTTTCTTTTTTCTTCGCGAGCGCCCACGGCTGGTAAGGAATCCCGCTTCCTTCGACCACCCCAAGTCCGCCGGGGACCGCGCCGGCCGCGCCGAACGCGAGCACGGGTGGAGCGGGGATCGGCCCAGCCGGGCCCGCGAGAGTCATCAACGCCGGCCGCGCGGCGTGAGCCTGGATATCCCAATTCGCGGTGTTGATCGCCTCCCAGATTCCGTTCAGATTGGGCTTGCCGTAAGGCGTGCGCGGCGCCCTGTAGGCGGGAGTCTGTCCGGCGGCCGGAACTACGGCCAATCCGAGGACGGCAGCCATCAGCATTGAAACTCGAAGGGAAACTCGAAGGCAGCTTTGCATCTGGATCACCCGTTAGTATAAGCCGGGCGCTATTGTGCCGCGGACCTCACCACGCGCACCGGCCCCAAGAGTCCCGAGGGCAACAGCGTCGAGTCAGCCGAGTAGAACTGCTGCGTGGTGTACGTATATTTCTTCGTTGCGTCGGGCTGTTGATCGCCGATCAGCCGGTTCACCCATAGATTGGTCACCTTGATTTCCAGTGCGTTCGCGCCCGGCTTCAACGCCGCGGTCACATCCGCGCGGAATGGCGATTTCCAGAGAATCCCGAGCGGCGTGCCGTTGATCGAGACCTGCGCCAGATTCTTCACCTCGCCGAGATCAAGCCAGATTCGGGCGCCGCTCTTGAACCACTCGGCTGGAGCCTGAATGGTCTTCGCATAAGTGCAGGTGCCGGAGAAGTACTTCACGCCCGGATCGGTGTTCGTGCTCCAGGAACTGAGCGCGTCGAACGTGACGTTCGCCGGCGCGCCGCGGTCGGGTTGAAAGCTCGCGGTCCAGGCGCCGTCGATTGCGGCGAGCTCCGTTTCAACCGGCTCGGACACGCTGCGCGATGGCGCGGCCGATGCGTGCCGGAATACGACGAACACAGCGTCGTTCGGTTCGAGATGCAGCGGTACGGTCGTGACGCCGTTCGCGATCCTGTAGGACGCGGGCTCGGTCAACCCCGTATCCGCATGCCAGATTTCCGCGGCCTTGCCCTCGACGCGAAAGGTTGCGTCCAGGCTCTCCACGCGATGGTTGGTATTGCTCACCCAGTAGATCTCGCCGTCGTCGAGCTTGCGGTGTACGAAGAAGAGCCGGGTATCCTCCTCGGGCTTGGTGTACGCGAAATCCGGCGGCGCTTCGAGCGCGGCGAGCGCTTCACCGATGGTTCCCGTACCGAACACCTTACCCTTGCCGATCCCGCTACCCTTTCCAATTCCCGCACCCCACAGTTGATCGGCGATCGTCTTGACCTCGGCTTGATCGTCGGCCTCGCTCGGCGAGTCGATCGGCTTGGGGCCAACCACCGCCGCGCCTGCCTGCACCAGGTCGCGAATCTTGCGCAACACCGCGAGGGTCATGTGCTGGCTGTTCGGATCGAGCGCCAGAACCCGATAGCTCATGCCGGTGGTGGTGGTGATTCGTCCGCCGGTCACGGACAGTCGATTCGTCAGCGCGTCGGCGTTGACGTAATCGAAATTGTAGCCGGCGGGAATGGCGGGCGGCCTGCTGCCGAATAGCGCGGTGATGTTGGAATCTTCGCCGTAGTAATACAGGATGTCGGCCACGAACTTACCCTGCTGCAACATGTAGGAGCTGCGCGCGAGATAGGTGGTCCAGGGCTTCGCCAGTTCGGCCCAGGTCTCGTGGCGCGTGAACCACTGGCCGAACGGTCCCAGGCCGAGGCCCGGAATCTTGTCATCCACCGGCTGATGCACCGAGGTGTGGATGACGAAGCGGTTCAGGCCCATGGCCAGCAGCCGGTCCGCCGTGGGTTTCAATGTTTCGGGCGAATACGACCACGCGCCGCTGCCCGCGGTGAGCGATTCGGCGGCGACCAGATTCTGGCCGTAGATGTGCGCCACCGACGCCGATTCGCGTACGTCGGCGTCATATTGTGAGCTGGTTATGCCGGGGCGCGCGATCCACATCGCGCTCATCGGCACGTCCGCGCCGCGTTTCACCTCCATGCCGTCGCCGATGAAGGCGCGGCCGGATTCGTGCGATTCAGAATAACGGCCCATCCCCCGCGCTTTCAGGATCGCCGTAAGCTGATCGTAGTGATATTCGGCGGTCAGCTCGCCGAGAGTCTTGCGGAAGTCCCACAGGAAACGGTCGCTTGCCTCCGCGCTCTCGACGATGTGCCCGGCGAGCGCCGGCAGCCACGGACGCATGTCGTAGCCGCGGCGCTTCTTGAATTCGGGCATCATGTCGTCGGTCCAGTTGGCGACCCCCGCCTCCCAACTGTCGGTGATCACGTATTGCAATCCGCGCTTGCCCATCAGCTCGCCGACAGTGTCTTTGTATTGGCCGAGGTAATTGTCGAAGTACGCCTTCACGTGCTCCCGGCTCATCTTGTCGACCTCGAGTCCGGTGGCCTCTGGCGAAGCCGGCGAGTTGCGTGCGCCCGTGAGCGAATAGCCCATGCGAAGCACCACCCAGCGGCCCGCGGGCGGAGTCCAGTCGAGCGTGCCGTCCGCGCGCATCCGCGACGTCAGATCCACCACATCGGCCTTGCGAACGGCATCGGCTGCCGTCGCCGGCGGCGTGGCCATCGCATAGATACCCGTGGCAGCCGAGAATGCGGCTTTTTCCTGGAACCGGTTGACCGGCGTGGCCGTGCGGAGAACCAGCTCGGCGATCTGGGTTCCGGCGAATTCGGCCGCCTGACCCGGACCTCGAACTCCGGCCGGCGGCGGCGCGTTGCGGACCGTCACACGGAAGAAACGGGCGATCGCTGCGGGGAACGCGATGGTGCGCGCGCCCAGGGGAATCGGCGAAACCGTGCGAAATTGCCGGCCATCGTCGCTCGATTCGAGCTCCTGATTGATCGCGCCGCCATAGCCCCTTCGGATCGCGATGAAGGTGATCCCGGAGACCGTCTGCGGACGCGGAAACTCGAACTGTATCCAAGCGGCCTCACCCGGCGATGCCGCCGGCAGCAGCGTGGTCTTCGAAAGGTCGCCGCTGGTCAGAGCGGCGAGCTCGAACGTTCCGCCGCTCGAGGTCACCTTGGCGTCCAGTTCGGCAAGCGTGCGATCGTTCTCCGGCGCGCGATACGCCACCACCGCGCTATCCGCGTAAAACTCCGGTGGCGCCGCGGGCGCTTGCCCTCCGCCGAAGAATCCGCGGCCTCCGCCCAGGTTCTGATACGACCCGGTTGTGGAGGGCGGTTTCGGAAGCGAGCCGGTGAACGGCTTTCCGCCTTCAATGCGCGTCTCGCTCCACACGTATTTCTTCATCGCCTGCGCCGGCGTCACCCATGGGCCGCCGCTTTCGCTCCATCCGGGCGAGCCCGCGATCGCCATCTCGAGTCCCAGCTTGTCCGCGAGAGTCGTCGCGTACTTGAACGCGTCCTTCCACTCCGGCGTCATGTAGATCAGGCGTTTTTCGACGATCTGGGGCGTGTTGAGGGCTGCATCGAAGTTCTGGAAACCGCCGATCCCCACCCGCTTCATCCATTCGAGATCGGCTCGAATGCCTTCCTTGGTGATGTTGCCGTTCATCCAGTGCCACCACACGCGAGGCTTCGCGCTAGCCGGCGGATTTTCGAACCCGCGGAGCAACGCGTCATCCGAGGTCTGTGCGGTGAGAATATATGCACAGGCCGCTACCACTGCGAACGGTCGTAGGCTTTTCATGGCTCGCCTCGGATATAGGTGACAGTGTGGTGCGTGAGCAGTTTGCCCTCGCCGTCCACGCATTCGGCGACTCCGTAGATCAGCCGGTGGCCCACCTTCAGCACTTTTGCATTACAACGAAATCCCGCTCGCCTGACGCCGGATAGAAAATTCGTCTTCATTTCCACGGTCACGGAGTCATCCGCTAACCCGAGCTTGGTTTTAATCGCCAGCCACATCGCGACGTCGGCGGCAGCCATGAATACCTGTCCGCTCACGATTCCACCGGGGCGTTCGAAGGCCTCCTGAAAAGCCACATCGATGCCGCATTCGCCATCCTCAATCTGGTGGAGGGTGAAGCCAAAATTTCTGGTGAAGGCGACTTCGTTCAGCAACTGCTTCAGCTCATTTTCGGTGCACGCGAGCTTCATTGATGCGCTTGCCGGGTAAGCGGGAAAAACCAGTATACAGGGATCTCCCCGTGGGGCAGGGCCATGCCCTGCCAGTGGCAGTGGCGCAGGGCCATGCCCTGCCAGTGGCGAACTTTCACGGCCTGCGAATCTGGTCGTGCTGATCCCGCAGGAAGCGTGGGTCGTCCATGCGCGGGCTGCCCGGCGCTGGATCGAGCGGGTCCTTTACTTTCGAAGGATCGAACAGCGCGCGATCGAGCGGCAGCGCTCGATACGGCGTGAAGTCGGGCTCGCCGCTGAAGCAGTCGGCGAGATCCGAAGCCGCGGCGTCAAACAAATTCAGCGGCGGCAGGCCCAGCATGCGGAACGCGGTCTTCAACAGGCCCGGAAAGCTCGAATTTACGTGCGAAACGTAGTTTTTTCGCGCAAACGGACTGATCGCCAGCATCACCGTTCGATGCGAGTCGATGTGATCGACGCCGCCCAATGCATCATCTTCGGTCACCAGGATCGCCATCTCGCGCCACCAGGGGCTGCGCGACAGGTATTCGACGATGCGGCCAAGCGCGTAGTCGTTGTCGGCGACATACGACGCGGCGTACGGGTATCCATCCGCCGGGCGCGGCCGCGCCATGTGATCTTGCGGCAGATGGATAAAAATGAATTGCGGAAACGGCTCGCCGCCCTTGACGTATTTGCGCTCGATTTCCGCCGTGAACTGCGCGACGCGATATTGATCCGGAATGTTCATGTTGAACTGCGGATAATCGCGAGACGTGTTGCGATACAACGGGTCGGGCATCGGGATGTTGGTAAGCAATCGCGCGCCGGTCGGTTTTTCGCCCGGCTCCTCCGCGACGCCGGCCAGCTCGAAACCCTCGCCGTAATTGCGGAACGAGACGTGGTTGCGTTCCAGGTGATGCCAGATGGTGCCCGCCTCCAGTTGCTCTTCGGGATGTACCGATGCGCTCGACCCTGCGTACAGCAGGCGCCCCGGCGCCTTGGTCGGGAAGCGGTACTCCTTCGCGCCTCCGTAGGATGCCATCAGTGAAGATTCGGTCCACGCGTTCGGGTACGATCCGACCAGCCAGTGGTGGCCGTCCACGCTGACTTCCGAATCGGCATAGAAGTTGTCGCTGAAAGCGAAGCGGGATGCGAGCGCGTGATGGTTCGGCGTGACGTTGACGTTCGCAAGTGTCGGGCCTACGGGCTGTACGCGCCGATCGGCGCTAACCGTCGCGCTCACGCCAAAGCGCGCAAGCGCAGCGAGTCCGGCAACCGGACCGTTAGAAGCCTGCGCGATGTCGCCGAGCACTTCGTCGTAAGTGCGGTTCTCCTTGACGATCACCACCACGTGCCGGATAGCCGCGGGCAGCGCGCCCGCCACAGCCGTCGACGCCACGAAGCCGTCGTTCTCCATCACTCGCGCGGTCAGGCTCGCAAATTCCTCTGGCTTCGGAAGCCGAAAGATTGAGATCGATCCTCGTCGAAAGCTTCCTTGAAAGCTGGATTCGCGCGCCGCGGCATCGTGATTCGGTCCCGTGCCGTGGCCCTTCGCGTTCACCGCGTACACCACGCCGTCGCGCACCTCGGCCTTGGTTGGAAACCACCCCGCCGGCAGATGCCCGAGCACGCGCATCTCATTTCCGCCCCTCGCGCCGATCACGCCGATCGCGTTGATACCCGCTTCGGCAACCAGCAAAAGCTTATCCTGCGCGTCGTAGCTGAGCCCGATCGGCAGTACGCCGCGAAACGCTTCGAGATCGGGAATGTGAATCGGAATCGTCGCGCGGACCTTGTCGGTGCGCGCATCGATCACCGTGATCGAGTCGTTGTGGCCGTTTGAAACGAACACCGAATCGCCGCCCACCGCGACTCCAGACGGGCTGCTTCCGCCCGCGCTCATTCCTCCGAACGGCAAGCCGGTGCGAACCAGCTTTTCAAGACGCGGCGCCGACGGATTCGCAAGATTCACGATGGCCACCGAGTTCGATTCCGACACGTTGGGATCGCCGAGTCCTGGCACATCCACCGGCCCGCGCGCGGTTTGCCTGCGCGCGCCTTTGCGCGCTTCAGGCGATGGAAATCCGAACGGCGGAAACGGAAGTCCGGTCTCGACCGCATGCTTGCTATCGGCGCCCGGCACCGGCTTGTATTCGAACATGCCGATGTTGGTGACATAAGCCTTGCGGCCGTCTTCGGAAAGCGCGATCGCGAACGGCAAACGGCCCAGCCGCAGCGAAGCGATGAGCCGGCGGCGCTGGATGTCGAACGCAACCAGGCGAAAATTTGCCTGATCGACGACATACAGAATGCCGCGAGCGCGATCGAGCGCCAGATCGCCCGAATAGCTGTCGTCGAATCCGCCCTGGTCGAGCTTCAGCGTATATTTCCGCGCGCCCGTGAGAGGATCGATGGAACGTACGCGCCCCGTGTCGCCCTCTGAAACAAACAACTCCTCGTCGCCATTAAACGCGAGGCCCATGAAGACGCTGTGCCAGTCATCCTCGTCCTCATCGCCAGCCTTGTCTTGCTTTTTCGGCGGCGCGACCAGTTGACGCACGCTCCACCCCGCCGCCTGCTTCTGCAACGTGGTCAGCGAGTACTTATCGGGGCCGCCATTCGCCGAGACCACCAGTTTGCCGTCCGGGCTGATCGCGAGCCCGAATGGTCCGGGCCCAGTCGTGAATTGATCGCCAAGCGGATGAACGATGCGGCCGCCCGGCAGTATCGCCTCCGCCCCGGAGATTCGAGCCGGCCGCGAACCAGCGGGCGCCGAGTAATCCGCGCCATTCATCGCCCCGCCGATCAGGACGGCCAGCGCAACCGCGGAAGCGAACGGGGAGGTCATTCGAAATTCCCTATGCTATACGCCGGCCATTTCCGGTAGCGCCTTGCCGGGTCATTTCAGCGCCAGTTTCCCATCCGGATCGGGACGGAAGATCACATACTTTAAGTCTCCGTCCTGACTGCTGAACCAGTGCGGCGTTCGGCCCGGAATAATGACGACATCGCCCGGAGACACGCGCCGGCTCACGCCGCCGTCAATGCGCGAGCTTTGCAGCGTAGTCGCGCTACCCGCCAATGGTTTGGGATCCGGCAGCGTACCGCCCGTCACCAGCGTGCCCGAGCCTTCGAGAATGTAATAAATCTCCGTCACCCTGGTCTGGTGCACATTGGCTTCCTGGTGGATCGATTTCGGCCGGAGCACGCCGTAGACGCCCACCCGCCATCCGCCCACATCCACCGTGCGAATCGCCTTGTCGCTGACCGCGTTCGGCGGGAGCGCATTTATGAACGCCTTGATATCGCCGGCGGAAACATCCGTCGCGGGAAGCACGGGAGTCTGCGCCGTGCTCGAAAACGCGAGCGCCAGCAGCGCCATTACCACCAGCAATTTCAGCATGGGGACGAACAGTTTCGCCATGACGGTCACCTCGTGTGAGAGATTCTGCGACACGCGCAATCCTATCACGCCGGCGGCCCGATAACGACGCGCGTGACCGACACCTGGCGCGGCGTCAAATTCGGAGTTTATTTGAGACAATCGAAATCAGCGATTGCCAGGCTTGATCGGGCCCTTAGCACAGCGGTTAGTGCAGCGGACTCATAATCCGTTGGTCGATGGTTCGAATCCATCAGGGCCCACCACTTGGGACCGGCCGCTCTATTCAGCGATCTCGTCGAATCGCTTCCACGCGCTTTCGAATTCGGCCTTCAGCTTCCACGCGAAATACTGCTGCTTGCGTTCGTAATCCCAATCCGCCGGCGGGTTCGCCAGAATGCTCCGAACAACACGCGGCCCTACTCCCAGGGAGGATCGACGGCTTCGTACCCTCATTAGGGGGGTAGGGATCGGTTTATGGAGACCCCTGCATCGGCGCTGACACACGATGTTAAGTGAGATCGCTCGTCCAATTCAGCCCTGCACCTCATTGATCCAAGGCCGCTGCGGCCGCAAGATGGGTCCATGAATCCGAATCCCGCAGTTGTCGCCAGGAAATCCAACAACCGTTGACGGCATGAAAAGAACTCTTTTCCCCTTTGCACCCCTCATGGCGCTTATCGTTGCGGGCGTCGTTCCTGCAATGGCAAGCAACGTGTACATCGTGCCACCGGAAGCCCCGCCATACCTCATCAACCCTTCAGCCCCCACGGTGGATGTCCTTGAAGCGTTCATCCAAACGCCGGGAATGTCCTTCGACTCTCCAGGATTCGTCAATTTGGATTCTGGGTGGAACGATGTTGATGTTAACCCGATGTATTCCGCGGAATATGGGACACTGAGCGCCTCTCTCACGGAAGACCTGGCTATCTTCGGCAGCAATCCGTCGTTTTCCGTCGACTTCTATGCATTTACAGGATGTGCCAGTCTTGAGCCCTCGTCTGCTTGTCCAGTTGAAGATCTGACCGACGCCTACGCAGTTTTTTTCAATGGTGGCAGCTATTCGTCGTATGCGCCGTTGACGGCTGGCAACCTGGCCGGTGAAAACGCCACGCCCGCCGCGCCGGAACCGGCGACCATGATGTTGATTAGTTCTGGCTTGATTGGTCTCGGTGTGCGGCGCTCCCACAAAGGGTAACTCGGCAAACACTACCGCAACCTTCAGCGCCCGGCCGAGTGGCGATTGGCCCCGCCGCTCTACTCAGCGACCTCGTCGAATCGCTTCCACGCGCTCTCGAACTCGGCCTTCAGCATCGGGTTGGGCGTAGTGAGTCCATCCACAACGCGTTTGGCCCACGCGAAATACTGCTGCTTGCGTTCGTAATCCCAATCCGCCGGCGGGCTCGCCAGAATGCTCCGGAGGTTGGAAATTTTGTCGGCCACTTTGATCATCTGCGCCCGTTTGGATTTCTTGTGCGCATGCTCCACTTGAAGCCGCTTGCGCTCCGCCTTGGGCAGCGATTTGTCGTCCGTCAGCTCCACCACCAGGTCGGCCACGTCGGAGCCGAAGCGCTCGATCAGTTCGCCTTGGGTGGTCGCCGTGTCTTCGATCGTGTCATGCAGCAGCGCGGCCATCACCAGATTCGTGTCCGGTTCCTCGAGCGCCATCGCGACCAGCCCGGCGACCTCGATTACATGATTTACGTACGGCTCTCCCGCCGCTCCCTTGCGTCTCTGTTGGGCGTGTCTTTCGGCGGCGAACTGCGTGGCCCGCAGGACCTCCTGAACCGCCTTCAGTGTCGTAACCGTGGGATTGGGCGCCATACTTCGAGCATGGCACAGCCTGCCGCGGACATTTGAACCCTCGCCCGCCGTCTGAAGCATCATATAGATAAGGGAGGCGCCACGGCATGCGATCGCAGATCAAGCTCGGAAGCGTGTTCGGGATCAAGATCGGGCTGCACTATAGCTGGTTTCTCATCGCGCTTCTCATCGTGTTTTCACTTTCGTCGCAATTCCATTCGAGCAATCCGAATTGGGGCGACGGCGTCATCCTGACC
>Ga0182024_10020190_pt1 | contig 12192 bp, 9 predicted proteins | sample P32metaG_FD_120480 | JGI IMG/M metagenome (GOLD analysis project Ga0182024, IMG submission 120480) | Permafrost microbial communities from Stordalen Mire, Sweden - P3-2 metaG (Illumina Assembly) | ecosystem: Environmental > Terrestrial > Soil > Wetlands > Permafrost | place: Sweden: Stordalen...
AGGCACCATTTATAGTGTCAGCGCTCCCTTGCTGGCGCAGACATCGCTTTAAAACCAGGCAAAACCATTTCCAGTTCTTTTTCTTCGAGTTTTCTAAATTCCGGCTAAAGCAACGGCATTGGACTTAGGCGTATTGCTGTGCCTGGTAGCGGCGCTTATTCAGCTGAGTTGTGCGCGTCACATTAGCGACGACGAAGCTGCTGCGTGGAAGCAACTTACTAGATACTTCACTATCGATGAAATAAAGCAGTCCGAATCATTTCCTCTAGTGGCGGCGCGAAAATTTGGCAGTGATGTCATTGTCGATTGCAACGGAACATACAAGATTGTAGATGTGGACAAGCTGAAGCTTGTGCCGCTCTCCATCCAGAATGCACGAGCGATTCATTCTATCTATGACGATGACAGGCGTCTATATGCACTCTGTTCCGTGCCACAAGGAGTTCGACTAAAGGTCAAGGATGAAGCGCAATGGAGAGAAATGGATGTGCCTGCACCCGTGGTGGCTAAACCGAAAGATTGGTCAATAATTGCTGGAGATGGGGAGATTGTACTGATCTCAGAAGGTCTATGTTTCTCATGGCAGAAAAGTCACTGGCAGAAAATTGTTCTCAAAGGAGATGTTACTTTCCGACCAGGCAACAAGCTCGTGATGAAGGCGGGCAAGATTTACAGTGCATTCGATCTGGGAGAGTGGGGCGGACGAATCGTTGAGATCGACTGCCAATCGGGCGCCAGCCAAACAATCTTTGAAAATTCAATGTATCCGGTGACAGACCTCAAGTTCGGCTCAAATGGGCAACTGTGGTTCGTTTGCGGATGCGCCCACATGATGTGGCAGTCCGCTGCTTTGTATTCGTACGATGGTGAGCTTCATTGCCTTTCCGAGGTGCAAGGAATTAGATCAAGCATTATCAACTCCCTGTCTCCTCCTAGCATTCTCAGTTCGCTTCAGAAACTAACCGGTAAATCAGCGATAAGGCGATCAAACTGGGCGTGGGAGCCAACTTCGTTTGCTGGGCTGGTTTTTGACAACGATGGTTCGCTTTTGATTTCAACATTAGACTATGGATTATTGAGGTACTCGAAAGGACAATGGAGCGGGCTTACACAGACCTGGAAAGAGGGAGTTCCTGTTTGCGGACTCGTGCTCACGAAATCGGATACTGCCGTTTTGCCCGTTTATGACCGCGGTATAGTTCTGTACGATCTCAAAAAAGGAGATTATAAATTCATTCTCCCTGAATATTGCAAGCGGGTTCCTGGGGCTGAACGCCGCTAATGCGGCTAGTGAGGGACCTGACTCAGGACGACAGTAAAGGATGATTTGCTCGCAATGACTGGCGAAATATGTCATTAGCGCGCTGTTTTGCCGTCTGCGCCGCTTTCTGGTTTCCCTGGCGTTCGTAGATCTGGGCTAGATCGTAGAAGGCCAGACCCAATTGCGGATGCTTTGGGCCCAGTTTTGTCTCAGCAATTTTGGCCGCTTGTTCTAGGTTTGATGCTGCCTTCTCGAGCTGAGCTTGACTCTGGTCATCATAGAAATGCGCCCAGCCAATCGACATTAGGCTCTCGGCGACTGATGAATCTTGGGGTGCGTTTTGAAGGCGCAGGTTGTAGCCCGCCACGGCGTCCCGTTCGTCGGCTTTATGATCGCCGTTTGCGAAATCGACCAGACTGAGTTCGTCTAGAGCTTGAGCCTTGAGCAGATTATTTTGCACGGATGCTGGTCGGGCATTGCATTTGCTGATGGCGTCGCGAAGTAGCTCTCCGGCCTGCTGGTATTTGTTCAAACCATAGATCGCCTCCGCTAAAGTCGTTTGGCTTAGTATGGATTGAGGGGAGGAGCCGCCTCCGATTTTCTTGTATATATCCAGCGATTGGCTGGCATGCGCAACTGCTTCCTTTTCGTGCCACTGGGCGATTTCAATCCTAGCCAGCTCGTTGAGGGATTCAGCCAGGGGCGCCCGGGCGCATTTGGGGCTATTTCCACACTGAACGGCTTGTTTGAATAAGCTCTCTGCTAAGTTGTAGTCGCCCGCGCGGGCTTGAGCGCGTCCGCGATCTAGGAAGGCGGAGCAGTCTCTTGTCTCTTGGCTCTGGTCCGGTCGCGACAGCCAAAGCGTACTTGCCACCAGGGTGGCGAAGAGAACAGCGACAATTCCTGTGCCGACCGGTGTTGGTGTTGATGTTGATGTAACAAAAGCCACGGCTCTATCCTCGCTTCCCTCTATACCTTCAATATTCCCATGCTAACATCATGTACTCTCGGTTGCTTGTCAAGCTCTTGTAAAAAGCGTGCGGCCGGCGATCTGCGTCCTCGCAGGATGCGATCCCTTATACGACGCAGCTTGACTGGCTCAATAGCATTGTAAGATCAGCCAGACATCATCGAAATTTCGAATCTTCAGATCTTGCTGGCGAATCCAAAAATACAAGCGCCCCCCGTCTCCCCAGGTCATGCCGGTTTCGGCGTCCGAATCTAACTGCAGCAACAGCCGCCATTGCTGCGCACCACTGGCGATACTGGCAATGTTTGGATGATTGTAACCTGAGGCTGGGTCGATTCCGTTTGCCACCATCTCGCATTCGATCTGCATTGCCGCCTGGATTGGTTGCGGATTGCCCAGAAGTCTGTGCCAGGGCTCCTTCCCGTACCAATTTTCCAGTGCATCCGTGTAGATTTCTTTTACTGGTTGGCTCAAACCGAGCGCACAAATTCCTTCATCGCTGCCGTCGGGCAGCGTCACTTCGACCTGACTTTTTAGAAAGATGGGGGCAAAGAGACATCCTTCGGGAAGATCCTCGGGGATATCTTTGCCCCACAGACCCACCTGCTTAGCGATGTAGATCACTTTCCATTGGCCTTTGTCTTCGGGCTCAAATCCCCACGGTTGCTCCTTCGCCTCGTAGAAAAAGTAAAGTAGGCCGGATGCAGGTAACGGTGATGGTTTTGGTATGTTCAAAGCGGCCAGGTTGAGCTGGCACAGAAACGCCAGAGGCACGCCGTCGTGCCCTTCAGGCCAATCGAAATCGGATGGCAGATCTGGTTGGCCGCCAAACTTACTCTGTCCCATGGCACCATATGCGGAACTACCATGAAGACGCAAAGACGCACGCAGCAAGTTACTCAATCCGTGATCTTCACCTGGGGTGAGCGCGGTTAGAATCGCCTCCGGATCTTGGTCTTCGAGTGCTTGTTTGAACAGTGTTGCTTGAGATTTTATTCGACCTTTAAGCAGTGCCAGCTCTCTCCAGAGTGATGCAACATTGGTTTCTTGCACACGAGGGCAGGGGCGATGATTGCTGATTGCTGCAATCATCTCAAGACTTTTTTCCGCTTCCTCAACGTCTGCGAGAACCACTTGTGCCCAGGCGCGCTCAAAGTAGTATTCGGCCTGATTCTCGATAGCAATCGCTTTTGTGATCTCGTCCAGAGCAGCTTGTGCATCTCCTTTTTGGCGCCACAGTACGGCCTGCTGGTAGTGAGCTTCCGCCTGGGTAGAGGACATTTGACTGAGATCCTATTGCGCTGAACAATCGTTCTATTATCTCATCCTCAATCCGACGTAAATCTGCAGGTGAAACGCCTGCGCGAACAATACTCGTACAGTCAGCAAATCGTGATATAAAGGCAACATAATTAAGACGGCTGGATATCTATGTGTCGAACATGCGGAAGTTTTGCTTAATCTGCGCATTTGCAGGTTTCTCTTTGTTTTGCCCCGATGCGTTTGCTCAGCGTGTCGGAGAGGACACTTTTCCGAGTAACGGACAAGTAGACGGGGATAGAAAGGAAAGGGCGACCCAAAGTACACTCTCTGGGCGCGCGAATCAAAACACTCCAGGGCAGAGAAGGACCATTGTAGATTACGGGTCAATGGACGTTCATACTCAAGGACCAAATCGTGTAGCACACCGTGTGGGCTGGAAGTATGTTCGAGGGACTGGACAGTACCTTGGTGAAGATCCGCAAAATCCACAGAGATCCTTTCGAGCTGAGCTAGGAACAAGAGATGGGCAGGGAAAGGTTACTGTGCCAGGAATGCCGGTAACGGATGATACCAAGGGTAACGATCCGATTATATGGGTCACAGGCACATACGATCGGCAAGGACCTTATCAGGCTTATCTTCAGCCAACGAGTTTCCGCACCAGAAGCGGAATAGTGATTCCATTTAGTGGAAGGTTTCCGCTTAGAACGCAGAACTAATTGGTTTCCACGACTTATCGTTTGCCTGGGCAATACTGCTCGACAAGCTCTTTGCTGATCACAACTTTAGACTTATCTTTGCCGGAGGGCAGCTCATACATAATGTTGAGCATAATCTTTTCCACAATTGCTCTTAGCCCACGCACGCCTGTTTGCCTGCGAAGCGCTTCTTCAGCTATCGTTCTGGCCGCCTCGGGCTCTAATTCCAACTCGACGCCTTCCATTTGCAAAAGTTCGCCATACTGCTTCATCAGCGAGTCTTTAGGTTCGCTGAGTATTCTGATAAGCGTGTCAACGTCCAACGCTTCCAATACAGCAATGATGGGGATGCGACCAACGAACTCTGGAATCAGTCCAAATTTCATCAGATCGTCCGGGCTCACTTCTTTGAGAATTTCATTGAAAAGATGATGAGATGCCGCTGCCGCAGGTTGTGTGCCGAAGCCAAAACCACCGCCGCGGCTGTTCAGTCTTGTTTGAATAATCTTCTCTATTTCAGTAAACGCACCACCGCAAATGAAGAGGATGTCTCTGGTGTCGACCGATATTGCTTCTCTATCACGTCCCTTAAAGCTGACAACAGTACCCTCCAACATTTTCAGAAGGGATTGTTGAACTCCCTTTCCGCCTACGTCTAGACCTTGTTCACGATTGCGTTGCAATTTGTCAATTTCGTCGATGTAGATGATGCCGCGTTTGGTTCTGGCAACATCCTTGTTGGCTGCATAGTAAAGTGCTTTCACCATATCCTCAGGGTCGTCTCCCACGTAGCCGGGTTGTGTCATCGAAGTTGCGTCAACGCTGGCGAAGGGCACTGAAAGGAGCCCGGCCAGGGACTGTACTAGCAATGTTTTGCCGCTGCCCGACGGACCGATGAGCATGACATTCGATTTGGTAACGCCGACCTTTTCATCTTTTCCCGCGTGTTTGACGCGTTTATAGTGGTTGTACACAGCTACAGCCAAAACCTTTTTCGCCTCGTCTTGACCGATAACATACTGGTCGAGCCAACCCTTTAGGTCAGCTGGTTTCGGCAGATCTTTTTCTGCAGTCTTTGTCAGTGTCGCGGAAGTGTTTCGCTCCTTTATCTTCTTATCTTTTTCGGCATTTTTGCCCAGCCGGTTTTTCAAACCGGTGACCTGGGCGGTCTTCGGGGAGAAGTTTTCCGGCAAGCCATCCAACTTGCAAGAAAACGTGTCGGCGAATTTGATCAAGGTGGAGTCCTTGGCGGTGTCGAGATTCTTCGAAGTCGCTGAAAGTTGCGTTGGATGAGCACATATGAAGCTGGCATTCCTAAAAAACGAGTAGCAGCAACTTTCTTTTGCGATCTGAAGCCACAAATCCATCTGCGTGTGCAGTTCCTGCGACCATGACACGCCGGCCAAGTGTTGACGCGCAAAAGCGTGAGGCGTGAATTGCTGCATTCGCCATTGCCCCCAGGATAGTTCGTTTACCGATTTCAGCAACTCGAACCGCATAAGACTATTGCTCGTCAGCTCTTGGCGAAGACTGGAGAAAGGATTAATTATGGAGAATTCTCCGTCAAAGGTCATGCAAGGATTCTTGCTTACGCTTTTAACGTATCGATTCTGGAAGTAAGGGGCGGCCCAATTCCGAACGCGAAACTCCCATTGCCCCCAAATTTCATTGCAAGTCCAAGATGTGAGATGGTGAATCAGATTCTCTTTTAGCGCCTGCGCCTGTTTTTCATCTCGTTGCGATTTTGTCGCCAACTCTTGCTCCAGTTGCGCTCTGAGAGCGGGCGAAACATAGTCAGACAACTCTTCTGACAGGCTTTTATTTAGAACCTCGAGATTTTCCCTGAACTGAAGATTGAGATCATCACCCAATCCATGTTGGCTTAGCTCTCCTAAATCATGCTCGTCTAAAGCCTCAAGTTGGGCATGCAGATTTTGCCACACACGTTTCCAGAGAGGGTCGCTCTGCGACTCCAGATCAAAGCGCAATGGTGATCTGAGGTGTTTGCGCAATTGTGCGCAATCGTAGCTTTGCAGCATCACTTCCAGCAAGAATGGCATAACAACTGTTTGCCATGGACTCTCGCACCAGAACATCTTGGGCGGGCAAGCGTGCCTCTCAGGCGAGAGTTCATAGAGTTTTGCTACCGAATCGGACACTAGCTTGCGATCGGTTTGCGATGTGCAAGAGGAAGCGGTTTGCCAGTCGGCATTGAATTGCGCAACTTGCTTTAAATCGGAGGCGCTGAGAGAACGCAGGCGAACGTTTTTGGATGGAGCCATAATACGCACCACGCTTGAAAAATGATAGTAAGGTCGGACGGACCAAAAAGGTCGACAGACAAAAGATCGAGCCTGTATTATAAACCCGTTCTCTTGACATCAACCGATTTTTAATTATGGCTTAACGGATGGTGGCTGGAAGCTACACCTGGCGTGGAATATCTTTGAGGTATCGACTGGGAGAAAGTGACGTCGTGGCAGCAGCAAATAGAAGGATTGATAAGGCGCAGGCGCGCGACCAATTCGCACCGCTGGTGGAGTCACTGGTGGCTGACGGTGGCGCCATTGAAATTACGAACAACGGCAAAGTCGTAGCTGTATTGCTGAGCGAGATTGAATACAATCGGCTTGTCCAATTGGCCGGCGAAAATTTCAGACCCAAGCGCCCACTCAGAGGCTCGATAAAGTTGATTGGAAGTCTGGAAGAGGCCAGCAAGGATCTGCTGGAAGATTTTGAGGCTTCAATTAAAAGGTCTATCCAACTGTTGTAGCCATCGCTTCAGGCAACATCTTTAGTGTATCTGACATGCAGGTACGCTTAATGTTGGCCACCGGGTCCAGTGCATAACTTGACTGGCATGTGAGAGTTCTAGAAGCAACCAGCCAAGCGACTCGGTCTGCCCTGGGCACCGCTAGTAGTGCATCAGTGATCAAATTTTTTTCGGATTGATGTTGAGAATAATTGAATGCTGATGATCGGAGTTGCTGAAATGACAAAAAGTGCCGGAAATGACAAAAAGTGACGAAGACGAGTGGCGTCGGAGGGTGACAGCAATGGCAGAGGCCATGCCAAACTGTCAACCCTCCAACTTAGTCGTCGTCTTCGAAACTTTCGTCGCATCGGCATGATCGACACCTATTTGTCGATCATGAATGAGTCTAGTTCACTTCCGTCAGTGTCCATTTGACGGATGATGAGCGTGCGGCCTCGCACATCGCACATCGTGAACGACGGCTGGTCGAGCACCAACTTGCAGGTTGTTTCGACCTGTTTCGGATGGTGAGCGCCATGTTCGATCTTGCCACCGGCACCAGTGACAACGTAGATAACGCCGTTTGGACGGGTGTTGATCTTGCCGTCGTAGCTGCGATCGAGCGCCACAGTTCCGGACACATTCTCTGTGGGCGGCTCTTCGACGTACGGGCTGGCAAAGAAGCGCAGCGGAAAGCTCCGCTCGTAGGCGTGACAGTGCCCGCTGAAGACAACATCCACACCGTTGTTCTGGAAGATATCGCAGAGCAAGCGATTGCGCTGTTCGTTGGCGTAATCACCACCGGTGAAGGGCGGTTGATGAACGACAACAATCTTCCAGGCAGTGTCGTGCGCCGCTTGCAGATCCGCCTCCACCCAGGCGCGCAGATGCTCGTTTGACCAGTCGGCATACTTGTTGCCGTCCAGCATGAGCACATGAACATTGCCGTAGTCGAACGAGAAATTGGTGCGGTTGAGAAAGTCCTTGCCCACAAAGCGAGCGATTCTCTTTCTCTTCTTCTTGCCGGTCTCCAGCGTCTTGCGCTGTGCTGATGTCAGCTGAGGACCGTTTTCGGGGTGGGCGAAGAACGTGAAGTAGCCCAGAATGTCCGGCCACTCGTTCTCATTGACAGGCGTGGACGAAGCCTGGTCATCCGCATCGGCGTCCTGATTGGAGCGGTTCTCGAAGCCCGGTGTGCGAACATCGTGATTGCCTGGCACAGCCGCGCTGACAACTTGCCGCAGAATCGATCCACCAACAAGCGGATCGTTTTCGTCGGCGTTGTAGATTGGGAAGAACTCCCGCTCGTACTCGGATGGCCTGCCATCTTCGTACGCATTGTCGCCCGCGAAAAGGATGAGGTCAGGGTGGCAAGACTCGATGCGATGAGCAACCCGAGCCGCACCGTCGCTGCCATCAGCACCATCGCCGAGAACAGCAAAACGAAACGGTTGGTCGGCAGCCTTTGGGGCAGTCGCTCGGGCGGAAAAGACAATCTGCTCGTTTGCGAGCAGGCGGTACTCGAAGCGGTTTCCAGCCTTGAGCCCAGGCAGAGTGACGATGAATCGCTTGCGGCTGCCTACGTTGGCGATCGTCAGATCAACCTCGGAAGCTGGGCTGCAAGCCCTCCACTTGTGCCATCCTGTGGCGGAGCGTGTGCGCAGTTCAACCTTCCAGTCGGCGGCTTCGCTGTGCGTGTGCCAGGCCAGGCGCAGGGATTGTCTGTCGGTACCACTGGCGGTAGCACTAAGCTGGAGGAACGGTTTGATCACGAAGGGCTGCAGCGTGGGTGGCGCTGTGCCGGATGTGACGATGGGAACGTCAGCAATTGACGCCTCCCGCCGTCGTTGAACGACTTGAGACTGCATGAGAAGCTCCTTGCTATGGTTAGGCAAACAAGAGTTCCGGCAGCGCATGTGCGTGCTGGTCTATTGCTTGCAGTTGACGGCGGCCGAGATTGGCAACCGGGATGCAACCTATGAGTTCGTGTGAGATTTAAATCAGCAAAGTTCGGAGTTGCAGGAAGTAGCGCTACCTGGCGACTGCGGAACAAACTTGAGTTGAAACAGCCAAACATTCAACGGCGCACAATAATGCGGGAGTAGAATGGCTAAAGAAGTTATTGAAGAGTTGGCTGGAACGGTTGGAAAGACTTATTTGGATTTTGAAAGAGAGAATGCTTAGACTTTAACTCTCATTTCAAAAGAGATCTTTGTTCTTTTACGAAATGAGAGTTATAACTCCTCCTAACATTGGGTCTGAGAAAGTCTCTTGTCGCCTATTACGAAAGGGTTACGGCTTTTGTGTCTAACTCTTAACAGAACTATCAAAAATCGAAAGTGCTCTCGCGCAGCTCGCGCTGCCACCGCATATGGTACTAGCATAAATTCGGTTAAGAAGAAGTGAAAGCTTTGCCGCTGCTTGAAATCAGGGCTAGCGCTAGCAGCAATAACTGTGGCATTGCTGTGGCATTGCTGTGGCGTTGTGCATCTAGCAGAGCAAACGCAGTGCTTAACATCCTGGCGGATCCAACTTGAAACATTTTGCAACAGCAGACTAAGTCAAGCTGCGGGGCACTTCGATCGCTTTGCCATACGGCGAACCTGGCGTAGTTTTTCGTTGAATTGTTTGCGCCGCCAGCCAGTAGTTTGCGAGTCGTAGAGCCGTTCCGTGAGGTCGATCAAGACATTACGCAACTGCTCATTCGTCATTCCTTGGGGATGATAATTTACATCGAACAGAGTGCACTTGTTCCAGTTCGCCTCTTCGATCAGCCTCCCTTCGCTCTTGAGCCGGTTATACAACGGCGTGCCAGGAAAAGCAGTTTGCACCGTTACTTGCACATCGAACAGCTCCAACTCGCCGGCATAGTCGATTACCTTTTGCCCCACGTTCGCACCGTGTCCGTCGAGCCCGAGTACAAAGCATCCGATCACACGAATGCCATGAGCCTGAATGGCGTGCACAGCTTGCTTTTGCAAAGCGAACGTTTTTTTCTTCCAATCGGCGTTCAACTCGATGCCCGCCATCGCTGACTGCTCGGGGCTCTCCAGCCCGAGCAAAACTTGGCTGCAGCCACTTTCGTACATCAGTGAAAGCAGTTTGGGGTCATCGGCGACTGACAAATCCGATTCGGCGAACCAGCGTATCTGCCGCTTGCGCAGCGCTGGCAGCATTTCATGCCAATATTCTTTATTGATGAAAGAGTTGTCGTCCGCGAATTCGACGAACGGGTGCTTCCATATTTCGCAGATGGAGTCGATCTCGGCGAGCACCTTGGACGCTGGTTTCTGCTTGTATTTCTTGGCGATCAGAATCGAGGCGGCACAAAACTCGCAGCGGTGTGGGCACCCGCGGCTGGTCTGAACCAGCAAGCGATTGTATTTCTGCGGGTCGAGGAGATGAAATGCCGGCATGGGTGCATCATCCATGTTAAAGGCGCTGAATTGAGCACCATAGAACTGTTGCAACTGCCCGCGGCAGCAATCTGCCACGATTGTTCTCCAAATTGGCTCGCCCTCGCCGATAGCCACAGCATCGCAGTGTAGTGCTGCCTCAGCGGGAAGCATCGAAACATGAGGACCGCCGATCACTACCGGCGTTCCGGCCGCGCGATATCGATCTGCCAGTTCATAGGCTTCTAGAATCTGTGCGCTGTAGCTCGATATCGCTACCATGTCGAACTGCCCAGGCAGCGTGGGGACGTTTGCCAGAGCGGCAACTTCGATGTACTCGACCTGATGTTCGAGCGGGGTGGCTCCAGCAAGCGTTAACATGGCAAGACTTGGCAGTGACGCAATTGCTGCTCCCCGATCGAGGAAGCCAGGCAGGCTCAATCCCAGAGCCGCCAGCTCTTCGTCTGCGCAGCGAATGCCGCTCATAGCAATCAATCCGATTTTCATCTCAGAACCCCTTGCAGAGCAAATAGGAATAACGCTGTTGCTGCGATCACGCTTACTACGGGCACAGCGAACAAGTGCCGCAATTGCTTTTTCAATGCTGCGAGCAGGCAGACAGTGGGCATTGCTATCTGGGCGACAATGAAGAGAATCGAAGGAACGAAGATTGCATCTTGATTGACATGCAAATAAGCAACTGTTCCCACAAAGTCAATGTTTAGAAAGGCGATGCCGAAGAATGAAATGTGGCCCAGCCGCAAAAGGCGCCGCGGCCATGAGTCGTAACCTCCAAGCCACGTGTCCTTGTGAAACCAAAGCCCCATTACCAATCCTGACAAAAGGCCAAACAGCACACCCATCCATGCGGCGAATAAGTTGTACTTCTCCATGTGCTCTTCCTCACGTCATGGAATAATCTTGAACGCAGTGAGCAGCAGATTCAGTCGGGCCCAACAGTTGTCAAAGTGTTGGGCCGACTTGCCTTCATCATCAGTTCATCATCAGCTCATCATCAGCTTGCTTTTGTCTACTTCTCTTACATTTTGCCGCTTGCTTTGCTTTTGCTTCTTTGCTTCGCTTCTTCGTTGCTTCGCTTCTTCGCTTCCTGCTTTTGCCGAAAAAGATAAGACAAAAAGTTCATTTTTGGCGGAGCTTTCAACAATTTTGCTGAGCGCAATGCTGCCAAGAGGGAATTATCTCTGTGGCGTATAAAATCCCTCGAAAATTATACGTATTGGAGATAATCGGCTCTTTGCAACCACCCCTCGATTGCGCGAACGGTTTTACTTAGCCGTTTATCATTTCCTCTGGCACTAGAGACCAGAGACTAGTGACCAGAGACTATGAAGCTAGCTTAAGAGTGATGTGCAGCTGAAGCCGTGATACACAAGCCGTGATACACACACACACACACAAAGCTAATTAGCGCACAGCCTCTTTTGCCGCGCTGCCGCTATGTTTTGCCTGCTCGATAAAAGCAGCGAACAGTGCTTTGTGGTTGTCGTAATCTCTTTCAGGGTGATACTGCACGCCAATGACAAACGGTTTGCTGTCCATCTCAACCGCTTCCGTCACTCCATCTTCGGACTGCGCCGCCTTTGTCAGACCGGCACCGATTTTGTCAACAGCCTGATGGTGCGAGGCTGGCACAGGCAGCTCCTTGACTGTGTACAGTGACGACAGTTTGGTGCCTGGCGTAAACACGACCACGTGTTTATTGACTCCATGTTCCATCTTATGCCTGTGTAAAACCTTTGACTGAGGGTTTGCGCTGGGGATATCCTGAATCAGATCGCCACCCGCAGCTATGTTGAGAATCTGAAGCCCGGCGCAGATTCCCAGAACGG
>Ga0182024_10020191_pt1 | contig 12192 bp, 12 predicted proteins | sample P32metaG_FD_120480 | JGI IMG/M metagenome (GOLD analysis project Ga0182024, IMG submission 120480) | Permafrost microbial communities from Stordalen Mire, Sweden - P3-2 metaG (Illumina Assembly) | ecosystem: Environmental > Terrestrial > Soil > Wetlands > Permafrost | place: Sweden: Stordalen...
ACAGGGGGCACTTGGGCGCTCTTGTGCACGTGTGCGGGCAAGAGCGGAGGCTGTCGGAGCGCTGGAAGTGGCGTAAGCGTTGGGGCGGGACGGGCTGGCAGGATTTTGCTCCGGGCGATTTCTGGTCCCGCCATCGCCGAGGATTCGGCGGGCGGGTCGCGCTTGTTCGCTAAGTCCACGGTTGAGGCGCCGCCTGCCTTTGCTGAGGCCGCGGGGGGCGGCGGCCGCGAAACAAGGAGATGGGCTGACTGCGAACATGAAACATTATACCATGGAAGTCAATAATTACTTTGGAGTATGCAAGCGGACGGTGCGTTCGAATGGGCATGTCTGGACGGGATGCTCGGTGAGCGTTTTTTGCTATTCGAGTGGGGGCCTTGCGTAGGCAATCAAAATGCCCGGGATATCGCTGCCCCGACGGCTCCGCGACGGCCTGCAGCGGCGAGGTGAATCGGACCCGGCGGCTGGGTCCGATTGGATTGATTTATTGAAGGTCGCCGGGGCATTCGAATCGGCGCGGGACCTTCGCAAAGAAAGATTGGCGCGCGCTGAACCGCATCATGATTTTGGTTCATTTCGGTATGACAGGCACCAGAGCGTTCGGGCTGTTGCGATCGCTTGTCCCACGAGGTCATAAAAGAGGCGACGCAGCCTAAAGTTTGAGGTCATTGCGCTCTTCGGTGGAAGCCGGTTCCAATCGTCCGCCCGTTTCACTCGACGTCATCCAAACAGACCAGGCCAACAGGGGCGATCGTCGAGCCTAGCCGCTGGGGGCGCGTAGTGGAATTGAGTGCATTCGCCGGCCTAAGATAGACGACCGTGTTTACTTCGGACGAGCGCGATCGCTTGCGGCGTGAACTCCTGGAACGGGCCGCCCACGACCGCCAGATGGAATTACAGGACAAAATGTACACGAAGTTTGGCTGCCTCTCGATTGAGAGCGTCCATATTTTTTGGATTTTCCAAATCTCTAGTGACCTGTAACTGCGCTTCAGCCCACATCTCTTTGGAATCTATCTTGGTTTTCATTTGGGGATCTTTGTTGTACTCGGCGCACGCTATCGCGAAGCGCTCTTTGTCATCGGTATCTCCGCCATCCGACGAGGGCATCAGTTTTCTGGATGCAACTCCTCCAGCGGCAAGAGCGCGGGCTATTTTAAACAACCAGTCCCAGAAATCGCCAGGCGCCCAGTCCGGGATATTTAACGGTTGGATTGCGGGGAGATGCCCTTTGTAGTCGTTGATTGTGGGATCAAACTCAAGCCTGGCCGGAAAAATATCGAATTTTTCTATGCCCATAATATTGAAATAAACCAAATGAGCGGCTTCATGGGCGCATAAAACTGTTATGAATCCCGGTGCCGTCAGCTTAGCCAACATGCCGGCATAAGCAGCCTTGAATTGTTCGGTTGCTTTTTGTTCAGCTGAGATTCCGTCCGTCGTGATTGTGATTGCTTTAGATTCGGTCATGTATGACACTTAACAAAAATCCCGCCGGAAACAATACCAAAAGAAACTAACCCTGTGTCCTACGCACGCGCGCGCAGAACCCAGGCGCAAGACGCCCGGGGCACCCACACTTGCGACGGAATGCCGTTGCGCCGACGGCTCCGCGACGGCCTGCGGCGGCGAGGTGAATCGGACCCGGCGGCTGGGTCCGATGGCATTGGTTTATTCAGATTTCGGCGAGCGTTGGAATGGGCGAGGAGGTCCAACCGCCAAGGCAGAGAGGGTGCGGCGCTCGAGTCGTCAGGCCGCGCTGGTGGGTTGGCTTTGTGGCTTGGCGCAGGTTTCGGCGAGGTTTGTGGAGACTAGCGGGAGGAAATCGTTCACGGTTACGGATTGGCCGGGTTGGGCGTGGTTTTTGCAGAGTGGGAGGATGTAGATGGTTTTGTCGGGGCTGTTGTCTTTCTGGACGTGGGCGCCGATTTCGTTTTTTTCCACGCACATGAGCATGGGGCAGAGGAGTTGGGCTGGCTGGCCGCTGAATTTATTCCAATGATCGAGCCAAGTCCCGCAGGAGCAATTCGATTCGCTGGGGGGTTGCACGTTCAGTTTCATGTCTGTTTCCTCTTTTGAGAACTATATTCAATTCTTGGGAAAAGACCAAACGCCAAAGCTGCCGCGCTGAAGCGCGGCGCTACATTTAAGATCGTTTCGGATAAGCCTCGGACTTCATTGCATACAGGCGCCCTGGTGGCTAATTAAAAAAGTGGGGCCGATTTCGTGCGATTCGGCCCCGCTTTGCAATTCGCGTGAGATTGCGGTTATTTGCGGATGTAGACGCCGACGTCGAAACGGTCGTGATCCCAGTCGGTCTTGTGATCGCTGCACCAACGGCGGTCGGAATCCATGCGGTCTACGTCACGGCTTACCTGCCGGCTGTTCTCGCCGTGCCGTGCCGCATCCCGATCGGTCCTAGCGCGATCCGCTTCGAGTCTCTGGCTGCAATCTCGGCGCGAATCGGCCCTCACTGGAGTGCCCACGGCCAGCAGCAAACCTCCTGCGAGCGCGGTGGTCAAAGCCATTTGCGTCCATATTGTTCTCATGATCAGTAATCTCCCGGTAAGCCCGCTGCCGTCAACGTTGATCCAGTTGCGGTGCTCACTTCTGGTTAAATTTGATTCCAGCCTATGGTGACATTAACGCTGCGGCAATGATGTTCAATCGGGCACAGTGAGGAGCGACGACGAGAATAAGGAGGTCGCGGCTGGCCTGCGCTCGTTGCTATTGGCGGACGATTACTACTTTGGCGGCGGGGACTTCGAGGCGCATTAGGTGGTGCTTGGCGTCGAAGTAGAGGTCGACTTCGAGGTCCGAAGTGCTTACGCGAAGGGATTCTAGTTCGCCGCTTTCGGTGGATTTGCGGCCTTGGGACTCGACGGTGATCATGCCGGGAGTAACGTCTTGGGGGATGATGACGGGGAACATTTGGGCGCCTTTGGCGTTCCAGTCGTATAGGCGAGCGAGGATGGCGTATTGGTCGTAGAGGTTGTTGTCGAGGACGGCGATGCGCGGCGAATCGAAATGGAAATCCTGGAGGACGGGATTTTTGCCCGGGACGCGGGTGGAGGTTTTGGCCGTTCCTTTGTCGAAATCGACCGAGCCGGAAACTTTTTTATCGGTTTGCGCGGTCCAGTCGTAGTGCTGTGGGGAGCCGTCTGGGGCCATGCGCAGCTGGCCGGAGGAGCGCATGTCGCCCGCGGCGCCGCCAGCGTGAATTACGGCGTCCCCTTTGGCCAGCCAGCCGTCACCTGCTTGGGTTAGCTCGAATTCCTCGTTGCCGATTTCGTTGCCGTTCTGGAGGATGCGGAATTTGCCCTTGTCGGGTACGAAGGGGACGGCGGCGTCTGCTGCGCGGACGCGCGGGGGATTGCGGGCGATGGGCGCGAGAATCGCGGCGATGACGAGGAGGGCGGCGAGGGCGCGCCAGCGGGTATTTTTTCCACCGCTCGTCGATATCGAGGCTGCAGCGGTTGTCAGGCTCGGGGCATTTCTGTTGGTCAAGTTCACGATCTCACCCTGCGCGAAGAGAGTTCCGGAGCGATGCCGGTGAAGCGTTCGAATGGAGGTAAAGCGAGTACACGCTCGACGACGCGCGGCGGCTCGGTATCGGCGTCGACGCGATGATCGGCCTGGGCGTAGAAGGGCAGGCGCGCGGCGAGCAAAGCGCGGAAGCTGGCTTCGTCGCGAAAAAGCGGGCGATTGGACATGGTGGCGCAGCGGGCCAAGAGCAGCTCGACGGGAGAGTCAAGCCAGATGACCAGGATGCCAGCGGCGCGCAGGCGCTCGGGCCGGCCGGGTTGCGCGTAGGTGCCGCCGCCGAGCGCGATCACCACCGGATCGCGCGTCTCGAGGGCGCGGCCAATGGCGGCGTCCATCTGCTCGTTTTCGACTTGGCGGAAGGCGGGCTCGCCCAGACGCTCGAAGATGGCCTGGATGCTGAGGCCAGCGTGCTCCTCGATGCGCGCGTCAAGATCCTCGAAGCGCCAGCCGAGTTGGCGGGCCAGGAGCGGGCCCACGGTGCTTTTGCCGGAGCCCATGAAGCCGGCCAGGCACACGACTCGCAGGGCGGATGGGCCGCCAGGGGAGGGCGACAGAGATGAGAAGCTATCTTGCAACGAGAAGCCGTGGCGCGATGCGAGGCCGCTGTGAATCCATTCATTGGCAGAGCCGCAAGCGGCGCTGCCGGGAGCGGCCACGCGAAATAATTTACTCGCGCTTCAGGATTTTGATTGTACCACTGAAGGAAGAGAGCTCAACCTTGGCGTGACCGTCGTTGACCGATCCGAAAAGGCTCTCGGATATGCCGGCCCTGGGGGCGCGCATGTTGTGGCGGTCAGGGACCACGGGGGCCTGGTTGACGACATGGCCGAAGAGAGAGGCGGCGCTGACATCGAAAGAGTCGCCCTTGGAGAAGCGCACCTCGATGGTGCCGCTGTAGTTTTTGAGCACGTAGACGCCGCGGCTGAGGAAGTTCCCGTCAAAGAGGATATTGCCGGAGGAAGTTTGCACGCGGACGTTGTCCATGGCGGGTTGAATGAGCTGCACGTTGCCGCTGATGGAGTTGGCATCTATCTGGCCGGCACAACGCGTGCAAATCAGCGAGCCGCCCAGGCTCTTGACGACCAGGTAGCCTTCGACATCCTGTAAAAACAGGTCGGCGGCGACGGTATCAAAGGACATGTTGCCGTGCACGCTGTCGATGGTCACGTTGCCGGAGTCGGTGTGGACTTGTAGCTCGGTTTCGGTGGGCACGGTGACGGTCAGATCGGCGTTGAGATCGGCTGGCGCGGCACTTTTGGCGACGGCCTGAGTGCTGACGTCGATGCGGTTGGCCACTTGTTCGGTGTCTACTTCGACCTTGTCGCTGGCGCTTTGGGCGACGATCATGACTTCATGCTTGTCCCAGGATTTGACCTGGATGCGCCCGCTGGGATTCTGCAGGATGACCACGGGCGTGTCGGTGACGATGAAGTGTTTTTCGGTGCGCCGCACTTGCGCTCCGGCCGGCGTGGCCAGGAGCAGAGCCGCGAGAGTCGCGCCGGAGAGCGCCAGGCAGGACTCGGAGATAGTACGAGCGTTCATCGGTTCTCCATCGTGCTGCGGTCGATGGCCGCAGCAAGCAAGGTGGCTTTTTGTTGGTACGCCCCGTAGAGATATTCCCGGGCAGTGGGATCGTCCGGGTTCTCTTGCACGGATTTTTCACACAGCACGATGAGATTGTCAACTACTCCGAGGTTTTGGCGGACGGAAGTCGCGAGGGGGGCATTGCGTTCGGACAAGGAGGCAACCACGCGTTCGATGTCGCTATCGAGCGTTTTGTTGAGCTCGGCGGTTACCGTGCCGCTGGACATGGACAGGCTGGGGCGGACACTGTCCAGCCGCATGGTTGCGGGGTGGTCGCTGTGGAGTCCTATCAAAGAGCCGGCGATTGCCAGTAAGGCAATATACGCGCCGCCCATGGCGAAGCGCGGGGAGACTCCGAACCAGTCGGCAAACCACCCGGGTTGTTGGGGTTCGCGGATCAGGCCTTCGGACTGCAGTTGATCGCGCAAAAGGGGCCAGAGATAGGCCGGCGGCTCCGGTCCGCTGGCGCCGAGTTCGTGGGCGGCCGTTCGAATAGCGTCGAGCTCCTGCCAGAGCGCCCGGCACTCGGTACAGGAATCCAAATGGGAGGTCTCCGAGCCGGGGAATGGCCCGTCGGGTCGCTGGGTGAGGGACTCCGCGAACCGGGCGCACTGCGTGGTGTTCATTGTTTCCGCCTTGGGGATGGGTTGGGAAGCCGCTGGGCGCAGGCAGCCATGCGGAGTTGCAACGTCGATTGTTGCGAAATGCATGGATGCGAAATGCGTTGTTGCGAAATCCGTGGGCGGGACATCAATGGCCTCCCGCCGAGCCGCCTTTGGCGGCTTGGCGCTCGTCGCGGGCACGGTCGCGTTCGTTCTCGTGCAGCAGTTCGCGCAAACGCATGCGGGCCTTGTGCAACTGCGATTTCGAATTTCCAATGGAGCACTTCATAAGAGCGGCGATCTCGTTGTGTTCATAGCCTTCGATATCATGCAGGACAAAGACGGATCGGTAGCCCGGGGAGAGTTGCTGCACGGCTCGTTCCAAATTGACCCGGTCCACCGAGCCGGACAATCGCAGGTCCGGCGCTCCGATATCTTTTCGCGGCCCGCTGCTCTCTTCATCCTGCTCGCTCTGCTCATCCAGAGAAGTGACGGGAACGGTTCTCTTGCGCAGCCGCATGAGAACGACGTTTACAGCCAGACGGTGCAGCCAAGTCGAAAAGGCCGACTCGCCGCGGAAGGTGCCGATCTTGCGGAAGAGCTGCAAGAAGGCCTCCTGCGTCAGGTCCTCCGCCTCGGCCGTATTGCCGACCATGCGCAAACACAGCGCGTAAACGCGCCGGCTATGCAGCCGATAGATGCGCTCAAATGCGGCGGCGTCGCCTTGCTGTGCCCTGCGGATGGCTTCGGCTTCGGTCAGTTCGCCGGTTTGAGTTGGTCTCGTTCGGGCCACCGGTCCCGTCGGGACGGCATCCGGACAAATGGGATGCCTAAGCCCGCTCCGTGAGTTGTATCGGGTTGAGTTCGGTTCGGCAGCCGCAGCCTCCCGTGCGCCTCGCGGTTGCGGCTCCTTAGCTATTGTGGTCAGAAACGGTCCGGTCGTCTAGAACGAACTGCGCGGGCTGAGGCATGCGGGAGAGCAGGCGGGCCTGGAAGGGCGCCAGTTCCTGTGCCGGAAGGACACACAGGAAGGACTTGAGAACGACCGCGGTTTCGCGCAGGCAAGTGTTCAGGTCGTAGTGAAACTCGTCGAGGCGATCCCAGCAGCGGGCGATTTCCTCGGCACTGGTACGGGCGATATTGCGCGTTTCATACTGCACTCCTGTGACAATTTGCAGCAGCGCTCGAATTTTCCGGAAGTATCGCGCACGCACGCTGAAGAGCACGCGAGAGACCAGATAATTGTTGCGGGCAATTCGCTGTGCGTTCATGCTGCGGAAAAAGCCAGGGCGCAGCGGAATGACGGCGGGGACCGTGCCGAAGCGACGGCCATGCTCGCCCATAGCGCGTAGCACCGCGTGCAACTGCCTGGCCAGGCGGCCGAACAAGGAGACCACGATCGCCGACTGCTCACCGGCCGGGGGCAGGCGGCGTTCACGGCAGAGGGTGAGGACGTCGTTGAGCGAGATGCTGGTAATGACGTAGGAGGTTTCGAGTTCAGAGTGCACGGACTCGAAGAAGCGGTCTTTATCTTCCGGCAGCGAGGCAAGCCAGTCTTCCCGGACGTCGCCCGAGCGCTGCTCACCCCGCGTGCTGCGAGTTTCTCCCAAGTCCCACCCGAGATAATTCTATCATGGTAACGGGGCGCGGCGCGCGTGGCGTTGTGGGTAGTGTTCTTGACGCTCTCAGAAGCGCGTCGCTATACTGCCCGGCGACGTTGCCCCAGCGTTGCCCAAATGTTGCCCAAACATTTCCAAACGGGGGGAAGGGATACCGTTTGCAGTTCGAGCCGTACGATCAGTATCTCCAACGCAAAAGAAACCTCGCCGAAATGGAAGCGCTCGGCGAGGATCCCTATCCGCACCGCTTTGAGCAGACCAAAACGGTAGCCGAGATCGTGGCGGGCTACGGGGACCGGGACGGCGCAGGGCTAGCGGCCGAGCGCGTGGACGTGCGGGTGGCCGGGCGCATTGTGACGCTGCGGGCGCACGGCAAAGCGGGGTTCGCGCACATGCAGGGCGGGGGCCAGCGGGTGCAGATCTACGTGAAGCTGGACGTGGTCGGCGAACGGGCCTTCCAGCTTTTCAAATTGCTGGATATCGGTGACATCGTAGGGGTTTCCGGGCATCTGTTCCGCACCAAGACAAACGAGTTGACGGTTTGGGTGGAGCAACTGACCTTGCTCTCGAAGGCCTTGCTGCCGCTGCCCGAGAAATGGCACGGGCTGGCGGACGTATCGACGCGCTACCGCCAGCGCTATGTGGATTTGATTGCCAATCCTGGCGTGCAAAAGATCTTTTTGCGGCGGGCGGAGATTCTTCGCGAGATGCGCAGATTTTTCGATTCGCGGGGCTACATCGAAGTGGAAACGCCCATGATGCAGACGATCGCGGGCGGAGCCGCGGCCCGGCCGTTTATCACCCATCACAACACCTTCGATATTGATCTTTACTTGCGCATCGCCCCGGAGTTGTATCTGAAGCGGCTGGTGGTGGGCGGATTCGACCGGGTGTACGAGATCAACCGAAACTTTCGCAATGAGGGAGTTTCGACGGAGCATAACCCGGAGTTCACCATGCTGGAGTTCTACCAAGCCTACAGCGACTACCATGATTTGATGGCGCTGACCGAGGAGTTGTTCGCGGCGCTGACGCTGAAGGTTTGTGGATCGACCACGGTGACTTACGGCGAGCTGCAATTGGACTTTGCGCACATGCGGCGGCTTTCGATGCGCGAGGCCATTGCGCTGTATTGGCCGGAGGGCGCGGGGAATCCGCCGACGCCGGGCGAGTTGGCGCAGCCTGGCGGGCCGCGGGCGGCGGCCGAGCGTTACAACGAGTGGGCGCAACGAACCATTGCAGGGGCGCCCGCAGATGCACGCGGCGCTGAGCCGCTGCTGGGGATTGCATCCATGAGTGATGGAGCGCTGACCGGCCTGCTGTTTGAAACCGTGGCTGAGCCGAAGCTGATTCAGCCGACACTGTTGTACGATTTTCCGACGGACATTTCGCCGCTGGCCAAATGCAGGAAGGACGATCCTACGCTGGTCGAGCGGTTCGAGGTGTATGTCGCCGGGATGGAACTGGGCAACGCCTTCTCGGAGCTGAATGATGCCGAGGAGCAGGAGCGGCGTTTTGTGGCGCAGGTCGAGCAGGGAGGAGCGGAGGCGCCGCGCGAAGTAGATCTCGACTACGTGCGCGCACTGGCGCACGCCATGCCTCCAGCCGCGGGCATGGGCATTGGCATCGACCGGCTGACCATGCTGCTGACCGATTCACATTCAATCCGCGAAGTCATCTTGTTCCCGCTGCTGCGCCCGGAAACAGCCGGCCCGGCGGCTGGGGCCCCGCAGGCGAACCAGCCTAGCGAAGACCAATGAGATTCGCCTGGCTGGTGGCGCGGCGTTACCTGCGGTCGCCCAACAGGCCCGGCGTTCTTCGCCTGGTGACGTTGCTGGCGGTGGTGGGCGTGGCCGCGGGCGTGGCTACTTTGGTGATCGCACTGGCGATGAACAGCGGTTTCCGGCTGACCCTCCAGGATCGTCTTCTTGGCGTGACCGCGCATGTGAACGTGGCGCGGCCCGGTGGCGAAGGCATTGAGGACTATCGGGAACTGGCGGCGAAGTTGGGGCAGGCGCCCGGAGTGCTCGCGGTGGCTCCGGCGGTGTACATCACCATGCTGTTATCTTCGGGCAATGTGGCGCGCGGGGTGGTGGTGAAGGGCGTTGATCCTGCGCTGAAGGCCAAGCGCAACGAGGCGCTGCAGCGCATTGTTTCCGGCTCCGCGGATTTCAAGGCGGACAGCGCCGGATTCGATGCGGTGGTGGTGGGGAAAATACTCGCCGACGAAATGCACTTGCGGGCGGGCGACTACGTGACGCTCACGAGTCCGGCGGGCCAACTGACGCCGTATGGCCTGGTGCCTCGATCGAAGCGCTTCCGCATCGATGGCATTTTCGATTCCGGTTTTTACGACTACGACGCCAATTGGGGATTTATCACGCTGGCCGCGGCGCAGAACATGGCCGGGGTAGGAGACGTCGCCAGCGTGCTGGAGTTTCGCATCGCGGACGTCGATCAAGCAGGGGAAATGGCCCCGCGCCTGGCGCACGAAGCCGGCAATGGTTTTCTGGCGACGACCTGGATGGATGAAAATCGCGCGCTTTTTCGCGCGTTGCGCCTGGAAAGACTGGTCACCGCGCTTTTCATCGGACTGATCACGTTCGTCGCGGGACTAAATATTCTGGTGGTGCTGGCGATGACGGTGAGCGACCGGGCGCACGATGTAGCGGTGTTGATGGCCATGGGCGCGCGGCGCCGACAGATCTCGCGCATTTTTGTGCTGCTGGGATTGACGGTGGGCGGACTGGGAACGGCGCTGGGGCTTGTGGGAGGCTACGCGTTCGCCTGGGCGGCGGGAACGTATCAACTGATTCCGCTGGATCCGCAGGTGTATTCGGTTCCGTTCGTTCCGTTTCATCCGAATGCCGCCGATGCGTTGTGGATCTCCGCGGCGGCGCTGCTGATCAGCGCGGCGGCGACGATTGTGCCAGCGCGTTCGGCGGCGCGCATCCGGCCGGTAGAGATTTTACGGTATGAGTAAGGCAGGCGCGGGGTGGCATACTGGCTAGTGGCAACTGGCCATGGGCAGGGGGTGGACGGGCCAAGAAGCGAAAGCGAAAGTTTGGATGGCGGCGTGCACGTTAGTCCATGCTGGCAGCGCAAGGCTGCTAGAGCCGCGAAAGGGGACAAGTGGAAAGACTAGTTCCAGTAACGCAAAGTCCCTATCTGCAACGGTTTGCCGGAGCAGGCGAGGATTGCGGAAGCGCTCCGAAATTCGGGAGGCAGGTCCGGGCAGTTTGTGGGATAAAAAGAGAAAGCCGTTGCTAATGGAAATATGGTATTGACTTGGATGAACCGATCTTCGAACGCGCAAAACGCATCCAACTGAAGTGAGCAGCGTTCGGCCGGCGAAGGTGAAATCGCAGCAGCGCAGGGAACGGGAAGCGTGTGACGGAGAAGGCATCCAGCATGGTCGCGACTGAAACGACGACCGGGAAGATGGATCGGGCGGCGCTCTCGAATGCGCCTGGACCGCTGCTGGAGGCGAGAGAGGTACGCAAATCGTACGGCGGGCCGGAAGGTTCGGTCACCGTGCTGGACGGCGTGAATCTGGCAGTGCACGCGGGAGAAATGATTGCGATCATGGGACCATCGGGCGCGGGGAAAAGCACGCTGTTGCATCTGCTGGCCGCGCTGGACAGGCCCACGAGCGGTACAGTATACTTCGCAACGAGGGCGCTGGAATCGGATCGGGACGAGGCGGTTGCGGAATTCCGAAATCAGCAGATCGGCTTCGTGTGGCAGAGGCACCACTTGCTGCCTGATTTTACGGCCGCGGAAAACGTGGCGATGCCTTTGTTGATGAGCGGGCGAAGTTACGAGGACGCTCTCGAGACGGCCGGGCAGTGGCTTGGGGAAGTGGGGTTGGCGCAGCGGTCCGGTGGACGCGCGGCAGAGCTCTCTGGGGGAGAGCGGCAGCGAGCAGCCATCGCGCGAGCCCTGGTGAACAAGCCGGCAGTTCTCTTGGCGGACGAGCCCACCGGGGACTTGGACGAAAACAACGCCACGGCGATTATGGATTTGATCGAGCGCTTGCATCGCACGCAGCAGTTGACTTCTATCCTGGCGACTCATAATCCTGTTCTGGCAAGGCGCTGCAGCCGCGTTCTGCGATTGGAGCATGGCGTCCTTCGACAGGAAGCGGCATTTCAACCGGCCCCTTCAACGCTAACCGAGGGAGAAAAGAGCTGACCCGTGTTTGAACGCTATACTGAGAAGGCCCGACGAGTAATCTTTTTCGCTCGTTACGAGGCGAGCCAGTACGGCAGCCCGTACATCGAGACCGAGCATTTGCTGCTCGGGCTGATGCGCGAGGACAAGGCGCTCGCCAGCCGTTTTCTGCGCTCACACGGATCGATCGAATCGATCCGCAAGGAGATCGAATCGCGCATTACGATTCGCGAGCGCATCTCCACGTCCGTGGAAGTGCCGCTGAGCCAGGAATGCAAGCGCATTCTGAACTTCGCGGCCGAGGAAGCCGAGCGCCTCGGGCACAAGCACGTGGGGACCGAGCATTTGTTGCTGGGCATTCTGCGCGAGGAGAAATGCTTTGGGGCGGAGATACTCGCCGAGCGCGGGTTGCGGCTGTCCGCTTTGCGCGAGGAGCTATCGCGCAGCGCGGGGGAGAAAGTGCCTGTGAATCGTCCGAAGGAAACATCGCTTCTGGCGGAGTTCAGCAGGGACCTGACGCAGGCGGCGCTGGAGGGGCAACTCGATCCTCTGGTCGGCCGCGACCGTGAAGTGGAGCGCGTGGTTCAGATTCTGTGCCGCCGGACCAAGAACAATCCGGTGCTGATCGGTGAGCCGGGCGTGGGCAAGACGGCCATTGTCGAAGGTCT
>Ga0182024_10020192_pt1 | contig 12191 bp, 11 predicted proteins | sample P32metaG_FD_120480 | JGI IMG/M metagenome (GOLD analysis project Ga0182024, IMG submission 120480) | Permafrost microbial communities from Stordalen Mire, Sweden - P3-2 metaG (Illumina Assembly) | ecosystem: Environmental > Terrestrial > Soil > Wetlands > Permafrost | place: Sweden: Stordalen...
CCCAAAAACGACGATGATCGAGCGCCGAAGCGGGCAGCTTCAAAAGACGGTCGCCGGCCGTGGTCGACCACCAGTCCGAGAACCCAAGCTTCGAACACGGCGCCGCCACCCGGTTCGCGACCGCAAGCGCAAAATAGGTGCCCACCGACGCCGACGCGTCCGAACGACGCGACCCCACAACATCGTCGACGATCTCGACCACACCCAGACGCTCGAGCATCGACCACACCGCAGCCAGATCCCCGAACCCCACATGCCGGGTCCGGTCCGGTTCACCCGGCCCCGACTCCGACAAACGCTGCGCGATCTCGTCCGCGGAACCCAAATAGCGTTGCGACACGATGCGCGGCTTGCCTCCCACCCGCGCCGACTCGACCAAGTAGTAGTAGGTCCGTCCGTCCTGCTTCTTACCCACAAGAGAAGACATATCTAGGTAATACACTATCCGCCGACAAAACGCGAGCATCCGACCAACACAAACGCGCCGGTCAGAGCGTTATTTCAAAGAAATTCCTCGCGTCGCTTCACACACCTCAAACGGATAGCCCGGAAACTCCCGCTAGGCCTCGGCTAGGCCAGCAGCTGTTGGACCAGACGGTCGAGGGAATCGCGGTAGTGGGGGCAGCCCGGACGCCCGGCGAGGCGTAACGCACGGTTGTCGAGCACCGAGTTCGCGGGACGAACCGCGGCACGAGGTGGGTCGAGGTCGACGGTCTTGATCGCCTCCACCCGGCCCGGATCGCCGCCCGCGGCTGTGAGGACGACACGTGCGAACTCGTACCAGGTCAACGCGCCTTGGTTGGTGACATGCCATGTGCCCGGCAGCCGGTCCTCGACAACTGCGCGCAGGACGACCACGAGGTCGGACACGATCGTCGGCGACCCGCGCTGATCGGTGACGAACCGCATCGTTCCCTTCTCCCGCGCCAGGCGCAGCATCGTCTTCACCGCGTTCGAGCCGTGCTGTCCGCACACCCACGAGGTCCGAACCACCGCACAGTCGGGGTCGATCTCGAACTCGCCCGCCAGTTTCGACGCACCGTAGATCGACAGAGGATTCGGTGTGTCCCACTCGTGGTACGGCTCATCGTTGTCGCCGTCGAACACGTAGTCGGTCGACAGCGCAACCACGTACGCGCCGACACGTCGGGCGGCTTCCATCACGTTGCGGTTCGCCAACGCGTTATCTCGGAACGCCCGATCAGGGTCCGATTCGCACCCGTCGACATCGGTCCAGGATGCACAGTGCACGATCGCGTCCGGATGTGCGTCGGCGATGACGGCCAGCGCGGCCTGGCGGTCTCCGACGTCGAGATCGGCGTGGGTGCAGGCGAGGACCTCGTGGGATGCGAGCGCATCGACGAGTTCTCGACCGATCTGCCCACCCGCACCGGTGACGAGCACTTTCATGCGCGGACCTTCAGCGGCTCCCACCACCAACGATTCGCCCGGTACCACTCGACCGTGTCGGCCAGCGCTTCGTCGAGGCTGCGTTCCCGGCTCCATCCGAGCGCACTGATCTTGGAGATGTCGACCGAGTAACGCCGGTCGTGTCCGAGGCGGTCGGCGACGTACTCGACAAGTTCTTCGCCCCGCCCGACCAGCGCGAGCAGCTTGTCGACGAGCACCCGGTTGGGGGTTTCGTTTCCGGCACCGATGTTGTAGATCTCGCCTGGTTCGCCGCGACGCAACGCGAGATGCACCCCGGCGCAATGGTCATCGACGTAGATCCAGTCGCGTTCGTTCAGCCCGTCGCCGTACAGCGGGACCGACACACCGTCGAGCAGGTTGGTCGTGAAGAGTGGAATGACCTTCTCGGGATATTGGTAGGGCCCGAAGTTGTTGGTGCAGCGGGTCACGACGACCGGCAGCCCGTACGTGTGATGGTACGACAACGCGATCAGATCCGATCCGGCTTTCGATGCAGAGTACGGAGACCGCGGTTCGAGCGGGTCGGACTCGGTCGACGATCCGACCTCGACCGACCCGTACACCTCATCGGTCCCGATGTGGACGACGCGTCCGATCTCGAGCCGGCGGGCGGTGTCCATCACGATATTGGTGCCGAAGCAGTTGGTGTGTACGAAGTCGTCGGGTCCGGCGATCGACCGATCGACGTGACTCTCGGCCGCGAAATGTACGACGGCATCGTGTTTGGCCATGGCGTCTTCGAGCGAAGCCGGATCGCAGATGTTTCCCTTCACGAATCGCACGCGCGGGTCGTCGTCGACGTCGCGCAACGTCGAGAGATTGCCCGCGTAGGTGAGCGCGTCGTACACGGTGACCTCGTCATCGGTGTTCGCGAGCAAGAAGCGAACGAAGTTCGATCCGATGAAACCGGCACCGCCGGTGACGAACACCTTCACGGCCGCACCTGCGGGCCGAGCGTGACCATCGTCATTCGAGGTCGGCGCGGGAGTGGTCGCCGAGCACGAGCCGGGTCCCGTGCGGACGCACACCGGATCGTTCGACCTCGACGTCCCGCCCGATGAGCGAGTCCTGAATGCGGTGCACACCCTGGATCCGACTGCGTTCGAGGACGACCGAATGTTCGATTTCGGCGTCGACGAGCTCGCAGTCGGCCGCGATCGACGTGTACGGCCCGACGTAGGTGTCGACGAGCCGCGTGCGCGCGCCGATGATCGCGGGGCCGCGCACAACGGACCCGATCAGCTCGGCGCCTTCTTCGATGATGACCCGTCGTTCGACCCGCGAGCGATCGTCGACGTGGCCGTCGACGCGATGTTCGATGGTGTCGAGCACCAGGCGATTGCAATGCAGGAGCGGGTCTTTCTTGCCGGTGTCGATCCACCAGCCCTGCAGGATCTCGTGGCGCACCGAGTGGCCGTTGTCGAGGAGGCGTTGAATCGCGTCGGTGATCTCCAGTTCGTTGCGGGCCGAGGGTTCGATCTCTCGGACGGCATCGTGAATCGCGGGCGAGAACAGGTACACACCGACCAAGGCGAGATCCGACGGCGGGATCGCCGGCTTCTCGACGAGCCGGACGATCTCGCCGCGCACGTCGAGCTCCACTACCCCGAAGTTCCGAGGGTCGTCGACGTGCGCGAGAAGGATCTGCGCGGCGGGAGACGCGGCGACGTCCTCTCCGAGTTCGGGCGGACGGTCGCGGGCGGCCAAGAACTTGTCGACGAACGTTCGCAGGTCGTCTTGGAGCATGTTGTCGCCGAGGTAGACAACAAAGTCGTCGTCTCCGAGAAAGTCGCGGGCGATGAGGACGCAATGCGCGAGGCCGCGGGGTGCGTCCTGTTCGATGTAGGTGACCTCGATCCCGAACTGGGATCCGTCGCCGACGGCGGCGCGGATTTCGTTGCCGGTCTCGCCGGTGACGATCCCGACTTCTTTGATGCCGGCCGACGCGATCTGCTCAATGACGTAGAACAGGATCGGTTTGTTCGCGATCGGCACGAGCTGCTTCGCACTGGTATGCGTGATGGGACGAAGCCGCGTACCGGCGCCACCGGCGAGGATCAGGCCCTTCATCCGTCAAGAAAATAGCACGGGCCGGCCGGACCGGCGCCTGTCGTAGCCTCGGACCCATGACGGATCGCTATGAACGAGCAGACGGCTGCGACCTGTGCGAGGCCGCGCGGATCACCCCTTGGTACTACGAAGATGACGTGTGCTGGATCGCCGAATGCGAGATCTGCGCGACGCCGATGGTCGTGTGGCGGGGCCACGGGACGGACCCGCCCGCCGAAGAGTTGGCTCACATGCACGCACGGCTCGCTGACGTCGTCCAGGAACATTTCGAGTTCGACCACTATGTCGACGACAACATGCGCAACATCCCTGATCACTACCACGCGCACGGTCGTCCGGTCGGCGGGTTCTTCGGTCACGGGATGAAGCGAAAGCAAGGCATCTGAGCGGCCGATGACCGATCACGTCCTCACGATCGACCTCGGGACCTCGGGACCGAAGGTCGCGCTGTTCACCGTCGACGGAGCCTTCGTCGACGGTGACTTCGAACCGGTCGAGCTGCACCTCCTCCCCGACGGCGGAGCCGAACAATCGCCCGAGTCGTGGTGGCGCGGCATTGTCGGCGCAACGCAACGGACGATCGCTCGAGGCACCGTCGACGCCAGCGACATCACAGCGGTCGCGGTCACTTCGCAATGGTCGGGCACCGTGGCGATCGACCGTGAAGGCACACCGCTGCACGATGCCATCATTTGGATGGACTCCCGCGGTGCGAGCGATATCAAAAAGGCGGTCGGAGGCGCGGTACGGCTGCAGGGCTACGACCCCCGCAAACTGAGAACGATGATCAAACTGACCGGCGGCGCGCCCGCGCTGTCGGGCAAGGATCCGATCGCGCACATCCTGTGGCTGCGAAGAACGCACCCCGACATTGCCCGCGCCACCTGGAAATTTCTCGAACCCAAGGACTGGCTCAACCTCCAGCTGACCGGCCGGTGCGCGTCGACGTACGACTCGATCGTGCTGCACTGGATCACCGACAACCGCGACCTGGCACGCATCGACTACGACCCGACCCTGCTGAGGTTATTTGGCGTCGATCGATCCCAGTTCCCTGACCTGGTGCCGGCCACCTCGGTACTCGGCCCCCTGCGAGACGCGGTCGCCAACGAGTTGGGTGTCCCGGCCGGTATCCCGGTCGTGGCCGGCACTCCCGATCTGCAGTCCGCAGCGATCGGTTCCGGTGCCGTCCACGACTTCGAAGGGCATCTCTACGTCGGGACTTCGTCGTGGTTGACGTGCCACGTGCCGTTCAAGAAAACCGATCTGTTTCACGGTGTCGCGTCGCTGCCGTCGCCGCTGCCCGGCAAGTACTACGTCGCTGACGAGCAAGAAGTCGCGGGCGCGAGCCTCAACTGGCTGCGCGACAACGTGATCTTCCCGCACGATGCGTTGCGCCAGTCTCCTGCCCCCGACGAGTTCTACCGCCTCCTCGACGACGTCGCTGCCGACGCGCCCGCGGGGAGCAGCGGCGTGATCTTCACGCCCTGGCTCAACGGCGAACGGACACCGGTCGACGACCACCGGCTGCGCGGCGGCTGGCACGACCTGTCGTTGCAGACGACGCGTGCCGATCTGGTGCGTTCGGTGCTCGAGGGCGTCGCCTACAACAGCCGCTGGCTGTTGGGCTGCGTCGAACGATTCACCGGAAAGCGGTTTCCGGCACTCAATTTCATCGGAGGTGGGGCGCAGTCACGACTGTGGTGCCGGATCATGGCCGATGTCCTCGACCGGCCGATACGCCAGGTCGCGCACCCGATACGCGCAAACGCACGCGGCGCGGCGGCACTCGCCGCGTTGGCGCTCGGCCAGACAACGCTCGACGACGTCGCCCGCAACGTCGAGATCGTCGAGACGTTCACCCCCGATCCGTCGACCCGAGGGGTGTACGACGAGCTGTTCGGCGAGTTCCGCGCCATACACAAACAGACCAAAGGCATCTACGCGAGGTTGCACGCTCATGCCTGACCACGACGACGCCTCCCACGGCCGCGGTCGGGGCGAGCCGCCGATGCGCGGTTGGGGTCTGCCCCTTCCCGGTGAGCTCGACCGTGTGACCATCGTGTCGCCGCATCTCGACGATGCCGTCCTCGGCTGCGCCAACTTCATGGCAGCACATCCGGGCGTCGCGGTGGTGACGGTGTTCGCCGGCAATCCGCCGCGCTACCCGACCGATCCGATGCGCAAGTGGGACGTCCAGTCCGGCTTTTCACCCGGCGACGACGTGATGGAAGTACGGCGCCACGAAGACCGGGCCGCACTCGACCTCCTCGACGCCGCATCGGTGCACCTCGAGTTCGTCGAGCACACCTACAACCCGCACGACCGTCCCGTCGCGCCCGACGTGCTCGTTGATGCCCTCGCGCCGGCGCTCGCCGCGCTCGATCCGACGCTGGTGATCGCACCGTTCGGGCTCGCGAATCCGGACCACGACGTCACCCACCAGGCGTGCCTGTTGGCTCGGGAACGACTCGACCGTGACGGGTCGTTCCGGCTTCATGAGGAGTCGTCGCCGACCAACAACCACAGGCCGGTGTCCTGGTGGCTCTACCAGGACATGGGGTATTCGAACATCCCCGGTATGCTCGCCTGGCGGGTCTCGTCGCTGTTCCGCCGTGGGATCTGGCCGACCCCTGTGTGCCCGGTGACCGACGTCGCTGAGGTGCGCAAGCAAGCAGCGATCGCCCAATACCCGACGCAGCTCCGGGCTCTCGAGGACGACTGGGCGATCTCCCACAAGCTTGCCGCCCCGGCGCCGGAACAGTTCTGGCGGATCGGTCCGCCACCTCCGGGATGGGAACGTCTCGCCGACCGTTGAGGGTGCTCAACCGCGACGTGGCGCGGCGCCGCCGGCCGGTTGGGAACGTGTCGGCGACGGGCGGACCGGTTACGGAAGGCCCGCGCCGGGAACGTCCACCTGCGTCGCCTCGATGTGGCCCGAACGTACACGGGTCGTCTCGTTGGGGTCACTGCTCGGGGCTGTACACATGTAGAGCGTGCGACGGTCGTCGCCTCCGAGCATGCACGCGTACGCGAAGTCGTTGGCGACGTCGATCTCGTCGAGTACCTCGCCGCCTTCGCGGATACGCAAGCAGCGTCCCGTCAACGGGCACGCAACCCAGACGGCACCCTCGGCGTCGAGGCAGATGCCGTCGGGTATGGCACCGTCCAACTGGGCGAACAGGCGACGGGCCACGAGCGCGCCGTCGCCGGTGATCGTAAACGCGGTCAGCCGCCCTGCGTAGCTCTCACCGACGATCATGGTGAATCCGCCGTCGGTGATGACCGTGCCGTTGGGGAACGCCAGTCCGTCGGCGGCGACACGCGCCGAACCGTCCGGTTCGACCACGATCATGCAGGTGTCACGCGCGGATTCCCCGCCGTACATGTCGAAGCCGAAGTTTCCGACGTACGCCCGACCATGCGTATCGACGACCATGTCGTTGCACTCGCCCGGCGCGAGTGACGACAGGTCGGCATGCTCGACCAGCTGATCGTCCTCCAGCCGCAGGACGCGGCGGTCGAGCATCGACACCACGAGCATCCGCCCGTCCGGGAGCCAGCCAAGACCCGAAGGCTGCTGCGGGACCTCGACGATCGTTTCGGCCTGCCCATCCGCCGACATTGCGAGCACGCGGCGATCGTGCTGGTCGCTGAAGAACAGCCGGCCTTCGTGCCAACGTGGACCTTCAGGAAACGCGAGACCGTCGAGCAAAATCGTCGTTGTGCGTTCACTCATGATCGGGGACCGTACTCCTCGGGTGGTCGCGCGTCAGTAGGGCTCACGTCGTCGAGTTCCTGCGCCCGCGACTCGGGAAGCAGCGGTACGAACACGATCGTGGCGACGAGCGCACCGATGCCGCACAGCGCGATGGCGCGACCGATCTCGCCTTGCGGGTGGGCGAGCAGGCCAGTAATGACGAAGCCGAGCACGGAGCCCAGGACGCCGATCACGCCGAGCAGGCCATTCGACGTGCTGCGGGTTTCGGTGGGAAACAGTTCGACGCCGAGGGTGCCGAGCGCGATCCCGCCCGCACTCGCCGCGATGATCGACGTGCCCGACATGAACCACAACAACAGGCCGCCCGACAAGAAGAACACCATCTGCGTCGCAGTCGCGACCGCGAGCGCGATCGCGGCGATTGGCCGCCGGCCTCGCACTTCGGTGAGGCGGCCACCGATCACGAGGCCGGCGAGCCCGGGGATTCCGGTGGTCACTATGCGAAGGATTGCGATGCCGCTGTTCGAGAAATGATGCACGTCGATGAGGTATTTGTTCGCCAGCTGCGAAGACGGCGCATTGAACACGTTGAGCAGGAAAAACGTTGTGGCCAGCAAGACGAACCGTCGGCCGTATCCCTGTCCGCGGATGTCGCGGACCCGGCCGCGACTCACGTCGGTGCGGGCGAGCGCCTCGTACCGGCTGGTTTCGGTCATCCGTCGTCCGATCGCCGGCGCGACCAAGATCGTCAAGGCACCCAACCCGAACGGGACCCGCCACGCCTGGCTGCCGAGATCGGCGAACGGCAGCGTGATCACCGCGAACGAGAAGCCGAAGCCACCCGCGAGCGCCAACATCGACGTCGCGTAGGCGCGAGCGCCCTCGGGTGCCTCCTCGACGACGGCAACGCCGGCGACGGTAGCGGTGACAATAAGAAACGCCCGTTGCAGCACTTGCGCCCCGGTGAAAAACACCAGGTTCGGAGAGAACGCAGACACTCCGCACACAATCGCCGACCCCACCACGCCGATCAGGATCGATCGCCGCCGGCCGCCCCGGTCGGCGAATGCGATACCGACGAACGCGAGCAGCGCACCCAGTCTGGTGATCGCAAGCACGTCGCTGAAGGCCGTGTCCGATGCGTGGAACGTGTGCGAGATCGGGCCGCCGAACTGGCCGACCAACGCAGCCCCGAAGGACACCACCGCGACGGCCGCGGCCGCGGTCGCGAGCTGCGTCGACTGCTCTTGGGTGAACATCGCGGTCGGAAGGCCGATCACCGGTTTCGGGACCACCGCCGCCGGCGCTCCTTCGAGTTCTGCCCGCAGCCCGGCGATCACGTACCGACCGGTGCGGCGTTTCGAGATCGCGACCAATGGTCGGAACGCCCAACGAAAGAACGGAATGTCGAGCTGTCCGTACGGTCGGAAGCTGACGACTGTGGCATCGGGGCCGTCGGCGGCGACGACCAGGTCGAGCCCGACCGCCGCGAGGGCGCGGTCGGTGACCGCGACGCGCAAGGTGTGGTCGTCGAGGGCGGTGGCGGCGAGATGATCGACGGCCGCGGCTCGAACCGCATCAGGGGGCGCCGCGAGCCGGACGGGCGGGAGTCGGCGCACGCGCGGCATGCTACGGGCCGAACCTACCGTGAAGGAGCACCGCGATGGCCACGCTCGCAGTCGGCGACAAAGCACCAGCGTTCGCGCTGAAGGACCAACAGGGCAAGCTGGTGCGTCTGTCGAGTTTCAAAGGTCAGCGTGTCGTCGTGTACTTCTACCCGAAGGCGGACACCCCTGGTTGCACGCAGCAGTCGTGCAACCTGCAAGCTGCGTTCCCGCAGCTCAAGAAACTGCAGGCCGGGGTGGTGGGTATCAGTCCCGATCCCGTCGACAAGCAGCTGAAATTTGCCGAGAAGTACGGGCTTCGGTTTCCCCTGCTCGCCGACACCGATCATGCGACCGCACAAGCGTGGGGTGTGTGGGCAGAGAAGTCTCTCTACGGCCGCAAGTTCATGGGGATCGTCCGGTCCGCGTTCGTCGTCGACGAGAAAGGCAAACTTGCCGGCGTGTTCTACAAGGTCAGCCCAAAGGACACGGTGGCGAAAGCCGAGGGCGTGCTGAAATCGATGGGGTAGGTGTGAGATCGGTCGCGTTCGCCGCGTGTCGCAACAAGGCGTCGCGGGGCCGGACTGGCGTCTGCGCGGCGACAACCGCCGACGGCTTCTATGCGCCGATGGCGTGGTAGCCGCCGTCGACGTGAAGGATTTCGCCGGTGGTGGCCGGAAAGAGATCTGAGAGCAACGCGACGCATGCGGCCGCGACCGGCGACGCATCCTTGACGTTCCAGCCGAGCGGCGCCCGGGTCGACCATGCGTCTTCGAACTGCTCGAAGCCGGGAATGCTGCGCGCCGCGATCGTGCGAATCGGTCCGGCCGCGACGAGATTGACACGGATACCGTCGGCGCCGAGATCGCGCGCGAGGTATCGGGCGGTCGATTCGAGCGCAGCCTTCGCGACACCCATCCAGTCGTAGACCGGCCACGCGACCCGGCTGTTGTCGAAGTCGAGACCGACGATGCTGCCACCCTGCGCCATGAGCGGGCGACACGCGACCGCGAGCGATTTCAACGAATACGCCGAGATCTGCAGGGCGATCGCGACATCCTCCCAGGGCGCGCTGAGGAACCCGCCGCCGAGGCACGACTCAGGCGCGAACCCGATCGCGTGCAGCACCCCGTCGACGCGTCCACCGACCCGCTCGGCGAGGGAGTCGAGGTCGGGGGGCGCACTCACGTCGAGCTCGACGATCGGCGGTTCGGACGGGAGGCGGCGCGCGGCGCGCTGAGTGAGGCTCATCGCCCGACCGAATGACGTGAGGACGATCTCGGCTCCCTCTTGTTGGGCCCGGCGCGCGACGGCGAACGCGATCGACGCATCATTGAGTACGCCGGTGACGAGAATGCGTTTGTCGCTGAGCAGCATCGTTTCCTCGACTTAGAGCGGCGTATTGCTGTGCCGCCGCGCGGGCTGCCGATCGCGTTTCGTGGCGAGCACTTCGAGTGCGTCGCACAGCACAGCTCTGGTCTGGTCAGGAGCGATGACGGCGTCGACCAGGCCGCGTTCGGCGGCGCGGTACGGATTGTCGAACTCGGCTTCGTAGGCGTCGACGAGGTCGCGTTCAGCCGCGGCACGGTCCTCGGGGCCCTCGCCGCGCAACCGCTTCCCGTGGAGGATTTGCACGGCGGGCGCGCCGCCCATCACCGCGATCCGGGCCGTGGGCCATGCGACCGTCAGGTCGTTGCCGATCCCTCGGGAGTCCATCACGATGTATGCGCCGCCGTACGCTTTGCGCATGACGACGCAAAGTCGGGGGACGCTCGCCGCGGCGTAGGCGTGTACGAGTTCGGCGCCGTGGCGGATCATGCCCCGCCATTCGAGGTCGCGGCCCGGTTCGAATCCGGGAGTGTCGACGAGCGTCAGAATCGGAAGGTTGAAGGAGTCGCACCACGCGATGAACCGGGCTGCCTTGCGCGATGCCTCGATGTCGATGGTGCCGGCGCGGTGCATTGGCTGGTTGGCGACGATGCCGATCGGCCTTCCGTCGAGCGCGCCGAGCGCGGTCACGAGATTTGGCGCGTATCCGGCGCGGAGCTCGAGACGCGAACCGTGATCGACGAGATCGTCGATCACTGTCCGGACGTCGTACGAGGCATTCGGACGTTCGGGGATGGCTTGCGCGGCGATGGTGCACGGCCGCGATCGATCGTCGATGCGGTCCCAACGTTGGGGATCGGCGAGGTGATGGTCGGGGAGATACGACAACAACGCGGCCAGTGCGTCACGCGCGATGACTTCGTCGCGAACGACCAACGCTGCGACGCCGGTCCGGCGGTCGTGTACACCGCTGCCGCCAAGTTCGGCGCGCGACACCCATTCGCCGGTGAAGTCGCCGACCGACTCCGGGCCGGTGACGAAGGCGAACGCGTCGTCGGTCATGACCACCTGATCGAAGCAGCCCAGAGCCAGGGCCGGGCCGGACACACATGCGCCGGTCACCGCGAGCAGGGTTGGGACGACACCGGACACTCCCACGAGCTCGTGGGCCAGACGGCCCCACGCGTGCAGCGCGGCGACGCCTTCGCCGAGCTCCGCACCGGACGTGTCGAACTCGCCGACGAGCGGTACGTGGAGCTGGCCGGCGAGCTGCACCGCACGTTCGACCGTTGCGCCACCTGCCTCACCGATCGCGCCGTGGTGTTTGCCGCCCGCGATGCGGAACCACACGACCCGGCGCCCGTCGATGATCCGCAAATCGGCTGAGGCGCTGCCGTCGGCTCCGGCGCGAATCGGCGCCGCGCCGAAGGCCGTCTCCGCGCTCACCGGACCCAACTCACAGGTCCGCTCACGAAGCAGGCGCGAAGATCAAGGTTGCGTTGTGGCCGCCGAATCCGAACGAGTTCGACAGTGCAGGCGCGGGTCGGACAGAGCGAGACGTACCGGCGACGACGTCGAGCTGGATTTCGTCGCCCATCTGTTCGAGGTTCGCGGTCGGCGGAACCAACGCGTCGCGCATCGCGAGGATGCACGCGACAGCTTCGGTCGCGCCGGCCGCGCCGACGAGGTGTCCCGTCACTCCTTTGGTGGACGTGACCGGTGGCGCAGATTCGCCGAACACCTTGCGGATAGCTTCGGCTTCGGCGGCGTCATTGAGTGGTGTCGATGTTCCGTGCGCGTTGACGTGACCGATGTCCGACGAGGTGAGGCCGGCGTCGTCCAACGCGAGCTGCATACAGGCCGCGGCACCCTCGCCTCCCGGCGAAGGCGCGGTGATGTGATAGGCGTCGGCGTTGCGGCCGTAGCCGACGACCTCACCGTAGATGTGTGCGCCGCGAGCCACGGCTCGATCCCAACGCTCGAGCAACAGTGCGGAGGCACCTTCGCCCATGACGAACCCGTCGCGTGCGGCGTCG
>Ga0182024_10020193_pt1 | contig 12190 bp, 10 predicted proteins | sample P32metaG_FD_120480 | JGI IMG/M metagenome (GOLD analysis project Ga0182024, IMG submission 120480) | Permafrost microbial communities from Stordalen Mire, Sweden - P3-2 metaG (Illumina Assembly) | ecosystem: Environmental > Terrestrial > Soil > Wetlands > Permafrost | place: Sweden: Stordalen...
CTTCGACTCGGAGACGCTCACTCGGCTTTGCGGGGCGGGAGCCCCATTCCGGCCGCTCTTCGATCCCATTCCGTCTTACATTGTTCCGGAACCGAAGATATTCCTTCCAACTACCCGAACCGCAAACAAACTACGCGGTCCCCCACCGACAAGTACAAACTACCCCTGACAAACAATGAAGTATATGGATAACAACGTGCCCTGTCAAATCACTTTCGACACCACGCAGTGGAAAACTTTGGCCGCCTGCGCCCTTTGGCAACTACCATGCCTCGTCCACCAGCCATTGTACACGAACGTACCCCCAACCACATCTCGGCTCAACGGGCACCGCTGCTCAAAAAAGAAGAGGCCTTTTCCATAGGGGGGTGGGAGCTTCTGCACTTTCCTCCTAGCAAGACCGGGCAATTGCCCTGCAAGTTCCGCAAGTCACTGATACCAGGTATCTTAGGTGACTAATTCTGCGGTGCGCCGTCGTTGTCCGTCCCTAAATTGCCATAGGGCCACAAATTAAACGCCTTCAACTCCTCATACTCATTCTGATCCCGCAGCATCTTGGCCGTCCGCTTCGCCGGCCAAGGCGCGGCAAAGCGCTCTACCCGATCGGCAATCCAAAACGCCGCTAGAGCCATCAACGTAGCATTCTTTGTCAGCACCTCTGGCTTCTGCGCCTCCAAGGTATCCGCCGCCGAATGATGCGTGAATTTATATTCCGAGGTGTCCTGCTCCATATTGATCCCCGGCAAACCGGCAACCGAAAAAGGCAGCGTATCCGTCCCCGATTCAATCTTATCGTCCACGGTCATCGGGCCCAGGTTGGCCAACGAATTCGCAAAAGGCTGGAACTCCGCCACCAAATCGTCACGCCCACCCAGCTGAAAACCCTTCACTGGCCCTTGCCCCGCGTCCAAAATCAAATCCCCCAAATGATTCGCCATTTCCGATTGATGTTGTTTCACATAAGCGCTGGACCCATCCAGTCCCTGCTCTTCGCCGGTAAACAACACGAATCGAATGGTCCGCCTGGGCTTCTCGCCAGAACGCACAATCGCATCCGCAGCCCCTAGGGTTACCGCGGTTCCGGAACCGTTGTCGGTACTGCCTTCCGCCAAATCCCAGGAATCCAGATGCCCGCCTACAACCAAAATTTGTTCCGGATGCTCGGTTCCGCGAATTTCCCCGATCACGTTCGCCGTCTCCACCGGTCCATTCGTAAAGGAATTTTGAATGTTGAAATGCACCCGCGGAGTAATCCCACGATCCAAATATCGCTCCAGCTGGCCCTGATCCTCAGCCGTCATCGACACCACCGGAATCGCAAAATCCGCGTCAAATCCCAAAATTCCCGTATGCGTCAAATTGAGCCCTGCAGCTTTCCCGCCGCCTTGCCCGCCAATAATGGCCACCGCGCCAGCAGGCCCCGCCGCGCGGATCAAATCGGCCATATGAATGAACAATTGCAGACCATTGCGATTCGATTTCCCTTTGGCTACGATCAACACGACTTTGCCGTTCAACCGCGCCACATTCTTAATTTCATTATCCAGGTCCATCAAATTCACGGCCACCACTTCCGCGTCCACGCCGCCCGCCACGGTCGACCCAGTCCAGCCCATCGAGTCCACATGCAATTTGTGCCGCACCGGACTCAACAATTCCGCATCCGCCGTCCCCCGCCGCCAACCCTTCCAAATCGTGTACTTTTCCTTGTGCACGTTCGACAACCCAATCGCCTGCATCTTGGCGACGCCCCAATCCTCCGCCTGGTGCTCCGCCGCCGACCCCGTCACCCGCGCCCCAACGTCGTCGCTCAGCTCCGTCAAAAACTCAAACGCATGCGAATTCATCGCCCCTTCGCCAGCAATCTTCACCAGCGCAGGCAACGTCCCATCGTCCGCCGGCCCCTTCGGCGCGCGATCATCGGCCTGCAGCCCCACGGCAGCAGCCAGCGCACCCATCATCACCACCGTCGCCGCCATCCAGCCCTTCGTCATCCGCGATCTCCTAATGAGTTTACCGTACACACCATCATCCCCTGAGACGCACCGCCCGCCAATCTGTTTCGTCGCCGGGTCGGGCCTCAACCGTAGTGGGCCGATCTTTGGATCGGTCCGCGCGACGCATCCGCGCCCGCAAACCTCTACGTGACCTCTCTATTAAAGCCTTCTCTTTCTTCTTCCTTCCCGAGGTGCAGCCCTCGCAACCCACCCGCAACCCAGCCTTTACCCACCTTCGCAACGCACCCTAAACTGATGTGGTGACCCGCTGGTCGATCTCTCCTAAGCCGGTCCGCATGTTCGCGGCATTCTCACTGCTATGCGCCGTCTGGCCCTCGCCCGCCCAGCAACCCGCTTCGCCCGCGTCCGCCGAAAAACCCGCCACTCCTGAAACTCCCGCCCAAATCGAACTCCTAGAAACCCACATGCGCTTCGAGTCCAACGGCGACTCCCGCAAAGAAGTCCACGCTCGAGTCCGCATCAACAGCGAACTAGGCGTCCGCCAATTCTCCCATCTCAATTTCGACTTCAACCACTCCTACGAACAAATCGAAATCCCGCAAGTCCGCATCACCCACAAAAGTGGCGGCACCGCCGAGATCCTACCCAGCGCCATCACCGACCAACCCAACCCGGCCGTAGCCAGCGCGCCCACCTACCAGGATATTCGCGTGAAATCGGTTCGCATCCTTGGCTTGGAACCGGCCGACATTCTGGATTATCGGGTCGTCACCAGCACGACTCATCCGCCCCTGGCCCCTGATTTTTGGCTGGACCATAATTTCGACCGTACTGGCATTGTTTCCCAGGAGAATTTCGAGCTAGACCTGCCCTCTTCCCGGCAGCCCCGGGTCCGCGTTGATCCGGCCAGTCCTCAGCCGGTGATACAGAATTCCGGCGATGGTGATGCGGCCCGTATTTCCTACCGCTGGAGCCGGACGGCGGCCCCGGAGCAAGCCTCGAAAGACTTATCGTCTGCGCGGGAACCTGACATCGTCGTCAGCACATTCACTGGGTGGCAACAGGTTGCCGATTGCCTGAAGCCTTTGCTGCAGCCCTCGGAAAAATCCGTGCGGGAGGTGTCCGGGAAGACTTCCGAACTGATTCGCGGCGCCAAGAACACGGACGCTCGGATCGAGGCGATCTACAACTTCGTATCGCAAAAGATCCGGACCGTGGATTTGCCTCTAGGAGCTACGGGATTCAAGACGCGCGCTGTGGCGGATGTTCTTTCGTCTGGGTATGGCACCCAGGAAGACAAATACTTACTTTTCGCAGCGCTCGTTAATTCCGTCGCCGGACCCCCTAGAGCCGGCTTAATTTCCACCACAGCAGCGGACTTGCGTGACTGGACTCCCAGGCCGGACGCCTTCGATCAATTACTGACGATGTCCGGCTATACGGCCGCCAATTTCTGGCTGGACTTGAATCTGGAAGTGGCACCCTTCGGCATGATTCCATCGCAAATTCGAGGTAGACATCCTTTCGTTATCGGACCCGGCGTCGGTAACACTTGGCCGGCCATTGACGACGCGCTACCATTTCCGGCCCGCCAGACTGTTCGCATCGACGCCACGCTCAACGTTGAGGGCGCGCTCGACGCCAAGGTGAAATATTCCATGCGCGGCGATAACGAACTGCTGCTGCGCGTCGCGTTCCACCAGGCACCGCGCGACAAATGGAAAGAAGTTGCCCAATTGCTCGCGCTGTCCGACGGATTCCGCGGCAATATCATCTCCGTCAGCGCCTCCGACCCGACTGCCACGAAACTGCCCTTCACTGTCGAATACGAAATTACTCAGCCCAAATTTGTCGACTGGTCAAAGAAGCCGGTTCGCGTCCCGGCCTTACTTCCGCAACTCGGCGTCCCAGAGTTGCCGTCCAAGCCCGAATCCGGAGCCGCCACGACCCCCATCGACCTGGGTATCCCCCTTGATGTCGACACCCGCGTCACCCTCCGCGTACCACCAGGCACCAGCGTCGAAGTCCCAACAGGCACGGTAGTCGATCGCGACTACGCCACGTTCGCCTCCCGCTACAACACCCAAAGCGGAATCATCAGCGCGTCGCGCCACATCAATTTCCTGCACCGCAAAGTCCCCTCCGACCGCGCCGCCGACTACGCCGCCTTCCTCCACGCCGTACAAACCGATCAGGCACAACACTTTACGCTGTCCCGCACAGACACGACGCCGTCGCCCGGAGCTACCAAAGCTAAGCCCGGATCCCCAAAGCCCTGAGGATACCTTTGCCGGGGCACAGCACCGCTGTGCCCTTAACGCCCAGGCCTAGAATCCTGGCCTGGCCGGTGCCTTTTCAATCGTCCGCCACCACTGTCCATCACCACGTCGCCAGCAACCTGCGGCGTTACAAGTCGACTAATATAACCTTTTTACTTATAATAAAAGCATCTTAATACTTTTATATAAATATATGAATGGGAGCGTGCCAGTCCAAAACCACGTCCGCCGTACCAACTCTCAAAGAGCCATAGTTTCTGGGCTCGCTTCAAGTGCTATCAAGAAGAATCAAGCTAAGTCTTTGATACACGCTGATTGCGAATGAGCTAGGTCACAAACAGGGATGCCAGCGGAAAGGCAACCTCTGCGCCTGAGGGTCGTGCTTGTTTGACCCTACAAGCCCATAATTTCTTTTTCTTTTACGGCGCTGAGGTCTTCGATCTTCTTGGTTTCCGCTTGGGATACTTTTTCCAGTTCATCGAGGGAGCGCTTTTGTTCGTCCTGGCTGATTTTCTTGTCCTTCTCTAGCTTGTCGATGCCTTCCTTGATGTCGCGGCGAACGTTGCGGACTGCGGTGCGGTGATTCTCCAGCACTTTATGGAGGTGTTTGACCATGTCCTTGCGGCGGTCTTCGGTCAATGCGGGGATTGGTACGCGGACTACCTTGCCGTCATTGGTGGGATTCAACCCCAAGTCTGAGGTACGAATGGCCTTGTCGATGAGTGCGACAACGCCAGGGTCCCATGGCGCGATTACGATCATGGTGGCGTCCGGCGTGGTCATGGTGCCGAGCTGATTTACGGGCATGGGGGTGCCGTGATAGTCCACGCGAATGCTATCCAGCAGTCCAGCGTTGGCACGCCCGGTGCGTAGTGTGGCGATTTCCTTGCGAAAATCGTCTACCGCCTTTTCCATGCGTGTTCTGCCCGCTGCGATAGCCTCTTTTGTCGTCGCAAAATTCATGCCTTTGCCTCGATCCTACGCAATTTTCTGGGAGTGTGTTGACTCTTAAACCCTAGCTGCTCTTATGCTGGGCTCACGGTCGAACCTACGCGCTCGCCGAGCACTACTCTCTTGATATTTCCGTGCCGGTTCATGTTGAACACCACGATGGGCATGCCATTGTCCATGCACAGCGAGATGGCGGTAGCATCCATCACCTGCAGATTCTGATGCAACACATCGCGATAGGTGATCTGCGCGAAAAATTTCGCATCGGACACGCGTTCTGGATCGGCATCGTAGATTCCATCGACGCGGGTCGCCTTAAGGATCACGTCGGCCTTAATTTCCATGGCGCGTAGCGCCGCCGCGGTGTCGGTCGAAAAATAAGGATTGCCCGTGCCCGCGCCGAAAATCACCACGCGGCCCTTCTCCAGGTGCCGGTAAGCGCGCCGCCGAATAAACGGTTCCGCGACTTGGTGCATCTCGATTGCGCTTTGCACCCGCGTATGTACCCCTTCTTTTTCCAACGCATCCTGCAGGGCCAGCGCGTTGATCATGGTCGCCAGCATGCCCATGTAGTCGCCGGTAGCCCGCTCGATTTCAAAGCCTTTCTGGCGGCCGCCGCGAAAAATATTACCGCCGCCGACCATGACGGCGATCTGCACGCCGAGTTCGTGAACCTCCTTCAATTCTTGCGCAATCGCTCGTACCGTTTCGCCGTGAATTCCAAATCCCTGCGGCCCTTGCAGCGATTCCCCGGATAGCTTTAGCACGATGCGCCTGTATTTCGGCAGGGTGTGCTTGGCGACGCCGTTCGCCGCACGCTTGCTTGCACTCTTTTTTGCAGCCATGAGCCTCCGGAATCAGCATTCTCAAATTCACGGCACGCCAATCCCCGACTGACGTCGCGAAATTGTAACAAACAATTGCAGTCGTCGCGCACGATTCCGAAGCCTGGAGTGGCCGGTCTGCAGACCGGTCTAAAGCCCGGCCACTACAAAAAAAAAGGGGTCCCGTATTTCGAGACGCCCAAGTGTTCCGTCAGGAGGTTATCTTAGACCGCGATGGGGGTGCCCGCTTCTCCGGCATTGCCGGATTCCGTAGCACTGCCGGCGGCTACTTCGCCGACCTTGAAGCGGACGAAACGGCGCACGGCGACGTTCTCGCCTAGGTGGGCTATGGCTTGGGTGATCTTCTCGCCGATGGTGACAGATTCGTCTTTGATGTAGTGCTGTTCGTACAGGCAGTTTTCCTCGTAGAACTTTTCCATCTTGCCGTTCACGATGCGTTCGATCACCGCTTCCGGTTTTCCGGTAGCTTTGGCTTGCTCGCGGTAGATGTCGCGCTCTTTCGCCAGCATTTCTGGAGTGACTTCTTCGCGGCGCATGTAACGTGGGTCGACTGCGGCGATGTGCATGGCGATGTCGTGGCACAGTTGCTGGAAGGCTTCGGTGCGTGCGACGAAGTCGGATTCGCAATTTACTTCTACGATTACTCCGATTTTTCCGCCGGCATGGATATAGTGGCCGACGAGACCTTCGCTGGCTTGCCGCTGGGCCTTTTTCGCGGCTGCGGCCTGGCCTTTTTTGCGCAGGATGTCGATAGCTTTCTCGACGTCGGCGCCGGATTCTACCAGCGCAGCGCGGCAATCGCTGAAGCCTGCGCCGGTGCGCTCGCGAAGTTCCTTCACCAGGTGGGCTGGCACTTGTGCTGCTTGCGGTGGTGTACTCATCTCTTCATCTTTCCACGAATTTGAATTTCCGTTGTTACGGTGCGGTTACAAAACGGCCCGGCGCATTTTTGGTGCTGCAAGCGCCGGGCCCATGGAAGTCTTGCCAGCGCGGAGTGATTAGTGAGAGCCCGCGTCCGGCGGAACGGTGGCATGTTCCGGCGTTTCGGCCGGTTCTGGAGCTTCCGGCGTTTCCAGCGGAACTTCGCCTTCGACGAAGTCGCCTTCCTGCTTTTCGTACTGCTCGTACTTGCTAGTATCGACGTACTCGACGCCGTCCACCAGAGCTTGATCCTGAGCTGACTTCTGCTCCGCAACTCGGGATTGCTGGTAGAGGTTGTGGCCTTCGAGCACGGATTCCGAAATTTTGGAGGTAAACAAACGAATCGCTCGCAGCGCGTCATCGTTTCCGGGGATGATCCAATCGACTACGTCGGGATCGCAGTTCGTGTCCACCACCGAAACCACCGGAACGCCCATTCGGCGCGCTTCTTTCACCGCGATTTCTTCGGCGTTGGAGTCGATCACGAACATCGCGTCGGGAAGCTGCGCCATGTTCTCGATGCCTTGGAGATTCTGGTTCAGGTGCTTCATCTCACGTTCGAGGCGAGCCTTTTCCTTCTTGGACAGCTCGTCCATGCGGCCGTCTTCGCCCATAGCCTTCAGCAACTTCAGGCGCTTGATGGACTTTTGGAGCGTCGCCCAGTTGGTGAGCGTGCCGCCTAGCCAGCGGTGGTTCACGTAGAACGCGCCGCAGCGCTTGGCCTCTTCGGCTACTGCTTCCTGGGCCTGGCGCTTGGTGCCTACGAACAGAACCGTTCGGCCTTGGGCGGAAATTTCGCTTACGAAGCGGCTGGCTTCGCGGAACATCTTCAAAGTCTTTTGCAGATCGATGATGTGAATGCCATTGCGTTCGCCGAAGATGTATTCCTTCATCTTCGGATTCCAGCGTCGCGTCTGGTGGCCAAAATGAACACCGGCCTCCAGCAGTTCCTTCATTGTGATTTCTACTGCCAAGTTTCCTCCTCTTAGGATTGCTGCTTGCAGTTGCTGTGGTTACTGAACCGGTCGAAAGACCGGCCACTACAACAGAGCAGCCTTCTTGCCGGCAGCTTGCCGGCCGTGATCTCGTCCCGACCGCAGTCGGGACGGAGGTCGTTGCGGCCCCGCCGTCAGGCGGAGCCGCCAAAAACTAGCGCTTGGTGAACTGGAAGCGCTTGCGCGCGCCCTTTTGCCCGTACTTCTTGCGTTCTTTCATACGGGAATCGCGCGTCAGAAAACCGTTGGTGCGGAGGGCCGGCCGCAGTTCTGGGTTGTAGCGCGAAATGGCGCGGGCCAATCCCATGCGAACCGCTCCGGCTTGACCGCCGACGCCGCCGCCGTTCGCCGTGATGACCACGTCCACCTGATCCGCGAGGTTCGTGAACTTCAGCGGTTCGAGGGCGTCGTGCTTCCAGGCAAAATTCGGGAAATACTGCTCGGCGGTCCGGCCGTTCACTGTGAATTTGCCGGAGCCTGCACGCAGGAATACCCGCGCGATGGACTCTTTGCGGCGGCCGGTGCCTAGAAACCAAGACTTCGTACCCGCTAGGGGCGTAACCGTAGAACTCAACGTTCCTCCTAAGACTGAACACCGCTCGGTTGCCCGCCTGAGGCGGACTGGCCGAATCCGGCGGAACTAGCCGCCAGAACGGGCGTGCTCCCTACCTCGACGAAGGAAGGCACCGCAACGCGCGGAAAACTTAACCGGATCGACCTACAAGGAGACTGGAATTACTGCAGGTGGTTACACCTACCAGAACAACAATCCCCGAAACTTGGTGCACCGTTGGTGAGAACGGCTCGCTGCTCACCGCTTGCTTCCGGCGACTAGCTAAGCGCCATGGGCTGCGGCTTCTGCCCGGAGTGCCGCGCTAAGCCAGCGGCGTCCCGGTAAATACGCAACTTCTTGGCTCGCCGGGCGCGCAGCTTGTTCTTGGGCAGCATGCCGAGAACCGCCTCGCGAATCATCCAGTCGGCCTTGTTTACCCGCAAACGCTTCGCGGGGACTTCCTTCAAGCCGCCCGGGTAGCCGCTGTGCGAGTAATAAATTTTCTGCTCGACCTTGTTGCCGGTCATGCGGACTTTGTCCGCATTGATGACTACGACGTGGTCGCCCGAGTCCAGATACGGCGTGAAGCTCGGTTTATCCTTGCCCATCAACATCCGCGCGATTTTGGTCGCCAGCCGGCCTAAAACCTGGTTGGTGGCATCGACCACGAACCAATCCGCGCCCACTTTCAGCGCTTCTGCTTCTTCTCCCTTGGCTACGTACGTCCGCATTGCCCTTAGTCACACCTTTCCCTGTAGAGACAACCGCTAATGTTAGAGGATGAGCGGCAATCTGTCAACGAAGTTCCGTCAACATGAAGTTCTGTCAACACAAAGAGCACGCGGGCGCAGAAAACCCGATATTGACGGACGATTTTACGGCGTGTATGTTTTACGGGCCATGCAATTCCCGCGCACATCCAGTCGCTGCCTCGCTTGTTGTCGCCGCTAAGGCTTCTCAGTTTTCCCGCTGATTCTCGTTTTCCGTGGTCCATCGACGTTTGAAGAAGTAGTGGATATCAGATGCCTGGAGAAAAACGAACCATGAGCAAAGTCTTGAGCGAGGTTCTAGAAGCGAATGCGGAATACAGCGCGAATTTTAAGAGCAAGGAAAAGTTGTCCATGCCGCCTGCGCGGCGGTTCGCGATTCTTACCTGCATGGACGCGCGCTTGGATCCGGCAAAGTTCGCCGGATTGGCGGAGGGGGATGCGCACGTGATTCGCAATGCCGGGGGGCGGGCCAGCGATGATGCGATTCGTTCGCTGGTGATCAGTTATAAGCTGCTGGGCACGAACGAATTCTTTGTGATTCATCATACCGAATGCGGCATGCTGTTTTTTACGAACGACGTCATGCGAGGGCTGCTGGCTTCGAGCCTGGAAACGGCGCAATTGACGGCGGAAGGATTTAAGGACGTGGGCCAGGGGCCGGGATCCCGTGAGGGCGAGTACATTGATTGGCTCGCGTTTAAGGATCAGAAGCAGGCGGTGTTGGATGATGTGGCGCGAATCAAATCGCATCCGCTGGTGCCGAAGATAATTCCGGTGCATGGATGTATTTTTGATGTGAAGACCGGAAGGTTGGTTGAGGTGGAAGAGGCTAAGGCTTTGGGAGCAGCCGGGTAGGCGTTTCTCGGAAACCGCGATTCCGGGGATTGCTGAAATTATCGAGGCCCAGCTCTTACGTCGGGGCAAGCTGGTGCGCCGCAATGCTGCCCTCCTACAAGTTTGTTTAACCACTTTTACTTAGACGTTTAGGGTGGGTCGGAAGGCCGGGGGCTTGCGGACTTTGGTGGCTTGCTCGAAGGCGTAGGCCAGGCGGATTAGGACGGGCTCGCTCCAGGCGCGGCCGAAGAAGGAAATGCCTACCGGTAGGCCGAAAATGAATCCTGCGGGGACGGTGATGTTGGGGTAGCCGGCTACGGCTGCTGCGCTAGCGCTGCCGCCGTCGAAGGCGTCACCGTTGATGTGGTCGGTTAGCCAGGCTGGGCCGCCCGTGGGACCGATCAGCGCGTCGAGATTGTTTTTATCCATGGTGGCGTCGATGCCTTCTTTGCCGGCTAGCTGGTGATTTTTCGCCAACGCGTCTATGTATTCCTGGGTGGTCAGCGGTCCTTTTTCTTGTGCTTTCAAGAACGTGTCCTGGCCGAAATACGGCATTTCCTTTTCGCGATTGCGGTCGTTGAAGTCGATGATGTCTTTCAGGGTTTTCACTGGGGCGTTGGGACCGAGGCGCGCAAGGTAGGCGTTCAGGTCGGCTTTCAATTCGTAGAGGAGGACGGTGAATTCGGATTCGCCGAATTTGCCGGCGGTTTCTATGGGGGCGGGGTCAACCAGAATGGCGCCCTGTCTTTTCAAAGTGTCGATGGCGTCTTCCATGATTTTATCTACGGCATCGTTGAAGCCAAATGTTTTTCGCACTACTCCTATGCGGGCGCCGCGCAAGCCATCTTCTTTCAGGAATTGGGTGTAGTCGGTGTAGGAATGTTCGCGGCTTTCGGAGGTTGCTGCGTCCTGGTCGTCGATGCCGGTTAGCGCACCGAGGACGATGGCGGCGTCGTGGACGGTGCGGCACATCGGGCCTGCGCCGTCCTGGCTGTGCGAGATCGGAATGATGCCGGTGCGGCTGACCAGGCCGACCGTGGGCTTGATGCCAACTAGGCCGTTGCTCGACGACGGGCAGACGATCGAGCCGTCGGTTTCGGTGCCGACGGCCGCGACGCAGAGATTAGCGGAGACGCCGGCGCCGGAACCGGAGCTTGACCCGCAGGGATTGCGATCGAGGGCGTAGGGGTTTTTGGTTTGGCCGCCGCGGCCGCTCCAGCCGCTGGTGGAATGGCTGGAACGGATGTTGGCCCATTCGCTGAGGTTGGTTTTGCCGAGCATCACTGCGCCTGCTTCGCGAAGTTTTTGCGCTACCGTGGCATCTTTGACCGGCTTTGATCCGAGCAGCGCTAGCGACCCTGCGGTGGTCATCATTTTGTCGGCGGTGTCGATGTTGTCTTTGATCAGGACCGGTATGCCGTGTAGCGGGCTGCGGGGGCCTTTGTCCTTGCGTTCTTTGTCGAGGGCCTCGGCGATGGCCAGGGCGTCGGGATTGAGTTCGATCACGGCGTTGATTGCAGGGCCTTGCTTGTCGATTTGGTCGATACGGGCGAGATATTTTTCGGCGATGGAACGCGCGGTGTACTTGCCGGATTTCATGGCGTCTTGCAGGTCGGTGATGGAGGTCTCGTCGAGTTCGAAGCGTGGGACCTCGGCGGCGGAGTGCGCGGCGGTGGAAGGTTCGTGCGCGAATATCGCCCCGGGTTTTGCTGAGATTGCAGCCGTGGCCGCCACGCTGCCGAGCAGGCTGGTGCGGAGAAATTTGCGGCGTGCGGGAACCGCCGGAGAATGCGGCGGTGTTTGAGGTTCAGCGCCAGGTGGGACGTCGGCTGAGAGGTGAGGTGCATTGCGTTTTGAATCTTGCTTCATGAGGAAATTCCGCCCGTTCATAAGGGTGACTGTGAACCGCAAATCGTGCCGACCGATAGTAAGCCAAACGCGGTGCAAAGGCACGATTTGAACGGTGGGGCCTTTGCTGTTTACCTCAGGCTGGCTGGGGGACGCTGATCGCAAGTTCACGCGGGTGATGGGGGACGTTGCGGGTGGAAACGAGCAAGGTGGCGGCGATCAGGCAGAGTGCGCCA
>Ga0182024_10020194_pt1 | contig 12189 bp, 13 predicted proteins | sample P32metaG_FD_120480 | JGI IMG/M metagenome (GOLD analysis project Ga0182024, IMG submission 120480) | Permafrost microbial communities from Stordalen Mire, Sweden - P3-2 metaG (Illumina Assembly) | ecosystem: Environmental > Terrestrial > Soil > Wetlands > Permafrost | place: Sweden: Stordalen...
AGGCTGGGTCTAAATTTCACATAATTTTATATGTAAAAAGTCAAAATTTAGCCCAAAAATCAAAAATAATTTAGACTTTGACCCACGTAGTGGGAATGCGCCCGGTCCACGGACAGGTCGGACTGGGACATATGATGTAATTGATGGGTCTCAAACCTCCTGTGTCTCAAACTACTCCGTTCAAGGAGATCGCCGACTTATCGCTCGTTTTGCCATTTCGCTCGCAAATGTCGGAGCTGTTAGCTGACTTTAGTCCTAGTGGTCTCCCGCCAACTTTTCCAGGTAAGCAGAAGACATCCGCCTCTGATTATAGATTTCCCAGACTACGTCGAAAGAGCTATCCTCAGGTGATCCTTCGACCACGCAGGGAGAAGATTACACAGGCAGTCCAAACGTCATTCTATTCACCCGGACTGGAAACCGCCTCAGGTTCCTCAGTGCTCTTTCAAAGTGTTTTACTGATTCCTGTCAGATGTCTAGACCAGGCTCCGAGCTTTACCCCGTCTTGGAAAGCAAATCAAGCGACAAGATTCCGGACCGCCACTCCGCCACTCCATCACAAAAACAAGAACTCCCCCTTCACAAACGTCAAAATGTCGGCCAGTACACATATGAGTCGTTTGGTGACGTTGTTCTTCAGATCAAACGACTTTCCGAGAATATTGGAGGTGGATTACAGCGTGATTTTGACGATTACGTTGATTTGAGGAACTTTTATCTTTCCCAGGGGCTTTTGCACGAGGCTACATGCATTGAGAATGTTATCAAAAATCATGTGGGAATTAGAAGACTTGTGGAGGATCACCCGGAACTAAAGGAAGTGCAATTAGGAAAGGTTGCTCGTTTCCATGAAGGTAGATTACTCGGCTGGCGGGGAGATGAGAATGATGCCATTAGTTTGCCCGGTATCATTGGGTATGAATTGTGAGTTATGAATGCATTAGCAAGAGAAATCCCCCATGTTCTACTTTTTGTTCTCTGTTGCCCATAACATTTCACAGCAATATTTTGCGGCGGTCCTGCCGGAGACCATGTATCTGGTTGTACCTTTATGCACAAATCCTATCCCTTCCTCCCCAAGTTCTCCCTGTTCCTTCCATCCAATTGTCGGCAGGCTGCAAAGATCCTTGTAACCTGGGCGGCCAGGCTTCTCTGGAAAGGATACAGGCTGGAACTGCTTCCACTTCATGTCTAAGCCCTCCACCCTGTAATAGTACTTGCTTTCCGCCTTTGCCGCACCTGTCAAGGCAAGATGTGCAATTTTCTCCCCAAAACCTTGTCCATACTTCACATCTGCTTCTGGACATCCAAATGTAAAATAAAGGACTGCCGGAAGGATAAATGGCCCGCAGCCCAGGTCATCTCTCGTGGTCCACGCCTGGTCCGTAACGTACGTAACGCGATCCTTATCGTCCGTCGTTTTAAAATGAATTCGCCAGTAATAACCGTCTCCATCGGGCGAAACCTCGGCTAGAAAGTTAGCACAACGATTTCTTCAAGAGGAAGGGGGGGATATGGCTTCGGATTTTACATTTTATGACATTTGGCTGATGCTTAATTTCGGGCTCCATCTGAGGAGCTTCGTGGGATGCTGAGGAGTACAATGGAAACTAAGAGTGACCGATCGCCTAATTGAGATGTGGTAAACTGCTGGCTGGCAGATTTGCCAAGCTCCGATCAACTCACGGACCTCCATGCATGATCCCGTCCGATTTTTTATCACAATTGCAAGTTTCATAGCAACTACCCAGATCCTGATATTCAAATCTAGTAGATGACGGTGTTAAGATCGGGGTTTAGAGAAAGCAATTCTAGATGATGTCTAGCCTATTCCTCAACTGACGCTTACTTGCTGCAACTCTATTTCGACATTTAATTTACTTGGACATCTCAGTGAGTCTTAATCACAAAAATTACTCAAAACTCCGTTCAAAGTGTTCAATTGTTCTCGCGATCGATGTGAACATTGGACTTCAGGGACAGGCAGATATTCACACTTGTGACAGATTCTTGAGATATCTATAAGTTAGCACTGGGCATGGTAATGCCAATCTAAAGGCCACAAACGAACCCTAAGGCCCTTGTGGCCTGCATAGTCCTGAAAAACCCATCGCGTCCCGTCACCGATCCTTTCGGATGTTATCTACGCTCGCCAACAAGAGCAAAATGTTATGCAATCTAGGATGACCTCGTCATCTAAGGCCTACCCTGGGCCTTTTTCGACTTATTCCAAAAGAATGCTGACCGGGGCCGACTTTGACGTCCCCAGGGATTCTTCAAATTTTGTGTAATCTCCTATTTAAATGTTTGCGGATCTGATCATCTGTCTTAGATATCGCCATTTTATCCCCGCAAATGAGCAGCAACTTCGAACTTCCCCAATCCTCTGTATATCAAAATAGCGCGAATAATAAAGATTGTAGCTTCTGATTCCATTTGATTACATTCGCCTATATAAATTCTACCTTTACAGTCCATCCCAACTCCAATTCACATGCAAATCAACGAGTCTGAACGAGTGACAAGAATTAGTAAGTCCATTTTATCCAACAATTATAGTCCCTTCTTCTCTTTCTTCGCCTTTGAACTTCCACTGGGAGCGACACCACTTAGGATGGTTTCCTTGTCATCCGCAGTGAAATTAATAAACATTCCACCGCCGTTGTTTTGTCTGCCTTTGCGTCCCTTTTTCCCATCTTTCTTGGTTGGAGTGAGTGGTAAAACGGCATCGTAAGGATCGAGCTTCGGTAATAGATGTTGTTGGGTGATTGGATAGGGAGGAGCGGAGTGAGGAGGTGATAATGGATATGCATTCATCCGAGGGGGCTGAGGTGCAAGTGATAACCGGCGAAAATCTTTCTGTTTCTTCTGTGGTGTGGTGGCGGGGGAGATGGGATATTGTTGAGGAACTGTACGAGGAGTGCTCCACACAGTCGGTTGAGTCTTCTGCATGTATGGCCGTTGAGGTGCATACCAGCCCATCGTTTCAAATGGGCTGACAGGAGGGGTGTGAAATTGTTCCTGCTGGAATTGAACTTGGTAGCTGTTCTGTTGAGGCACAGCATAGTGCTCATATTGGATCTGGTTGTCGTTGTAACAGGACATGAGGGTCTCATAAGGAGAGAAGTCGGATTGATATTGGTAGTTGGGTTCGGCAAAAGAGGTTTCGACGGGTTCGAAAGTAGAAGCAGTGAGGGTAGATGGCGTTGAGCCGAATGATGGATGGTGATCCATCGGGGACACTTGACTTTGTAGTCTAGGGCGCTTGTACTGTTCAAGAACCAATTGTGGGACTGGGGTATCGTCATCGTCTGAACGCTTGCGTTTGTTTGACATAGGAGGAGTCAAAGTGAGCGGCTCGGGCGCTCGACGACGCTTCTTTGGTGTGCTATCTGCAACAGGGTACGAGGGTGCCGATTGACTCTTAGCCATGTCGATGACATAGGCATTGGGGTCCATATATGGGGTGTATCCAGGGGTGAGAGGGTAGCCGAAATTGTTATCCGGGATGTAGAATTCCGATGGTGAGGTGAATGAAAAGAATGAGTAACTTGAATCCATGGCGGCCTTGGCTGACGTATCCTTCGATTTCTTCTGCACTGGAGAGGTTAAGGTGAGTTCAGGGGCTTCAGTCAGGGGCGAGGAAGGTGGTGGTGTGAGCGGTGCGACAAGGAGTGACGGAGAGATAGTAGCAGGTGCTTGCTCGTCAGCGACGTTAAGGAATGCGTCCGAGTATGCTTGTAGCTGTTCTTGAGTGAGGTCAAACGAGAGAGGGTCCTGAGGGGTCGAGGAGGAGGGTGTGTCGTTAATAAAGGAAGGTTCGGAGGCGCACGGCTGCGGGATCTCCGTTAGCCGACCCTTCTGGACTTGCGATTTGGCTTTGGCCTTCTTCTGGACAGGTGCCGTGGCTTCAGTTTGTTTTATGTCTTGTGGTGTGGTTTGGTCATTGGTTGCTGGGGAGAGCGAGTGTCTCACATGTTCATGGGCTTCGGAGTTCGGAGAAGAGTCGTACGCAGGTAAGTCGACAATATCGTTGGATGAGTCGAACCATTCCACGTGCCAGCTCAATTCTCCGGCCATCGCCGTCGATGATACATCGTCCAATAAGGTTGATGAGAAGAACGAATCATCGCTCGAGGGGGAGTCGAACACACCGACTTGGGACAAGAGATAATTGAAATCGAGGTCATCACCGTAAGCTGCCGACGCTGCCGCGTCGAAAAATAGACCGCCGGTGGTTGCTGATTCGAACAGAGCAGCCATAGGGTCGGTAAATGAAGCGATCGTGAGTAATGTGTTGTAAAGGAGCGTGGTGGTTGGTTAAAGGAGTGTAAATGGACGAATCCGGCGGTTAAAGGAGTGAACCCGGTCGGTCGTTGGAGGTGAGGAGGCTAAGGAACGGACGGTGCTATTGCGACCAATGAAGATGGGGTGATCAACGGCCCAGTGCTGGCGCGAATGAAGCAGATTACTCTCGCTGTTTCAGCTCAAAGTCCAATCAAAGACTCGTCGCCTCACGTTGAGGTCCTGCCTGGGCCCGTAGCGCGTACTCTCCTTTGTTTGCGAAATTGCCCAGTCCCACACAAAGAGCCGAATTCGATAGCGAGCGATTGAGTAAAGGAACGTGACGTTTCGAGAAACGGAAGGAGTGACGAAGTGAAAGAGAGACTTGTCCGGAAAGAGAAGTGAAACATATGGATTGGAAAATATATATACAAATGAAGGCCCACCGGAGTCGAGCGGCCGCCGATCTGATATGGAGCGGATCTCGGTCGTGTGGCGGCTGTTTGTGAATTGGCCTGATCGACATGCTCAGAAATAGCCTTCGCAACGGCAACTCCGCCAATCACCGCGCCAGATCTCCACGAATGAAAACGCATCACCAGCCACCAACCGTGACTTTCCCGTTCGCTGTCATTGGTCAATCTCCTTCACGCTGGATTCATACCAGCCCCCACGAGTCGAATTCAAACCCGTGATCCACTCGATAAACGCTCAAACCGACCGCATCCGGATATCGAATCCATTTCGCAGCAACGGAACCCTGGATTCCCCGAGGACCTTGAACCAGGAGCATTGCCAATCCCAATCGTCCGGTACACTCGGCTTGTCGGCAAATTTCAATAGCCACAAAGAGGTCCGCCTTACCGCGCCTCCACCTTGGCCGCATCAGGAAGTAAATCGGTTATGCTTATTGACCTGCATAACTATGACGAAGAATTCAGGAACTTGATCTTCATTGGTGGCGAGGCATCATCGGACATTGATCGCATGATCAGACGAAGGCTCGGAACGAACCGAAATGCTGAATGGATACGAGAGACGAAATATGAATGACGAACAGCGCCCTGAGATGTCGACGTCGACGTGACGCTCTTTTTGACCGAATTTGCGCCATTTAAAGCTCGAAATTTGCCACAGATTCCGGGGGGCACAATGACTCATGCGGTATTGTGAGGTGCCTGCGTTGGACTTCAAGAGGCAAAGAATGACGTTGGGCTCGGACCTGTGGCATGAGACCCGGGAAAAATATCCCCTTGAGATCTCGTTGGCTGCATTTGAATGCAGGCCTAGGATTCCCGTTGTCGAACTTCTAGTCTAACTGGTCGAGTTTTATGATGAGACAAGGAAAGATAGAACGGAGAGCCGGCGCCTAAAGTGCTTTTGGGGACATGGCGCATAGGTCCCTGCATACATCAATGCGCCGTTATCTGCCGGGTCGCGGACGAGAAATAAGGTAGCAGCAACAGTGCGCGTCGAAGCCAGGAAGCTGCAGATACCTCCCTATAAACTCCACAGTTCGCTTTTGGAGAGCCGAAATTGCGATATGCTTCCCTGATACTGGGTTAGCCAGATTGATTATGAGGTATTACGTCACCCTCTTCTTCAAGATCAATAAGTTCAGATCACTTTATGCGATCATCTGGGCATTTATCCAGAAAACTCGAAATACCCGGAATCGGCCATGATGTCTACAGTCTTGCATCAAGAGAGTATCTTTTCCTGAATCGCGGCGGTTTGCTGGTGCAGACCGAAACCGTGACCAATAAAAACGAGGTCCTGGGTTCCTTTCCTGTATTTCCAAAGCTAGGTCGGGGCTGAGGAATGAATATTGCAATTGATTTGTCCTTAGTATCTCGTTCTTGGGCACACGCAGGCGTTGAGTTGAGTTTGCAAGAAGGCCAAGACGTGCCATTGTCCCTTTAATCAATGTCTTTTGACCGTGGAAAGATTCCGGATTTCCGCAATTTCGTTGCCGTTGATTCGGCGGCAGGGAAGAAGATGACATGGTCATTCTGGCTATTGAAGAGCGGAGCGATCCAATTGTTGATATGAAATCGCATTCGTTTCGTTTTATGTAATTGAATTATGGCGGTTGTCTTACACTTTCATGGTCCATCCTCTTAGTACTTGACGGTGATTCGGTGAAAAGGGTTCTGATCGCTGCCCAGCCGGCAAAGGCACTTGTTTGGTTAAACATTTCGCGGGTGAAAATTGCTTTCCCTTTCTCATGTAGAAAGATCGTAGAATTGTTCAGAGTCGACAACAGGTTACAGGAAGCAACCAAGATGCCTTCACTTTAGGCCAATTACAAAGACTACGTATTTATCGTGGGTTAGGTTTCAAAATTTGTAGATCTGCAGTCCTGATTCCCGAGAATCTCGTCGCCGATTCATGAAAAAGTCGCCCATTCGCCGCTAACTCTGTTTCTAGCAATGAGCTCCACGCTCCGAAGCAGCGTGCTTATACGGGATGGAGGAGTCTATTGCTTTCGATCGCCTCGATGTTTTACCATGGTCTCCGGCTTTACTGGTCAATTTCGCCATGTCGCGAGCTCGAGAGGAACGCGAAAAACTCGCAAAAAAGTACAGCTTCAGAAGAGAGCAGCGCGGGTCGCCTGGGAGCAGGAAAACAGGATATCGCTACGGATGACGTTGATGCGACAATATGAAGAGGAGGAAAGACCGAAGTGGGCAAAGAAAAGCCATTCATTTGGTCATATACGGGGAGAGCCAAGGATCTCTCTGAGATCAAATGAGCAACAAGGTGAGCCGAACATTCGAGACAACGATGTACAATGCGGTATCTTCTGGGACATCGAGAATGTTAAAAACGAGTATTATTCATATTTCGAGGCTTCTAATCTTCCAGAATACATCCTCCAGCCATTGTCATTGAAGCCATTCGTGATTTCGCGAACAGTTCTCTCACTCCCGTCTTCCAAGCTTACATGTCACGGCCCTCTACGAGTTCTGAAGCCCGCACTCACGCTATCTACGCCCAACTAGGCGTAACATTCATACAATGCTATGACCAAGGGAAAGACACCGCCGACAAGAAGATCATCAGTGATATGTGGAAATTCTACGCTCAATATCAGAAAACCTCTCCGAATATGCGAACACGGATCATCTTGTTGACAGGAGACAGAGACTTTGCCGACGCGATTGGTCAACTAAGAAATTTTGGTGTCGAAGTGGGTATTTTGACTGGGAAAGTTACTGAGACCGCACCGGTGTATGATGATTATACTTTGGGCATGAGGGTTCTGCCACTTATGGGTGTTATAGAGGCTCGAGCGAGGGATATTGATTTGAACGCGTATCAAGCTGGGAAGAGGATTAGCCTGGATACTTTTGATAAGAGTTCTGAACGTATGTTCTCGCGACTAAGGAGACTCATCATCGTAGGGGGTTCCGTCGAGGATTTTCGGACGGAGGGGGATACTAGAGCATTACGGGAGCACTCTGCAACTTCGATCAAAGATACTAAGTCTGTGGATTCTAAGATTTCTCAAGACACCAAGGAGACAAAATCTGCGGATCTCAAGACATCTCAGGACATTAAAGAGATTGAATCTGTGGATCCTAAGACAACTCAGGACACGAAAGCCGACGCTGATATTAAAACTGACATCAGCCATCCCCCCACCTCTGTCGTCACAAGAATGAACGTCAGTCAATCGAAGCCGCCGCCGAAGGTAAACACTAAAGAGCAGGAGCAAGTTGATGTCTCGACACGGTCAGAGATCAAAAATCAGAGTGCTCCAACTGCGGAGACAAAGCCTACGCAGCTTGAAAGCACAACAGTGGCAAGCGAAGCAGCAGCAGTCAAATCTAAAGTTAGCACGACGAATGTTGACATGACGGCTCCCAGTGCATCAACTGAAAAGCCTGCGACCGACTCAAAAGCTGTCACGGATCTCGCGAAAGACGAAAACAGTGAGAAAATCGTGGATTCGAAGATATCTGCAACCCCGCAGGAAGGGGGATTCTTTAGCCGATTAAGGAAAGCGCTTGCCTTCACCAAGAATGAAACCACACAAGCACCTCCTACCTCCGCAGTCGGAACGAAAAGCAATACCATCCAAACCGAAGAACCCGGAAAAACCGCCCCTCCCACATCCAGTCAAGCGAAAGAAACCAAGTCAGAAGAGTCGCCCCAAGCAATGAACCCGAACTTAAGTTGGACCTCTCCCTCAACCTCCCACGTCACCGCACCGCCCATCCCTATCCAGACTAGCATCTTCTCCTCAACACCTCTTGTCCCACCCACAATGAAAGATTATTATTTCAAACCAGTCCCCGCCGCAGCCAGTTTTTCTACCTGTCCCGCCGAGATGACTTCCGACGACGTCAATGATTTTTTAACGAAGGAAGTCCTTGCGAAGCGACCCGCTGGTATAAGTGAACCAGATATGCAGCGGTTGTTCTCGGCATGGTTGAACATTGTCAGATGGGATGGTGAAAGTAATCCGCAACATATTAGAAAGGCAGCGAGAAGGGCATGGCGGAAGGCATGGCGGAAGGCTTGTGAAATTGTGACTGTGCGGAAGGAATTGAGAGAAAAAAAGGCAGAGGAACAAATCGTGGAGAAAGAGAGAGAATTGCGTGTGTTCGAGAAGGCTTTGGGCGGAGAGAAGACTCCTGTGTATTCTCTGATTAAGGATTTGGTCGAGGCACCTCAAGCAACTGTGCCATCACAAAAGCCTACAGAAACACTTGCGCACGCCCAAGCATCAAAAACGGCCCCCAAGGAGGTCAACAATATTCCCGCAAATCTTCCTCAGTCATCAACGAAAGAGACTAAGCAACCGGAAAACCATACTCTTGTGCCTCAGCAGGAGAAAGAAGTGCCGGCAGTCAACTCCCCGACACCCTTAATACCCCATCCACCTCGGCGACCCGGTCATCCAACTCCCGCGGGGACAATAAGTGCATTGGTGTCCCGGACAGAGGCGGCGGAACGGGCGTGGCTTAACGAAGAGATATCTCAAATAGAGTTTAATATATACCATAAAGACTAGCATAAAACGCATCAAGATTGGAAAACCTACAATGTAATGAATCTTTCTCTTGGAGGCCAATGTTCAATTGTTTTGTGACCACGATCTCGACAACCTTTGAAAAGCAAGTTAATCGATGTTAAAGCTGAGGCTCGTCTGTATCGATCTCTTATTATCAATTTATACACTAAATGCAATTATGCTATGATACCGGCCTCATCATCTGTAGCCTCATACTTTTGCAACGCTTCTAAAGCCTCTTCATACTCCCTTCTCATAATCTCGACATACTTATCCCCCCTTGATTGAATACGACATTTGAACGGCAAAGGCTTCGAATTAAACCCGTCGGTATACGCAAAAATATCCACTGGAATCTCTTTCCCAGTTTTCTTGTCAATCGCCGGTGAAATCTTAAACCCCCATAATATTCTCGCAATACTAATGAAGAGTCCCTGTTCTGCCACAAGTTGGCCGGGGCATACCCGCCGGCCCCAACCAAATGAACTGTGGCCTTGGGATTGGGGATAGTGTGCCAGGGAGCCATCGAGGTAGCGTTCGGGTCGGAAGTGATTTGGTTGAGGGAAGTCGGAAGGGTTGGAATGGATTGCCCAGAGGTTGCTTAGCATCGTTGCACCTTTCGGGATGAAGTAGCCATTGTAGGTATCGTCCTTAATACTTGCGTGGGGTTGTCCGCCGAGGACGGCAACGGGTCTCCATCGCAATGTCTCTTTGACAATTGCCCGGATATAAGGCAATTCCGCTTCATCTGACCACGTGGGAGGTCTATCTTTTCCGATGACACGATCTAATTCCTCCCATGCCTTAGGAAGAACTTCTTTCCCGAAGGCGGTCATTGCGAGGAAAAATGATTGCAAGGAAGCGGCGCTGGTATCGCTTCCTGCGCCGAACAACGAGCCCGTATTAAACGCTACTTCCCGGTCCGTGAGATCGTATTCGTCCTTGACATTCCAGATATGGGCGGAGAAACATGTTGGTGCAGTGCCTGCAAGCATTTTCTTTCGTACCATTTGACATTGATCCCAGAAGAGATGGAATCCTTCATCTGCCATACGCAGTACTTCCGCTTTCCATGGCGCGATTACTTCAGGCACATATTTCAATACTGGGAATGATTCCGCCAGATATCGGCCGGGGCTACTATCAGCCGCTGCTCAGGAATACTGAGGGCAGGAGAAGGATGCAGTGGGAGTAACAGGGGAACGTACACATTGATTGATGCCATGAACCTATTCCTTTCGGTGACGGCATTGACCAAAGGATCTCCCAGCGTATCGACTCGTCGTCCAAAAGCCAACATGAGTGTAACGCTCGCTGTATACCTCTCAATCGCCTCCAAGAATTGCTCCGGTTTGGTATAGAAATCCCACATCAACCTCTTACTCTCCAACTCTTGTACTGGTCTGTAACTGTGTGCGGCCTTCTGCATTAATCCAGAATGCAATAACTTGCGATGTTTTCTCCATTTCTCGCCATATGGCATAACGAGTGTACTATCATTTCCCAAGTACAGCTCGCCCATGACCACGAATCGAGGACGCGAGGAGTATATGTTGGAGCGCTTTTCTAGGAGATCTACCGCCACCTGGGCGCTCGAAATCACTATTGTGGGCTGTCTTCCCATCCATAACGTGTAAATTGGGCCTACAAATTAGAACCGCAGATGAAAGACAAGGTACCGTATTCTTCTGCCCATTTGGCCATTTGAAGCCATGGTTTGACTTTAGGGATCTGATGACGGTTGCCCACGAAAGGAACCGGCGTCGGTCCAGGTGGTAAATTCCTATACCGAATCCTATCCCTCACGACCATGACCACGACTGCCAACGCCAAACTCAGTCCCACATACTGTGCAATCTGTAACACCGACATCGCCAAAGACATGTCCGTCGCGCAGCCAAGCCGAAAGAACAGTGCGTTCTTAACTGCTCTATTTGTCGAAAATTTGGCGATTTAAAGTGGAATCTTGGGGGCTGCCCACTCCGCCGGGGAATGTTGAGGTCTTTTATCGGGGTTCGGTTGTTGAAAGTTCCGGTGGTCCATTCATATGGCTCTGTTATTCTGTCGCCAGCAGCGAGCCACCTGCCGGAGAGCGGAATTTATCAGCCGTGGAGGCTAAGTGGTCGGGCACGAGGCGGCGCGGTAGTTAAGATCTGCCAAATTGTGAGTGGTTTTTCATATCCGATCTTCTTTCTCATGTACCGAGCACTCCGGCGCTGACAGCCGTACTTGCGTGAATAACCCTGGGACTTGTGGGAGGTTTGAAGATCTCTCGGTTGTAGGTATTGCAACTTTGCAAGAGTATACTGGGTGGGAACTCGGCCGAGTCCCACCTTAAATTGGGCGGCTAACCTAAACCTAACTAGCTTATGTACGACACTATCCCCTCCTTAAGACTGTGACTCCCGACACATCAAGCCGACACACACACACACACACACACACACTCCTGCCAGCCCGACATCCTTCCGAGGGGTGAAAAGAGACAAATCCATCGCAAAATCAGCAATCCAAGCATGCATCCATCAAGAACTATGTACAGTGCATTAGCCAAGCTTTTTCTGGCTCCTTGTGCAGCCGATAAGGGAGGTTAATGTCAGTTATATTTTTTTTCGAAAAAATGAAAAGGCTCTCGGGAACCCAGACGTCAGATATTAAGTATCGACCACTGGGGTTCCGAGGTGTTCTTCTTGGCCGAATAGGCTAGTCTCTAAACTTCCAAGGAAGCTTTCGGACTCGGGTGCCTCTGCTGTGGGATTCAAGCGAGTCAGAGTTCTGTTTCTGTTTCTCTTCTTCTGCGACTCGGATTTCCTCCAACTTGGCAGCCTGTTGAACCTTATCGTATTCCTTCCCGATCTTCTTTCTTTTCGTACTAGCTTCCG
>Ga0182024_10020195_pt1 | contig 12189 bp, 9 predicted proteins | sample P32metaG_FD_120480 | JGI IMG/M metagenome (GOLD analysis project Ga0182024, IMG submission 120480) | Permafrost microbial communities from Stordalen Mire, Sweden - P3-2 metaG (Illumina Assembly) | ecosystem: Environmental > Terrestrial > Soil > Wetlands > Permafrost | place: Sweden: Stordalen...
CAACGACCGCGCCTCTCTGCGATAAGCCGCCCCCTCACGTAAGGAGCGCGGGCGTAGCTCAGGGGTAGAGCACAACCTTGCCAAGGTTGGGGTCGAGAGTTCGAATCTCTTCGCCCGCTCCAAGTTTTTCAAAAAACTTAGCGAGTTTCCTAGCCAGCCTCCCGCTCAGCGGTCTTCCAGAAGCTGCGGAATGGCCGTTGAGCGGCGCCGACGATGCCTTTGGGGGTGACAGCGTGTTGTCGAAGCAACGACAAAGCCCCGAAGCCGTTCAGCATGGGTTCAGGCTGTGCGATGCAGAAGGTCCAGCGATTGTTCGAGTCGCGAGGCGTTGAGGCGATCACGGCCGCTGCTGAAAGGGATATGAAGATGAGAACCAGGCTTAGTGCGGCCACCGCGGCATTGTTGGCGTCGATTTCCGTCGCCGCCATGATCGCGGACACGACGATTGCGGAAGCTCAGCCGGGTCCGCCGCCGGATTATCAGGGCGACCAAGGGCAGTACGGGCCGCCGCCGGGCGCACAGGGCGATCAGGCGCCCCCGCAGGGGCAGTATGCGTCGCCGCCCCCGAACACGACCTATGATCAGCAGACCCAGCAATACGACCAGCAATACGCCTATCGGTACTCGCAGTGGGCGAACCAGTATTGCGTCCAGCAGCGCGCCAACAACGCCGCCGCCGGGGCGGTGATCGGCGGAGTGCTAGGGGCCGCCCTGGGCGCCGGACTCTCCGGCGGCCGGGCCGGCGCGACTATCGCCGGCGGCGCCGTGGGCGCCGGCACCGGCGCCATGGTCGGCGCCAACTCCGGCGTGGCCGGCGGCTGCCCGCCAGGCTACGTGATCCGCGACGGCGCGCCGGGATTCTACTACGGCGGCGCCGCCTACGATCCGAACGTGCTCTATGCCCCGGCCTGGTACCAGCCCTGGGTGTTCATCAACGGCGGCTGGGTCTATCGGCCCTACCGCGGCTGGTATTACGGCCATCGGGGTTACTGGCGCCCCGGCTATCGCCACTACTAGACCGGTATGATCGGCCCCCGTTCCCGCAGCGGGGGCCGACGCTTTTAGGGCAGCGGTCCGGTCGGCGACGCGCGCTGGGAGATTTCGATCCGGATCCTTGACCATCGAGATTCCGGGCCGTTGTCCCGAGCGTGGTCGGGGCCATGGCTTGAAAGCTCCGCCGGGCCGACCCCGCAAGCCCTGTGGGCTGGAGTTATCCGCTCAACTTAAATCGCGCCCGTCAGCTCCCTTCCCCGGCTTCGCCGGTACTTCCCCCACCGGGGGAAGATGAAGAATGGGGGTCAGCATTCCAGGAGGGGGCTCAAGGGGGTCCGTGGGGTCGCGCGGCTTGATCGCGGGGTCGGGGTGGGACAAAATCAGCCGATGATCTCGCGTCGCCATGGATATCTGACGTTGCGCAAGGAGCCGGCGCCGGGCGCCTCGCAACAGCTTGAGCGCGAGGGGTGGGCAGTGATCCGGGGAGTGCTCAACGCCGACGAAGTGGCGGCGCTGGCGGCCGAGATCGAGGCGGTGTTCGAGGCCTCCGGACCCGATCGGCCCAAGGATGCGAACAACGAGTTCCGCCATGGCATGTTCAATCGCTCGGCCCTGTCGCAGGCCGCGATCGCTTCGCCCGCCATACTGGAGGTGATCGAGCCCGTCCTCGGCGAGGACTGCCATGTGATCGCCAACACCGCCTGGCGCAACATCGCCGGTCACCAGGGCGGCCTGTGGCACATGGATGCCGGACCGCATGTGCCCAGGGCCGCTGGGGTCGCGTGGCCGGCCGAGATCCCCTATCCGATCTTCGCCATCGGCATGCACCTCTTCCTCGAGGACTGTCCCGCCGAGGCGGGCCCGACGGCCGTCCTCGCCGGCTCGCACCGGTCGGGCCGCTTGCCGCCAAAGGATCGCCTGGACGATCTTGCGCTCACCTACGATGGCCGGCGGCCGGTGCTGCTGACGGCGGCGGCCGGCGATGCGGCCCTCTTCGTTTCGGATGTGTGGCATCGGGGAACGCCGGCCCAGCCGGGGTACCGGCGATTCTTCCTTCAGGCGCACTACGCCCGGCGCGACATCGCCCAAAGGGTGGGGACAACCGCCGAGGTCGCCCACGCGAGCCCGCAGGCGGCCACCCGAGCCGGCAGGGAGCGCGAGCGGACCCTCATCGGACTTCACGAACCCTATTTCTACGACGCCTGATCGGCGCCCCCTTTCGGGAGCTCAGGTATCCCAGTCGTTGTCGCCAGCGCGGTGGAAACCGGCCTGGGCCAGCAGGAGCCGAGCCCTTTGAAGGTCGTCGTCGGCCACCATCAGCCGCACCGGGATCACCTGTCGCCAAAGGGCGCCGGCGGCGGCGTCAAAAACCTCGGCCTTGACTCCGCCCGCCTCGAGAGCGGCGCGCAAGGCGGTGAGCTTGACCTGGTCGGCGGTGCGGGCGAGTTCCTGCATGCGGCCAACTCCTTCACGAGGCCGGCGCCTGGCGCAAGTCCGGGTGAATAGCGCGCGGACGCGTTGACCGCGGGCGAATGGACCCGCAGTCTCTCGAATCGAAAAGCCCAGGGGAGTTTCATGCCCGCCGCCGTCCGCACCAGCTCGATCGGCGTCCACGCCCTGGTGATCATCGCCGTCATTCTGGCCGGGGCCGCCCTGAGGTGGATGGGCGACATCATCACCCCGCTGCTGCTGGCGATATTCCTGGCGATCATGGTGGACGGTTTCGCCCGGGTGATCCGGCGCCGCGCGCCTTTCCTGCATCCGGGGGCGGCCACGGCCGCGTCGCTGCTGCTATCTGGCGCCGCCCTCATCGGGGCCGCCTTCGTGGTCGCGGACAACGCCTCGGGGTTCATCGGAAATCTTTCGGTCTACGAGCCCCGCCTCAACACGGTGATCGCGTCGCTGGCGACGGCCCTGGGATTCAAGCCTGAGAGGATCGATCAGATCCTGGGAGGGCTTGATGCCACGCCATATCTGACCTTCGCCGCCCAGGCTTTTCAAGGTTTTGCCTCGACCGCGCTCCTGGTCTTCATCTACCTGGGGTTTCTCCTCGTCTCGCGCCGCACCTTCGAGAGGAAGGTGGTCAAGCTCTTCACCGACCGCGAGGAGCGACAGGAGGCGCTGCGCCTGTTCCTGCGCATCCGCGACGATATCGAGAGCTACCTGTGGATCCAGACCGTGCTCGGTTTGGTGATCGCCGTGGCTTCATGGGCGGTGATGATGCTGATCGGCCTGGACGACGCCCTGTTCTGGGCCTTCCTGATCTTTGTGGTGAACTACGTGCCGATCATCGGGGCAGTGGTGGCGATCGCCGCCCCGGTGCTCTTCGCGGTAGTGCAATTCGATGGCCTGGGCAGGGCCGGGATCCTGCTGGCGGCGCTGTTCGCGATCACCTTCGTGGTCGGCAACATCCTGCTGCCGCGGATGCAGGGCTCGAGTCTCAACATGGATCCGCTGGTGGTGCTGATTTCCCTGGCGTTCTGGGGGGCCCTGTGGGGATTGGCCGGGGCGTTCCTGTCGACCCCGCTGACGGTCCTGGCGATGATCATCCTCGCCCAGTTCAAAGGCTCGCGCTGGATCGCGATCCTTCTGTCGGGGGACGGCGATCCTTCCGGCGAGCGCCATCACGCCGGGCAAAAGGCCTGACCGCTGCGGCGCCCAAGGCGCGTGCGACTCGAGTTCAAACGCGCCGAGTTTCACGGTAGGGTGGGCGAATGCCCCGCAACAGCCACGCGGCGGGCGAGGACGACTTCAGCCCCGCAAGCCTGATTGCGCGCTTTACCCAGGCTCTGGGCGAAGCGCCGTCCGACCTCTCCGAGATCGAGAATTTCGTCACCCAGATCCTGGAGGACTACCGGCCCGAAGAGCTGCCGGAAGTCGGCGCCGCTGACTTCGCCGCTGTGCTCGCCAGCTTCTGGCGCTTCGCCCAGGGCCACAGCGACGAGGGCCCGCATGTGCGGATGGCAACGGCCCGAAGCGCGGATGGCCGGGAGCTGGAGACCGACCTCCTCGAGGTCGTCCAGCGCGATGCGCCGTTCCTGGTCGACAGCGTCATGGGCGAGGTCAGCGAGGCGGCGGCCACCGTCAAGGCGATGTTCCATCCCGTGGTCGGCGAAGGGCCGCCGCGCCGATCGATGATCCAGGTCTGGCTCGAGCCGATGGCCGAGAGCCGGCGCGCGGCGCTGCGCGAAGGTGTTGCCGGAGCGATCGCCGACACCCGCCTGGCGGTCGCCGATTTCAAGCCGATGCTCGAGCTGATGCGGCGGTCTATCGACGAGCTCAAGATCGCCTCGCCGGGCGATCCCGAAATCCTCGCAGAAGACATCGAGTTCCTGCGGTGGATGGCGGCAGGACACTTCGTCTTCCTCGGCTCGCGCTGCTATGATTATCCGCGTACGGAGGATGGCGGCTACGCCGCCGAGGAGCCCCTCTACCAGCCGGAGGACGGGCTGGGCGTGTTGCGCGATCCTACCCGGCTGGTGCTGCGGCGGGCGAGCGAGCCGGCGGTGCTGTCGGCGGCGCTCCGCCGCAGACTCGAGGCGGCCGAGCCGGTGGTGGTCGCCAAATCGAACCTCCGCTCGCGGGTCCACCGGCGGACGTACATGGACTACGTCGGCGTCCGCAGGTACGGCGCCGATGGCAAGCCGTCTGGCGAAGTGCGCTTTGTGGGCCTCTTCACCCACGAGGCCTACGACGCCCCGGCCCGGCAGACCCCGCTGCTGAGGCAGAAGGTCGAGCGGGTGATGGCCTCGGCGGGTTTTGCCCCCGGCAGCCACAACGCCATTCGCCTGGCCAACATCCTGGAGACCTATCCCCGCGACGAGCTGTTCCAGATGCGGGCCATCGAACTGCTGGCGACGAGCCTGGACATCCTCCATCTCACCGATCGCCCCAAGGCCAAGCTGTTCATTCGCCACGACCCCTTCGATCGTTTCGTCTCGGTGCTCTTCTATGTGCCGCGCGAGCGCTACGACTCCCACCTCACCCAACGCGCCGGGGCGATCCTTGCGCAGGCGTACGGCGGCCGGATCTCGGCCTACTATCCGAGCTACTCCGACACGCCGCTGGCGCGCACCCACTACATCATCGGGGTTACCCCGGGCGATCATCCGGAGCCCGATCTCGAGGCGCTGGAATCCCGGATTGTCCGCATCGCCCAGACGTGGACGGATGATCTCGAGGCAGCGATCCACGACGCCGTCCATGATCCCGAAGGGGCGTGGGAGCTGGGTTCCGCCTATCGGGCCGCCTTCCCGCCGGGCTATCGGGACCGGTACGACGGCGCCGAGGCGCTGGCGGACATCCTGGCCCTCGAGGGCCTGGAGGCCGGGGGAACCATTGGCGTGCGCGCCTATCGCACCGCCGCTGATTCCAAGCTGCAGTTCCACTTCAAGCTCTATCGACGCGGCGACGAACCCGCTCCCCTGTCGAAAGTCCTGCCAATCCTTCAGGACATGGGTCTGAGCGCGCTCACCGAAGAAGGCTTCGTCGTCATCCCGAACCTTCCCGGCGGGGGCGCCGGGCGGGTCTGGATCCATGAGTTTCTGCTCGAGGACGAACATGGAGAGCATCTAAGGTTTGAGGATGTGAAGGCGCCGTTCGAAGAGACCTTCACGGCGGTCTGGGAGGGTCGGACCGAGAGCGACGGCTTCACGCGCCTGACGCTCGAGCTGGGCATTCCCTGGCGGGAGGCGGCGCTCGTGCGCGCCCTGGCGCGCTATCGCCAGCAGACGGGCCTCGATCCCAGTCAGGCGGTGCAGGAGAGCGCCCTGGCCGCCCACCCTCACGTCGCCCGCCTCATCCTGGAGCTTTTCCGGGTCCGCCTCGATCCGGACGAGGGCGGCGACCTTGCCGCGCGGCGGGAGAAGGCGGCGGCGCTTGGGGGACAGATCGAGACCGCGCTCCAGGCGGTCGAAAGCCTCGATGCCGACCGGGTGCTGAGGCGCCTGGCGGCCCTGGCGGCGACAATCACCCGCACCAATTACTACCAGCGAGACTCCGCCGGCGCTCCCAAGCCATATATCAGCTTCAAGATCGCCTGCCGCGAGCTGGTCGATCTGCCCTCCCCCAAGCCGTTCGCCGAGATCTTCGTCGCCTCGCCCAGGGTGGAGGCGGCGCACCTGCGCCTTGGACCGGTGGCGCGCGGGGGCGTACGCTGGTCCGACCGCCGGGACGATTTTCGCACCGAGATCCTGGGACTGGTCAAGGCGCAGCAGGTCAAGAACGCAGTCATAGTCCCGGTGGGGGCCAAGGGCGGCTTCTATCCCAAGGCCTTGCCGCGGGGCGGTAGCCAGCAGCAGATTTTGGAGGAGGCGATCGGCGCCTACAGGATCTTTCTGCGCGGCCTCCTGGACGTAACCGACAACATCTCCGCCGACGGAACGGTTATCCGGCCCAGGCAGTGCGTCATCCACGACGGCGAGGATCCCTACCTCGTGGTGGCGGCCGACAAGGGAACGGCGAGCTTCTCCGACATCGCCAACGCCATGGCCGAGGAATACGGCTTCTGGCTGGGCGACGCCTTCGCCTCCGGCGGTTCCGCCGGGTACGACCACAAGGCGATGGGGATCACCGCCCGGGGGGCCTGGGAGGCGGTCGAACGTCATTTCCGCGAGCTGGGCAAGGACATCCGCCGAGAGCCGTTCACCGTCGTCGGCATCGGCGACATGTCGGGGGACGTGTTCGGTAACGGCATGCTGCTCTCGAAAGCCATCCGCCTTCGCGCGGCTTTCGACCATCGGGACGTCTTTCTCGATCCCGACCCGCCCGCCGATGCGGCCTTCGCCGAGCGGAAACGGCTCTTCGACCTGCCGACGTCTTCCTGGGATGACTATCGCCGAGACCTGATCTCGAGAGGCGGCGGCGTCTTCGCGCGCACCGCCAAGTCGATCGTCTTGAGCGCGGAGGCCAAGGCGCTTCTGGATCTCCAGGCCGAGGCCGTGACTCCCTCCGAGCTCATTGCCGCGATTCTCAAGTCGCGCGCCGAACTGCTCTACCTTGGCGGCATCGGCACCTATGTGAAGGCTCGCGACGAGAGCAACGCCGAGGTCGGCGACAAGGCCAACGACCAGATCCGCGTCAACGGCGCCGAACTGCGCTGCCGGGTGGTGGGCGAGGGCGCCAACCTCGGCTTCACCCAGGCCGGCCGGATCGAATTCGCCCTGGCCGGCGGCAAAATCGACACCGACGCCATCGACAATTCCGCCGGCGTCGACACTTCAGACCACGAAGTCAACATCAAGATCCTGACCGGCATGGCCGAGGGGGCGGGCGAACTGGCCAGGGCGACGCGCGACGAACTGCTGGGGGAGATGACCACGGATGTCGCCGGAAAGGTCCTCGCGCATAACTATGACCAGACGCTGGCCCTTTCCCTGCTCGAAATGCAGGCCAGGGAGGATCTGGACGCCCAGGGAGCGCTGATGGCGGCGCTGGAAGCCAAGGGCAAACTCGACCGGGAACTGGAGGGCCTGCCCGACGCCGCCGGCTTGGCCGAGCGCGCCAACGCCGGCCGTGGTCTGGCGCGCCCCGAACTCGCCGTGCTGCTCGCTTACGGCAAGCTCGACCTCTTCGAAGAGATCATCGCCTCGCCGGCCCCGGATGATCCGTACTTCGGCAGCGTCCTGGAGGCCTATTTCCCCAAACGCCTGGGCGAATTCGACGAGGAGATGAAACGCCATCGCCTGCGCCGTGAGATCATCGCCACCGTCGTCGACAACGATATCGTCAATCTCTGCGGCCCGACCTTCCCCGAGCGTCTGCGGTCGGCGGCGGGGTGCGACACGGCGGCCCTGGTCATAGCTTTCGAGGCAGCCAGGCAAGTGCTCCGTTTCGGCGATGCCTGGCGACGGGTGGAACGGCTGGATCGAGAGGTCCCGTCGGCGGCCCAGATGGCGCTCTTCGCCGAACTCGCCTACGGTCTTCGCGGCCAAACCTATTGGCTGGCGAGGCGAGCCGCGCGGCAGGCCGACGGCGTGAGCGGGCTCGTGTCGGCCTACAGACCGGCCGTCGACGCCTTGAAGCGCCTGGGCCCAGCCGTGCTCTCGCCATTCGAGCAGAAGGCGGCGGTCCGGCGCGCCTCGGGATGGATCAAGGCGGGCGCCCCCAAGGACATCGCCCATTCCGTGGCGCTGATGCGCCCGCTCACGGTGGCTGCCAATCTAGCGGATCTGGCCAGAACGAAAGAATGGTCGCTGGAGTCCGCCGCCCACGTCTACCATCGCGTCGGGGGCGTGTTCGGCTTCGACCGCATACGGGCGGCGGCGGGCTCGAGGGCGGCGGGCGACGCTTATGAGCGGCTGGCCGTGCGCCGGTTGATCGAAGACCTTCTCGCCGAGCAGGCCGCCCTCGCCGGCGCGGTCATGGCCAAGGTCAGCGAGATCAAAGATCAAGGCGCGCTTGGGGCACGCGCCGCCGTGAGCGCCTGGAACGCCGCCAACGCCGAGGCGGCCCGGGCGGCGAGGAGGACGGTGGAGGAGGTGGAGCGCTCCTCCGGCGGCTGGACCTTCGCCAAGCTCACCATCGCCAACGCCGCCCTTCGAGAGTTGGCCTCGATCTAACACGTCCATCACCTGCGGCTCTCCACCGTACGGGGGGGAGGAGCAGGGATCCCAGCTATTCCGGGGCTGTCGATCCGCAGGCCTCTCTCGAAAAGAGGCGCCTCAGACGCCCAGAAGTTCGTGGGCAATGCGGACGTCGAGCCGGATCTGGGCGACCATGGCCTCGACGAGGTCGAACTTCTCTTCCGGCCGCTGAAAGGCGACGAGGTCGGACTCTATCGTTTCGCCGTAGATGTCCTCGTCGAAATCGAACAGGAACACCTCGAGCCTCGGCTCGACCTCGCCGGTGGTCGGATTGACCCCGAGGTTGGCGACGCCCGGAAGTTCGCGGCCGTCGACTAGGCGCGTGCGCGTGGCGTAGACGCCAAAGCGGGGGGCGACATAGTCGCCGAGCATGACATTGGCGGTGGGATACCCGAGCTTGCGCCCGAGCTGCCGACCTTTTTGGACAACTCCCTCGATGGCGAACGGCCGCCCGAGCAGCTCGGCGGCCCGTTCGGGACGCCCGGCATGCAGAGCCTCGCGAATGGCCGAAGAGGAGATCTTCTCGCCGCCCTCCTCCAGCGCCGGCGCCACCGAGACGGTGAAGCCGAGCTCGTCGCCGTAGGCGCGCATGCTCGCCGGATTGCCGGTGCGGCCCTTGCCGAAGGTGACGTCGAAGCCGACCGCCACGTGGCGCACGCCCAGGCCGGCGGCCAACACCTCGGTGGCGAAGGCCGCATCGGAAAGCCCGGCCATTTCCGAGCCGAAAGGCAGCAAATAGAGTCGCTGCGCCCCCATCGCCGCCACCGTCCGGGCCAGCTGATGGACGTTCATCAGTCGGAAAGCAGGGGCGTCGGGCTCGAAGTGCATGCGCGCATGGGGCTCGAAGCTGATCACGCCCAGGGGCCGGCCCATCTGGGCCGCCGCCCGCGCGGCGTCGGCGATCACCCGTTGGTGGCCCAAATGGACGCCATCGAAATTGCCGAAAGCCACCGAGGCGCCCCGGTCCTCCGCCGACAGCCCTTTCCAGCCGTGGAGGATCCTCACGCGCGATCTCGATCGATTGCGACGACCTCGGCGCGAGCGTTGACAAGGTCGTTGACGCTTACCGGCCGGCGAAACTTCAGAGTCTGGCTGATATAGATGGACCCGTGTCCTGGGAGATCGGCGCCGAGGACTGCCGAGATATACCCGGCCATGAGCATGCCATGAGCGATGCGGCCGCGGAAGGAGGTGGCGGCGGCGAAGGCCTCGTCCAGGTGCAGGGGATTGTCATCGCCGGTGACGGCGGCGAAAGCTTCGAGATCAGCGGACGTGACGACGCGGCTGCGCTCGGCGGCCTGACCGACGCCCAGGGCCTCCAGGCAGTGGGCGCGCAAAGCTTCAGGGGTTTCCAACTGAAAGTTCCCTCCGGCGTCGGCGTTTCTAGCGGTTTCATGGGTCATGGCGAGAGGCCCCGCTCCAGCGCAGTTCGTCGATGATGAAGTCGGCTCTGGCTCCATATTCCTCGAGCAAGTTCGAGACGCGAAGGGGAAGATCGACCGCCGAAGCTTGGGCGAAATCCGCCGCGTGGATGCCGCCGGCGACGAATAAGACGTCCAGCCCCTGCCGGTTGGCGCCGGCGATATCGGTGGCGACGCCATCGCCGATGACCAGCACCCGGCGCGGCTCGAGCCCGTGGCCCAGGATCGCCTCGCTCTCGGCGAACGCGCGTTGGTAGATGGGCTTGAAGGGTTTGCCGGCCATCAGCACGGCGCCGCCGAGGGTCTGGTAAAGCTCGGCCAGGGCCCCGGCGCACCAGATCAGCCGATCTCCCCGTTGAACCACCCTGTCGGGGTTGGCGCAGATCATTTCCAGCCCGCGCCCGGCGGCGATGGCCAGAGCGTCCTTGTAGTCCTCGGGCGTCTGCGTCTCGTCGTCCTTCAGGCCGGTGCAGGCGACGAAAACGGCCTCCTCTGGCCCCGAGAACCTCAGGCCCGAGCCCTCGAAAAGGGCGCCGTCACGCCTCGGGCCGATCCACCACGCCGGGCCCGGCGCCAGGCCGGCGAGAAGGTCGCGCGTGACATCGCCCGAGGTGACCAGGGCCGACCAAGCCTCCCGGGGCGCTCCCAGTTGGTCCAGCTGGACGGCGACGTCGGCGCGGGGCCTGGGGGAATTGGAGATCAGGATCACAGGCCCGCGCTCGGCCCGCCAGCGGGCGAGGGCGGCGCACGGCCCGGGAAAGGCCCTCACGCCATCGTGCACCACGCCCCAGACGTCGCACAGCAGCACATCGTAGCTCTGGGCGACATCGTCGAGGCCGGAAAGGAGAACGGGAGGCGGCAGGATCGCCGCTGCCCCCGCCTCTAGCGGGTCGGCGATGGAATCTCGCCCCTGTAGTCGTAGAATCCCCGCCCGACCTTGCGGCCGAGCCACCCGGCCTCAACGTATTTCACCAGCAGGGGACAGGGGCGGTACTTGGAATCCGCCAGGCCGTCATAGAGCACATTCATGATCGACAGCACCGTATCGAGGCCAATGAAGTCGCCCAGCTCCAGGGGGCCCATTGGATGGTTGGCCCCGAGCTTCATGGCGGTGTCGATCGCCTCAACGGTGCCGACGCCCTCGTAGAGGGTATAGATCGCCTCGTTGATCATCGGCACCAGGACGCGGTTGACGATGAAGGCGGGGAAGTCCTCGGCGTTGGCGGTAGTCTTGCCCAGCGACCGGGCGAAGGCGACGGCGATGTCATAGGTGCCAGCGTCGGTGGCGATGCCGCGGATGATCTCCACCAGTTTCATGCGCGGCACCGGGTTCATGAAATGCAGGCCGATGAACCGCTCGGGCCGGTCGGTCGCCGAGGCCAGGCGAGTGATCGAGATCGACGAGGTGTTCGAAGCCAGCAGCGTCTGGGCCCCCAGATGGCCCTGTAGCGCCTTGAAGGTCTGTTTCTTGACTTCCTCGTCCTCGGTGACCGCCTCGATGGCGAGGTCCGCGCCGCCGAGCACCGCCAGGTCCTCGGTCACCGTTATCCGGCCCATGGCGGCGGCCTTGTCGTCTTCGGAGAGGTTCCCTCTTCCGACCTCGCGCATCAGGTTGTTGTCTATGACCTCGAGGCTTTCAGAGGTCTTTTCCGGCGAAACATCACTCAGGAAGACCTTGTAGCCGGCGACGGCGCTGACCTGGGCGATGCCGCTGCCCATCCGGCCCGCGCCGATCACGCTGACCGTCTTGATTTCCGCCATGCGATCCGACCCTTCTTAAGGGTCGCCCTTGCTCTTACGTCCCGGCCCCGAACGCCAAAATCCCCTCGGGCCGCCCCGTCCGGTCTAGCACATCGGACGGCCCCGCCGCCAAGTGTCCGCCGCGTTGCAGCGCGGCGCTCTATTTTCCCGCGGCCGTCAGCGCCGCCATCAGCTCGGGAATGGCGGTCTTGTAGTCGGCCACCAGGCCGTAGTCGGCGACCTGGAAGATCGGCGCGTCGGCATCCTTGTTGATGGCCACGATCACCTTGGAATCCTTCATGCCGGCCAGGTGCTGGATCGCGCCGGAGATGCCGATGGCGACGTAGAGCTGGGGGGCGACGACCTTGCCGGTCTGGCCGACCTGGTAGTCGTTGGGGGCATAGCCGGCGTCCACGGCCGCGCGCGAGGCGCCGACGGCGGCCCCGAGCTTG
>Ga0182024_10020196_pt1 | contig 12189 bp, 15 predicted proteins | sample P32metaG_FD_120480 | JGI IMG/M metagenome (GOLD analysis project Ga0182024, IMG submission 120480) | Permafrost microbial communities from Stordalen Mire, Sweden - P3-2 metaG (Illumina Assembly) | ecosystem: Environmental > Terrestrial > Soil > Wetlands > Permafrost | place: Sweden: Stordalen...
ATGACGGGCGACGCGGCTTCTCGAAACGGCTTCGGTTGCGCAAGCCGAATACCGAAGGCGCTCCTAAGAAGAACGCGCCCGAATTGCCTGGATTGCTATAGGGCAGCGCAACCCTCGACCACCCGACCAGGGGTTGGGCTCCCCTCGACTTGCCCGGTCATTTGTTGCCCAAATGTTGCCCATGCAGCCGACACTAGGTGGCACGGGGCGACCCACAGCGGCTGTGGGATGACTCGCATCGAATTCATACGGCCTTTGACGCAACAACCTGACACCCCGTGACAGCCGCCCGGACGCACTTTCAAGGTGGTAACCGGGGTTCGACTCCCCGTGCGGGTATTCCCTGGCGTGCGAGTGATCGCGTCTCAATCGGTCGCGGCGTCGGCGCCCGACCTGAGCGGAGGTGCGTCCACAGCGCAATGGAGCGGCTCAGCCGTTGATCGCCGGCGTGCTCCGGGGCTCTGGCCGTTGCGGATGGTGGCGGCCGCGAGCGCACCACCCGCCGCGCAGACGATCGCCGCGATAAGCGCCGCGTGTTGGAAGCCGGTCTCGAACACCGAGGGGTGCAGGTAGCTGTCGCCGGTGATCCCTGCGACGGCCGGTAAGAGGGCGACGGCCAGCAAGCTCCCGGTTCGAGCAACGGTGTTGTTGACCGCCGATGCAAGTCCGCTCCGTTCCGCCGGGGCGGAAGACATCGCGGTGGCCGTCAGTGGCGCCACCACGATTGACAGGCCAAAGCCGAAAACCAGCACCGCAGGGAGCACTTCGATGAGGTAGTTCCCGCCGCCATTCACGCGCGCGAAGAGCGCGAGGCCGGCCGCGACGATGATCGGTCCAACCGACATCTGGAGGCGTGGACCGATGCGTGCCGAGAGGGCGCCGGAACGCGACGACAGCGCGAACATCAACAGGGTCACGGGCAGGACCGACGCACCGGCGGCGGTGGGGCTGTAGTGGGACACCTGCTGCAGCTCGATGGGCAGGAGGAAGAACATCCCGCCGAGCATCCCGTAGATCAGCAGCGTCACACCGTTGGTCGCAGAGAACTGACGTGACTTGAAGATGTCGAGCGGCACGATCGGGTTGTGCACGTTCAGCTCGACGATGATGAATGCCACCAGTGCGACACCTCCGATGAGGAGAGCGCCAAGCACGACGGGCGATGTCCAGTGTCCGCTTGATCCCTGGATCAAGCCATACGAGATTCCCATCAGCGCTGCGACCGTCAGCGCGCTTCCGGCGATGTCGATGTACCCGGTCGCGTCAGGATCGCGCGTCTCGGGAACGTGGCGCAACGAGATGAACACAACCGCCGCGGCGATCGGCACATTGATCAGGAAGATCAACCGCCACGACACAGCCGTGATCAGGAATCCGCCGACGAACGGCCCGAGTGCTGTTGCGACACCCCCGAGCCCCGACCACGCACCGATGACGCGTCCACGGTCATTGGGAACGAATGATGCCTCGAGGATGGCGAGGCTCCCGGGCGTCAGCAGCGCGCCGCCGACGCCCTGCAGTCCGCGCGCAGCGATGAGCAGCCCGATGTTGGGGGCGGCCGCGCAGATCAGCGACGCGATCGCGAACCAGGTCACACCGATGACGAAGATCTTGCGGCGTCCGAAGCGGTCGCAGAGCGCGCCCGCGAGCAGGATCAGACCGGCAACCGTGAGCAGATACCCTGCCGATACCCACTGCAACCCGTCGATCTGGGCGTGGAACTCCTTGCCGATCGCCGGTTGCGCGATGCCGACAACCGTGGCATCGAGCTGTGCCATCGCGCTTCCGAGCACCGTGGCAGTGAGCACCCACCGCCCCCGCGCGGTGCCCAGGCGCAGGCTCGCGACTTCAGGTGGAGTCACTGATCCGCTTGAGCCCGCGTCAGTCACCCCACTCGACGTCGCCATAGAAGCCAGTCGCCTTGGGGTGCCGGTTGTACGCCGCGACGCCGTCGCGTGACGCGGCGATCGTCGTTGTTGTACCGTGGCCCGGAAGCACAATTGTTTCTTCCGGCAATGGCAGCAACTTGGCGGTGATGCTTGCCATGATTGTTTCCAGGTCGCCGCGCGCACTGGTCTTGCCGGGACCGCCGCGAAACAGCGTGTCGCCGGTGATCACCGCTCTGCCGACGCGGAGTGAGATGCTGCCGGGCGTGTGACCGGGGGTGTGGATCACGCCGATTCGCAGGCTGCCCACCGGGACCTCTGCGCCGTCGTCGAGCCGGCCGTCGATGCGCTCTTCAGGGATGCGAATCTCCCGGCTCCCGACCAGCACCGGTGCACCGGTCGCCGCGCGCACTGCGTCATAGGTCATCCAGTGATCGGGATGCCAGTGCGTGGCGATGACGGTTTGCACGCCGCCTTCGGCCGCGATCGCTTCCAGCAGTGGCTCCTCGTCGAGCGGCATGTCGACGAGCGCAGCCACTCCGGCGGCAACGTCGCGCACCACGTAGGCGTTGTTCCCGTAGGGTCCCATCGGACCGATCTGGACGATGCGGACACCGCCGTCCTCGAAGACGGTGACCTCAGCGCCGGCCACGCGCCACCGACTTGGCGGGCACCTTCCTTGACGCCGGCGTCCTTAACGCCGGAGTCGTGGGCGTTTCCTTGGCTGCCGCGGCCTCGGCTCGAAGCGCTGCCTTGAAGGCGCGCTTCTGCGTCTGGTATTGCTCGCGTTCCGCGACCGTCCTGACGTCTGCCAGGGTCGGCCAGTCGGGAGCGATGCTCTCCCAACCCGAAGGCCGGACGCCGAGGTGTTTGGCGACGACCCCGACCATGATCCGCGCTTTGGCGGCGCCAAAGCCGGGGAGGGCGGCGAAACGGCGCAGCAACTCCTTCGCGTCAGCGGCCTCGGTCCAGATCCTCGTGGTGTCGCCGCCGTACTCATCGGCGATGACCTTGCAGAGGGCATAGACGCGCTGCGCCATGCTGACCGGGAAGCGATGCAGCGCCGGCGGCGTCTGGAATGCCCGCTCCACCTTGGTGGGATCCATCTGCGCAACCTCGACCGGATCGATCGTGCCCAGGCGCTCCTGCATGCGCAGCGGTCCCTGGAATGCCCACTCGATCGGGACCTGCTGATCGAGGCAGAACCCGATCAGCAGCGCGGTTGGATTCTCGCTGATGAGGCGGTCCGCTTCAGGGTCGCCCGTCCACTGGAGTTGCAGGGTCGTCGCCGCACTCTTGGCCACGGCGTGTACGGTACCGCGCCGCGGGTTGGGACTGAGGCGCACGCTCGCGACTGCGTACACTCGGCGCATGTCGTGGCTCGGGCGTCTTTTCGGGTCGAAGCCACCGGCTGCTCTGCCGAACAGCGTGGTCGTCGCGAGCGACCTCGTCCAGCCGCTCACTGCGAACGGCGCAGACCTGGCCACCGCCGTCGACGCCGCGCTCCGCGCGTACCTTGACGCTCAGGCCAAGGCGCTGGCCGCCGGCGAGCCCGAGCGGATTCCTTTCTGGCTGCGCCGCGACGTCGATCTTTCGGGTGACCTCGAGGACGAGCTTCGGGACCGGGTCATCCAACGGCGAGCAGCGGAAGAAGAAGCCCACTGATCACACCGCGGCGGGGGAGCTGACGATGCGGGCACTGGTCTTCCGAGACTTCGGCGTCGTCGAGCTCGTCGACGTGCCCAAGCCCGGCATCGAAGAGCCCGGTGACGCACTGGTCCGGATCACCAGAACGGCGATCTGCGGGAGCGACCTGCACGTGGTCCACGGCCGCATCCCCGGCATGAACCCGGGCGGTGTGCTCGGGCACGAGTTCGTCGGCGTCGTCGAAGCCGTCGACGGCGGTGTACGCCGTTTTGCCGAGGGAGACCGTGTGGTCGGTTCCTTCACCATCCCCTGCGGCGAATGCTGGTACTGCGCCCGCCGACTGTTCAGTCGCTGCCCCGATCAGCGCGTTTTCGGATACGGCTCGTTCTTCGGCGATGTCGCCGGAGCCCAGGCGGAGTACGTCCGTGTCCCCAACGCGGACCTGGTGCTCCACGCCATCGACGACGCCATGGACGACGAGCACGCGCTGTTCGTGGGCGACATCTTCACCACCGGATACGACTGCGCTTGCGAGGCACGGATCGAGAAGGGCGATGTCGTCACCGTCGTCGGCTGCGGACCGGTCGGTCTCATGGCGATCCTCGGGTCACGCGGCTTCGAACCCGAGACGATCTACGCCGTGGATACGGTTTCGGACCGCCTCGATATGGCGCAGAAGCTGGGCGCGATACCCGTGGACGCGAACGCCGTCCATGTCCCGAGCTTCATCCAGGATCGGACCGGGGGACGCGGCGCCGACGCGGTCCTCGAGTGCGTCGGCTTGGTGCCGGCGCTGCTCGACTGCATCGACATCGCGCGGGCGGGCGGGCGAATCAGCGTCATCGGGGTGCACAGCGATCAGGAGCTCGAGCTGCCGCTCAACACCACCTTTGTGAAGGCGATCGACCTCAAGTTCTGCGGCACCGCGAACATCATCGGACGCTGGGAGGAGTCGCTCTCGATGCTGTCGCGCGGAATCGTCCACCCGGAAGCGATCATCTCGCATCGCATGCCGCTCGGTGACGGCGTGCTCGGCTACCAGCTGTTCGAGCGGCGCGAAGCGCTCAAGGTCGTGCTCACCCCGTAGGGTGCGAGCTCAAGCCGTGATGCGTCCCCCAGTGACGTCGATGGTGACGCCGGTGATCCACGAAGACTGCGCCGTCGCCAGAAACAACGCGGAGTCTGCGACGTCGTCCACGGTTCCGAGCCGGCGCAGCGGAAACGTCTGGCCGAGCTGCTCGCGAGCCGTCGCCGGCATCAACTCGATGAGGCGTTCGGTCTCGATGGCCGACGGCGAGATGCAGTTGATGCGGACGCCGTGGGGTGCGAAGTCGACGGCAAGGTGCCGCGTCAGCATCACGATGCCGGCCTTAGCGGTGGCATACGCCACCGATGCGCCGCCCGGCTGCCGCCCCGCCGTCGACGACATCGTGACGATGGCTCCGCGGCGCCGCTCCAGCATGCCGAGCGCGAAGGCTCGGACGGTGAGATACGTCGAGGTGAGATTTGTATCGATGACGGCGCGCCAGCGGGCGGCGTCGAGTTGGGTGATCGGCTCCGGGCGGCCGTCACCGCCCGCAAACGCCAGAAGGATCGTGGCGGGGCCGAAGGCCGCCTCGGTGCCGGCGCGCAGTGTGTCGACGTCGTCCTGGCTGGTGCAGTCCGCTGGGATCCCGATGGCGCGGCCGCCGCTCGACGTGATCGATGCCACGACGGCGTCGAGCGCACTTCGGTCGCGCCCCGACACCACCACGGCCGCGCCGAATTGCGCGAACCTGCGGGCCGACCCCGCGCCGATGCCCCGCGACCCGCCGGTCACCACCGCCACCTCGTCGCGGAGGTCAGGCATCGGGATTGCGGGTATCGTCGCCATGACAATTACCTTACACTTCGTACAGTGAAAGCTGCAACATGAGTTCGCGCCCGTACCACCTGGGACGCCGCGCTGCGGCGATGGACGAACGCCGGGCCAGGATCATCGCCGCAGCCCGCGAGGAGCTCCTGAGCGGACCCCGGTTCACGCTCGAGGCGGTGGCCGAGCGCTCCGGGGTCTCCCGCGTGACGGTGTATGCGCAGTTCGGCGACCGCGACACGCTCCTCGAGGCGGTCTACGACGATCTCGCCGCAAGCGGTGGGCTCGAGCGGATCCCGGAGGCGTTCGCGACGTCAGACCAGTCCAGGGCCCTCGAGATCGTCGTCGAGGTGTTCTGCCACTTCTACACGGTGCACCGCGAGGTGATCAGACGGTTGCAGGCCCTGCGAGCGGTGAGTACCGGCGAGTTCTCAGGACAGGGTGAGCGCAACGAGCGCAGGCGCCAGCTCCTGAGCGCCGTGCTGAGCCGGTCGGGTGTGGACGACCCGCAGCTCGTGAACACGCTGCAAGCCCTGACGAGCTTTGCGTTTGTCGATGAGCTGGCGGGCGCGAAGCGCACCCCGGATGACGTCGCCGGCGACGTCATGAAGCTCGTGGCATCGGCCGTCACAGAACGGGGCTGATGGCCGCGATCACTCGCTGACAAATGCTCCGGTTAGCGCGTCCGGGCGCCGGGTAGCCAGTAGCCGGTCTCGATCTCTGGCGCCACTTTGGCTCAGGGATGCTTGACATGGCACCACAGTGATGCCATAGTGGCGTCATGGACCTTCAACCGTATGTCGAGACCATTCATCAGCAACTAGCCGCCGCCGCGGAGGCCGGTGGCGACGATGCTCGCGCCCTCGCCGAACGCCTTGCCGCGCCGCTTGACGCGGCCATTCGCCTCGCCCTCCAGGACGCGCTCGGGGCAGCCGCCGATGAGATCACCCGCGAGCTCGCGCCAGGTTCTGTGGAGCTGCGCATCCGTGGCCGCAACCCCGAGTTCGTGGTGACACCGGCTCCCGCCGAGCCGGCGCCGGACGACTTCTCGGCCTCAACTCACGACGATGCCTCGCCGCTGGCGCCACTGAGCTCCGCGGACACGGAGGATGGCGGGACCGCGCGGATCAACGTGCGCATGCCCGACCATCTCAAGACCCGGGTCGAGCAGGCGGCGAGCAGTGAAGGGCTGTCCGTGAACAGCTGGCTCGTCCGAGCGGCGAGCTTCGCACTCGATCGAACAGACCCGGACCGACGTCGCGACGGACGCGCCGCGCAAGGACCGGGCCGTTATACGGGCTGGGTTCGCTAACCCGCACCACCAACAGGAGAAACAACCATGCCTACTTTCGATACCCCCCGTCCGATCCTCGTCACGCTCGAGATCGGCGTCGGCGACGTGCGAATCGCCGCCGGTGAGCGCACGGACACCGTCGTTGAGGTCCGTCCCACGCACCCCTCCAAGCAAGGGGACCTGGCAGCGGCTGAGCAAACGCGCGTCGAGTACGCAGATGGCCGGCTCGTGATCAAAGGCCCGAAGGGCTGGCGCCGCATCATCTCGCGTGACGGCGCCGACTCGATCGATGTGCAGATCGAGATCCCAGCAGGCTCGCAGGTGCATGGCGAGACGGGAGTCGCCGACCTCCATTGCACAGGCCCGCTTGGTGAATGCCACTACAACACCGGGGTCGGCGACGTTCACGTCGAGGAGGCGCGACCGGCCCATCTCACCACCGGCGTTGGCGATGTCGCCGTGGATCGTGCCTTCGGCCATGCGCAGATCTCCACGGGATCGGGAGCGGTGCGGATCGGGTCGGTGGACGGCACCGCGACGATCAAGGGAGCCAACGGCAGCACCTGGATCGGCGACGTGTCGCGAGATCTCCGGGTGATCGCCGCGAACGGTTCCATCTCCGTCGGTCATTCGCACGCCACCGTCGTTGCCAAGACCGCCAATGGGGACGTCAGCCTCGGCGAGGTGGACGGCGGGACGGTGGTCGCGCAGACGGCCATGGGCAAGGTGGACATCGGGATCCGTGAGGGCGTTGCCGCCTGGCTCGACCTCGACACCAAGTTCGGCAAGGTCCACAACGATCTCGAAGCCGCCACCCGTCCTCAGGCCGGCGAGCCGACCGTCGAAGTCCGCGCCCGGAGCTCCTTCGGCGATATCACCGTCCGTCGCGCGGCCGCGCAGCCGGCTGCGACGGCAGTGCCATGAGCACCCGGCTCGCGGTGCAGGTCACCGGGTTGCGCAAGTCGTTCGGCACCAAGCTCGTCCTCGATGGCATCGATCTCGCGATTGACGAGGGAACCGTGTTCGCCATGCTCGGCCCGAACGGCGCCGGCAAGACGACGACGGTCCAGATCCTCTCGACGCTGATGCGAGCCGACGCCGGCACCATCCGGGTCGCAGGTTTCGATGTCAACGACGAACCTCAGGCTGTCCGCAACGTCATTGGCGTCACCGGGCAGTTCTCGGCGGTGGACAACCTCATGACCGGCAGGGAGAACCTGATGCTGATGGCCGATCTGCATCACCTCGGCCGCGGTCCCGGAAGGCGCCGGGTCGACGAGCTGCTGGGCCGGTTCGACCTGGTGGATGCCGCCGGCCAGATGGTCATGAAGTACTCGGGTGGCATGCGCCGCCGGCTCGATCTGGCGATGACGCTCATCGGCGACCCGCGGATCATCTTTCTCGACGAGCCGACGACGGGCCTCGACCCGCGCAGCCGGCACACCATGTGGCAGATCACGCGTGATCTTGCGGCGACGGGAGTCACGGTGCTGCTCACCACCCAGAACCTGGACGAGGCTGACGAGCTTGCGAGCCGGATCGCGGTGCTCGACCACGGTCGTCTCGTCGCCGAGGGCACGCCGGACGAGCTCAAGCGTCGCGTCCCGGGCGGGCACGTGCGGCTCCACTTCCGCGAGCCCGGGGCGCTGCAAGAAGCCACGCGAGTTCTCGGCCGGGATGCACGCGACGCCGACGCGCTCGTCCTCGACATCCCCACCGACGGAACGCCGCAGTCGCTCCGCAGCCTGCTGGACAGGCTTGACCACCAGGCACTGCACGTCGAGACAGTGACGGTGCAAACACCCGATCTCGACGACGTGTTCTTCGCTTTGACGGGCGCATCGAAACCTGCTCTGGAGGCTTCCGCATGAGCACGTCGACCTTGGCACTGCGCGACTCCGCGACGATGCTCCGGCGCGATCTGCGCCACGCACTGCGCTATCCGATGCTGGCAATCGGTGGGTTGCTCGTTCCGGTCTTTCTGCTCCTGCTCTTCGTGGGCGTGTTCGGCAACACCCTGCATGCGGGGCTCGGAGCCGCAGCGCCCGCGGGTGGTCACTACATCGACTACCTGACTCCCGGGATCCTCGTGATCACCGCCGGTGCAAGCGCAGCCGCGACGGCGATCAACGTCTGCATCGACATGAATGAAGGCATCGTGGCGCGCTTCCGCACCATGGCGATCACTCGGACATCGGTGCTCACCGGTCAGGTGCTCGGCAGCCTCACGCGTACGTTGATGAGCGCGGTGCTCATCGTGGTCGTCGCAGTCGCACTGGGCTTCAGGTCGAGCGCCGGCCCGCAGGAGTGGCTCGCGGTGGCCGGTCTCTTCGCGGGGCTGACTCTCGCCCTCACCTGGCTGGCGATTGCCTTTGGTCTGCAGGCGAAAACCCCTGCGGGAGCCAACAGCCTGTCGCTGATCCCGCAGTTCCTGCCCTTCATCAGCAGCGCCTTCGTGCCGACTTCGTCGATGCCCGACGGGGTGCGCTGGTTCGCCGAGAATCAGCCGTACACGCCGATCATCGACACCCTGCGCGGTCTGCTGATCGGGACGCCGGTCGGGAGCACCGCGATCGTGGCCGTTGCGTGGTGCGCAGGCCTGGCGCTCGTCGGGTATCTCTGGTCCCGGGCGCGATACAACCGCTACGTGACCCACTAGCGTTCTCACGGTTGCGTCGTTCCACATGGTCGCCGCTCCGGCCATCGCTGCCGCGCTTCCCAACACCAGCGTGTCGGGAACGCCGGCAACGTTCAGCCCCAAGAGCAACAAGGTGAATCCGATCAACTACGGGAGCTCCTGCACCACTCCCGATGAGGTGTTCACCACCAGCAACCTGGAGTCGAAGACGGAAACATTCAACGCCTCCATCAACGGCGGCAAGGCGCAGCCGTTCGGAAGCATTCCGGCCCGCACCAAGGCGGGGGTCTGTGAGGAAGGCCCAGCCGGTACCGTCTTCACCTACTCCATCAAGGGTTCGACCTCGAAGTTCAAGTCGACCCTCAAGTAGTTTTTACGGCGCCCGCCGACAGGCCGGCTCCCGCGTGAGGAGCCGGGCCGTGAGGCTTGGATTTGTCACGTGGCGAGACGTGGTCCCAGGGGATGGAGTCGAACCATCGGTACACGGTTTTACAGACCGCTGCCTTGACCACTTGGCTACCCTGGGCCGCCCCGAAGGCCGCACGTTCTCGCGGCAACGGGTAAGGATACGGGTGCGCTGCACCCTCAGCGGCGCGTCACCGGGAGCATCTCACGCAGCGCGGGGTCCTTCAGATATCGCGTGACCACAGCGAGAGCTTCGTCGGGTCCTCCAGCGAGCGAGTCGGCGAACCAGCCTCCGTCGTAAGGAGCGTTGACCGCCACCAGCAGATCCCTGGCCGGTTGATGACGGGGCGGGGGGACATCCGGAACGAGCTTGTAGGCGAGGATCACGCGGTTGCCGGCTTTCGCGATGCCCACTGAGTCGATGACGTCCCAGCGGGTGAGGCTGCTGTACGGGTATTGGCGCTGGACGAGCCCATCGCGGGTGAGCTCCAGGGCGGGGCGCAGGACCACTGCCGTGGTTGCCAGGCCGATCAGCGGGGCGGCCATGATGAACCAGCCGATCGTGGCGCCGATGAGCAGGCAGATGATGCCGGCGATCTCCGTGACCGCGAAGAGGGGGAGGACGAGGGCGACCGGGCGCCGCGCGCGGAACACGATCCTGCCGCGCCGGATGGTGAGCGAGGCGGGAAGCTCGGCGGGACTCGGCGAATCGGCCATCGGATCGATCCTAGCCGTGCCTGCCATCCTTCCCGGGTGCTCCTCGACATTGGATCCGTGTTCGGCGGGATCGCCCTGGCCGTTGTGGCCTTCGTTGTCGTCGTCCTGGTCTGCGTGGTCATCCTCCGGCTGCTTTCCGCGATCCTGCCGCCCTACCAGGGTCCGTACGGGGACGCTGCGCCGGAGCAGTCGGAAGCCAGTGAGGAAACGGATGGCGTCGATCCCGAATCGTCCCCGGAATCTGCCGGCGCCGGGTCCTCGGCGAACGAACGGCCGCGGCCGGAACGAGCCGAAGACCCGGAAGGCTGAGCCTTGCCACTTGCGCTCCGGCGCCCGGTGGATCTAACATTCATAAGCGATCCTTTATGAAAGATTCCTTTATGGGTTCTGACGCGCCATCGCGGCCGCCGCGGCGGGCGCTCCCGGGGAGCATCGCCATCGGAGCGAGTGACCTTTCGGTCCACTTCGAGGGACTTGCCAACCCGACGAGGCTGCTCATCGTCGAGCGGCTCGCCGGCACGTCCGAGATGCGCGTCTCCGAGCTTGCAGACTTCTGCCAGGTGAGCCAGCCGCGCATGAGCTGGCATCTGCGCATCCTCCGCAAGGCGGAGGTGATCCGAACCCGGCGTGAGGGTCGTGAGGTGTTCTGCCGCCTCGACCGCGATGCCATCGCACAACACTTCAAGAGCTTCTCTCGGCTGATCTCTTCAACAGGGATGCCCGCCGAGATCACATCAACAACTCCGGTACACGAGGGCGCGTCGTGAGCAACAAGGTCAGAGTCGCGATCATCGGCGTGGGCAACTGCGCCTCGTCGTTTGTCCAGGGACTCGAGTACTACAAGAACGCCGATCCGAGTGACACCGTGCCCGGCCTCATGCACGTGAATCTCGGTGGCTACCACATCTCGGATATCGAGATCTCAGCAGCGTTCGACATCGACAAGGAGAAGGTCGGCAAGGACGTTTCCGAAGCGATCTTCAGCGGGCTGAACAACACGGTGAAGTTCAGCGATGTCCCGCAACTGAACATTCCCGTGCAGCGAGGTATGACCCATGACGGGCTCGGCAAGTACCTGTCCGAGGTGATCACCAAGGCGCCCGGCTCGACAGTCGATATCGCCCAGGTCCTCAAGGACACCGGCACCGATGTCGTCGTGAACTACCTGCCGGTCGGCAGCGAGGCCGCGACCCGTTGGTACACCGAGCAGATCCTCGAGGCGCCCTGCGCGATGGTGAACTGCATGCCCGTCTTCATCGCGCGCGAGGACTACTGGCAGGCGCGGTTCCGCAAGGCCGGCGTGCCGGTCATCGGCGACGACATCAAGTCGCAGGTTGGCGCGACGATCGTGCATCGCGTGCTCACGCATCTCTTCCAGGAGCGCGGCGTCGAGATCCAGAACACGTACCAGCTCAACTTCGGCGGCAACACCGACTTCCTCAACATGCTCGAGCGCGAGCGGCTGATGAGCAAGAAGATCAGCAAGACCAACAGCGTGCAGTCGCAGCTCGAGACGCCCCTGCAGAAGGACCACATCCACATCGGCCCGTCCGACTACGTGCCGTGGCTTAACGACCGCAAGTGGGCGTTCATCCGGCTCGAGGGCAAGTCGTTCGGTGACGTCCCGCTCAACGTTGAGCTGAAGCTCGAGGTGCACGACTCGCCGAACAGCGCGGGCATCGTCATCGACGCGGTCCGCTGCTGCAAGCTCGGACTGGACCGCGGGCTGAGCGGCACCCTCGAGGGACCG
>Ga0182024_10020197_pt1 | contig 12189 bp, 10 predicted proteins | sample P32metaG_FD_120480 | JGI IMG/M metagenome (GOLD analysis project Ga0182024, IMG submission 120480) | Permafrost microbial communities from Stordalen Mire, Sweden - P3-2 metaG (Illumina Assembly) | ecosystem: Environmental > Terrestrial > Soil > Wetlands > Permafrost | place: Sweden: Stordalen...
CCCGTACATAGATCGTGAAAATTGACTGCGGCTTTAGCCGCTGAGGGAGCGATTCATCCTCACCGCAGCGCAACCGGTGAAGATCCGCGGCTTTACTGAATCAGTTGTTACAGTCCACTAGTGCGAACTCACGTGGTAAATCGTGCTGTGAGAGGGCAAAAGAATCCCGACGACGGCGCCCCCCACGCCACCGAGCACCGCGCCGATTCCGGCCGGTAGGGCAGCTCCACCAATATCCAAACAGAAGCTTTGCGATGAGCACGGTTTGTGGAGCGCTGCGCCGATCACGGCTCCCACACCAGCGCCCACTCCTGCCACGATGAGGGTGTTGCGCAAACGGTGTTTGTTTTCCATGAGTTTCACGCTGAGAACGTCTTGCTTCAGAATACTCTGTTCCCCAGTCGTCTCCCGGTACGAGATCGCTGTATCGGAGATGCTCACGAAGTTTCCGGAATGTTTCTTCGAGGTCATCCCGACGACTTGAATCTGTTGTCCGGGCCGCAAGCCACTTAGATTCACCCAGGATGCTCGATCCGTCTGAGCGAACGCCGCGCAGGATAGTCCGAGGACAAAGAGCAGCAAGAATATCTTTCGCATAAGTGTTCCTATCTTCTTCATTGTGGCGGCCAGGATACTATCGTGTCATCTTTTTCGGCGTTATCTCCGCTTCTTATCCGCAAGAAAGCCTAAGGCACTGGGTCCACCGTTCAGAGCTTAGTCCCAGAAATTCTGATCGAGTTTTCAGCAACTCAGAGACAGTCCTGCCAAACGACGATCAGAACTCAGCGCTGAACTTCCCGCAAAACGTTAAGACTCTATATCGTGACTGCGCGCCGAGTCAACGCACCAAATGGTTACGCTGTACGCAGGAAGCGCAGCATTACTTCGGGTGCAATAGGCTCGGGATGCACTCCCCACCCATGCCCATGACGCAAGGTCAAGGCGCGTAGGGTGGGGCAGGGGGTATCCACCACGTAGGCTACCGGGCCGGTGGAGGTTGTCTCTGGGGTAGCTTCAGAGGTTTGGGTGAAGGCGGGCACCGCGCAAAGGATACCAAGGCAAAAGCTCAGGAGCAGCCCCCTAAGTGAGTGTGTCAGTGTGTACCTCTTCTGAATCCTCGGCGCTGGCGGGGGCGCTCAGGATAACGCGCAACTCGCAGGTACTCCGCGGAGATGCCTCAGGGAGCGGTGCGGTTTATACAATCACGACGTCCACATCCGAACGTCTAAAGGCCTTTACCGCGTCATCCGAGATACCATCATCTGTAATCAAGATATCGATGTCTGTGACCGGGCAGATCACCGCAGGACTTGTCATGCCCACCTTACTGGAATCGGCGACGATGACCACCTGCTTCGCGCGCCGGGTCATCGCTCGAAAAACTGCCGCCTCGTCGTATTCAATGGTGGTCGCACCGCGCTCCGGGTCAACCCCGCACACGCCGATGAAGACCTTGTCCATCACCACGGTATTGAGAGACTCGAGGGCCGCAGGGCCAATAAGAGAAAAAGCACCCGGCCAGCGCATACAGCCGCCGGTGAGCGTTGTGTCGAGCCCGTTGCTGGAGCTCAACTCCATCCCGATGTTCACCGCGTTGGTGATGATGTGCAGTCCCTTGCGCAGTCGCAACCCCCGCGCTACTTGTGTGGTCGTCGTTCCCGCGGTGAAACCGATGGTCTCATTCTCCAGAACCAGGTCCGCCGCCGCCATGGCGATCCGCCTCTTCTCCGGCGCAAAGCGTTCTTCGCGAATGTGAAAGGATGCGTCGAATCGGAAAGGCTCGTAGACCTGGCCGGCAAGCATCGCTCCGCCGTGGGTTCGATGTACCAGCCCTCGCTCCTCAAGTCGCGCCAGGTCGCGCCTCACACTAGCAGGAGACGTTTTAAATAGCCCGGTCAATTCCTCGACCGATGTCTTGCCCCGGCTCAGCAGCAGCCGCAGAATCTCTTTCGCGCGTTTGTCCGTCTTCGAAGACATGTTCCGCCGCTCGGTCCGTAAGATTTGCGAAGTGGACTCATTGTACGGTTTCCGCGCCGAGCCGCAATGCGCCTGGAAGGGCTGCACATAGCCATTCTTCGCCATTTCCGGCAGACGTCAGATGGTGTTTCTGTCCCTGCTGAACGTCGCGTCCATGGCTTGCCGCAACATCCGAACATCCGCCTTCCAAACTCCACTCCGTGCATAATCATCGACTCCTGGATCACCCAGGTGAACGTTTTGCACTTGATACTTGACGGGACTCGGAAAGGCACTCCGCAAGGCCGCGTGAAATTCGACCGCTCCGGTCGCATGCGCAATTTCCTGTACATTCTCCGCACGCACACCGCCGCCGGCCATTAGCCCAATCCTCCCCTGCGCGGCCCTCACCAGCTCGCGGATGCGCCGGCACCCGAGCATGGCGGTCTGCTCTCCACCGGATGTCAGCACCCGATCAGCACCCGACTCAATGACGTCTTCAAGCGACCTTTCGACATCGCGGGTCATATCGATCGCACGGTGGAACGTGACCTCCATCGGCCGGGCAAGCTCGACCAGCTCACGCGTCCGTTCCACATCCACATACCCGTCGGCGGTAAGCACACCCAGCACTACGCCCTCGACTCCCGATTGTGCTGCCTGCGCTATATCGTCGCGCATCACCGCCAGTTCCTCCTCGGAATAAAGAAAGTCTCCACCCCTGGGGCGGATCATGACGTGCACGGCAATCCCGATCCGCAATCGCACGGCGCGAATCAAGCCCAGGCTCGGGGTCAAGCCCCCCTCGATGAGGCCGCTGCACAACTCTACCCTTTGCGCTCCGCCGGACTCGGCTGCTACCGCCGACTCCACCGAATCGACACAAATTTCAAGATCCATCATTCACCAGGTCCCTGTTCCACCAAGATTCGGGCCCGTCGCTCGAGACTCATACACGGGTATTCGGAATAAGTTCGTCTGCCGCGAACTGAAGCATTTTCACTTTTGGCGTAATGGGAGAAACTGGGCTTCGCGCAGCCGTTCCTCGATGAACGGCTGCACATAACCACCCTCTCCGGCGCACAGTAAAAGTGAAAATGCTTTCATATGGTAACCGGCGCACGTAAGCGTGCAGAGGCCGCCGGCGGATCAACCCCGGCGGCCTCCTGCTTCCCTAGAACCTGTAGTTAGCGGAGAACTGCAGATGCCGCTCCACTGAACGGACAGCCCCGTTCCCCTGGTTAGAAATATTGCCGAAATTGCTGTCGGTGATGCCGGTATCCGGGTTCCCGTAGCTGGCAATGTTGAACGCGTTGAAAGCATCGAAACGGAAGCCCACCGTCTGCTCGCGAACGATATGAAAGTCCTTGAATGCAGACATGTCGACGTTGAGGTACCCGGGGCCGCGCGTATTGCCATTGCTCGCGGTGCCAAAAGCATTCGGCGCAGGGGCGCCGAAGGCGCATTGACCGTTGTCAACACCGGGCGTGGTGCACGGAGTTGCCGAGGGATCTGTTCCATACCAGTTTTCGATACTGCGGTTCACGATCTTCAGCTTGCGATATTGGTTGGGTCGCGAGTTACCGTAACTGTTGGAGTTATTTCCGGGGCCCGTAATGGTTTCCGGGAAGCCGCTGTATCCTACGCCGGCGGCCGCGAACCTCCACCCGCCAATCGCCTCGTCAACCCAGCGGTTGACGCCGGAAAGGTATTCTTTCCCGCGCCCGACAGGCAAGGCATAAACTCCGGTAGCACTTACGTTATGCCGCACGTCGTATCCCGCCGGCCCCCAGTCGGCGGCGCTGTTGTAGTAGTTCTGGAAGGCGCCCTGGCCACCGGCTCCGGCGACATTCAAGGTATAGTTGCCCAGGCTGTTGGTCAGCGCTTTTGCATAGGTGTAGTTGAACGTGAACTCCAGTCCATGGCTTACGCGCTCGCGCAGAACTGTCTGCAACGCCTGGTAGTTCATCGCGGCGCGGGATTCCGTGATCAGCAGGTTGTTGGATCCGATGCTTACGGATGGGTCGATCGCGTTCACGCCGAGGTACGGGTTGTTGTAAAACGGAGCGGACGTGGGATCGCCGTTCACCAGATATTGATTGACGTTGCCGTAGTCCTCAATGTGCTGGCCTTGTTCGCCCAAGTATCCAACCTGCAAAGACAGGGTTCGGCTCACCGCATATTCACTGGTGAGACTCCATTCCTGCACGTACGCCGGCTGGATATTCTTCGGATAAACATTGAACGTGCCCCCATAACTCACGGTGCCGCCGGTAAAACCCTGCTCCGCTGTGCGCGGATCTCCCGGATTGCCGGGCGTAGGAGCAACGGTGCTTACATTCACTGCCTGAATAAACGGAGTAATGGAAGTCAGACGCTGATTGGAAGAGTTGCCCTCAAAGAAACTGGTCGCGCCGTAGCCCCCGCGAATCACCAGGCGATCGTTGGCTGAATAGGCAAAGCCCAGTCTGGGCATGATTTGACGGAAGTTACTGTCATAGCAACCGCGATTGCTGCAGATGCCCGAGCCGGCCGGCGCCCCGGTAGGCACCCGGCCGGCATAGATGACCTGCCCGGTGGCTAAGTCGATGTTGCCGGTCTTGTTGTTCGATTCGATCCAGGGCTCGTCGTACTCGTAACGTACGCCGACGTTCAGGGTGAGATTCGGCATTAATTTGTAGTCATCGTTCACGAATGCCGCCGTGCGCCATTGCCGCTGTCCAACGTTCACGCTGCTTAGAGTCGCGGCTGCTGAGCTCACCCGGTCCAGCACGAAGTCCGCACCCCCATATCCTCCCGCGTTGCTGAGCGACGGATTGCTGGTGAAGGAGCCGGTATAGTTCAGCGACCCCAGGTATCCGTTATTGTTGCTGGTCGGGTAGTTGTTCTGGTAACGGAGTGCCTGCACCCCGAAGTTGAGGGTATGCTTGCCGCGCTGCCACGTCAGGTTGTCGATGTAGCTGTAGGTGTTATCGATGAGGCCGCCATCAAAAGCAGACGTGCCCACGCTGCTGATGCCGCCGCTAATGCTCTGGTTAGAAAAGCCGTTATATGCCTGGTTGGCGAAAGTAATTCCAACCTTGGCATTCCCCTTGGTTCCAAACTGACCGGTAGGGTCTTGAGGCAGGCCTTGGTTCCACTTGGTGCGGGTGAAGCCAATACGCGCCGAGTTGACGATGGATGGAGAGAAAATATGCACCCAGTTAGCGCCGGTAAGTTTGGTGGGAAAGATATTCACGCCAGGGAAGGATATCCCCAGCAACGCAGTTTCGCCGTCGTACGCGGTAGAAATGGCAAAAAATCCCGTGATCTTGTCTGACACGCGGGGATCGTACTCAATCTTGATGTCTCCCTGGTTGTTGGTTTTGTAGCTGCGCTGCTGCCCCTGCAGGTCATTGTTGACAATCCCATCGGAAGGGGTCGCATTGGGCAGTGGGTAGAGGCTCGCATTCGCAAACAGGAACTTGGCCACCGGATTGACGATGGGAACGCCCATGTTGCCGGGAAAGGGCGCAAAGCCGTTCTGCGGGTCATATAGCTGGATCGGGTTGCTGCCGGCAAGCAGTGCGGAGAAATCGCCGTTCCGCATTGCCTGGGTAAAGACGCTCGCCTGGGCAGTCCCGCCCTTGTGATATCGCGCTCCCAGGTAATCGACGAAGAAGAACAGTTTGTCGCGCTTGATCGGGCCGCCGAAGGTTCCTCCGAACTGCGATTGAGAATAAGAATTGATTGGGACGATCGGATCGGCATGATTGTTGGTCCACGAGTTGGCGTTGAACCTGTGATCCTGCACGTAACCGTAGGCCGAGCCATGGAACTGGTTCGTCCCGCTCTTGAGAATGCTGACCACGCCGCCCCCGTTTACGTTGCCGTAGTCTGCCGGGGAGTTCGCGGTCAATACCTTCATTTCCTGCAAGGATTCCGGTGCGGGACTATACGCGATCAGGTTGTTGAACGTCTCATTCATATCGATACCATCCAGCGTGTAGTTGTTCGCCTGGGCTCGATTTCCGTTCAGGTTCACCGAATCGGTGTAGTAGGTGCTGCGCTCGATGCTGGTGGTGCCAGAGGTCCCGGCGGTAGTCACTGCGCCAGGCACGTAAAGCGTTAAAGCCGAAAAATCGAGCCCGTTCAAGGGAAAGTTCTGGATTGTGTTCGCAGTGAAAGTGCTGCTCAGCGTAGGGTCATTCGTATTGAGAATGGTCGTCGCTTCTGAGACCTGCACTGTCGTCTCGACGCTTCCCGCCGACAGCTTCACGTTGAACGTGGCCGTCTGCAGAGCCTCCAATTGAAACGCCGGGAGAGTCTCTTTGCCGAATCCCTGCGCGGCTATCGTTACCTGGTAGCGGCCGATGGGGAGAAAACTAATACGGTACAGCCCCGCTGAGTCTGACGTCGCGGCGGAGCTCACGCCCGTATCCATATTAAGGGCGACCACATTTGCGCCTGGGATCACGGCGCCGCTCTGGTCGGTGACCGTGCCCGTCACGGTACCGGTCACAGTCTGCGCCCGCCCGACTGCCATACACATCCACACGGCAACTGCACATCCGACTAGAGCGGTTCCGCAATTGTTGTAGACCGAAGCGATAGGCCTTTTCGTGGTTTTCTTCCAAGGAAAACCACACCTCGCGATCTTTATCAGGCCACCGTAATTGCGAAACTGCTCTAGCATCCTAAAGAGCTTCATTGGGTCCTCGCTTGTCTCATTGCGCCTCAAATGGGCTTCTGTTGTTTGGTGGGGAATGTTGGCTGTCAGGTCCTTCTTGCGGCCCGTGAGCTCACCACGCTCCCGGACGATTTGCGGACTACTGGCGAAGGTTTTCGGCAAAGCTCGCGATACGCCGGTCTTCCATCCTGAAGCCGTTTCCAGGCTTAGGAGATCCACTCGTCAGAATCGCGAGTAAAAGGAACAATAAGCCACAAATGATCGAAGTGTCCATTACAAAATGAGCGTATCGACCATTTGTCTGAAGTTTGAGTGTATCAAATGGTCAACCGGCTAGCTAGGTGGCCTTTAAATGATCAAAACAGTCAAAATAGATCTTGATTTTGCAATCCGTTCCGCCTAATGAATTTTTGAAGCCTGGATAACCGACAAACTTTGGAATGCGCGGTCAGTATCGGTCGCGGAGGGCTGTTCCTGAATCCCACGTCAGGGCAGTACGAGAGCGTGAGACTGAGAGGGGCTGACTCGTGACGCGCTCGCGCGAGGTCCTTGTGTCACAGCATCGATTTTCGTCCTGATCGGTGTCACCGCTTCCACAGTATTCGAAAGTTCCGCTCGACGGTGTGAGCGACTACACCGCTGTCGATTGCCTGTCCGATCCGCGCCAGTCGCCGATGACCATGCTTGGTCATCTCATATTCACAGAACACACTTAGAGCACTCGTAGTGAACTCGAACGCGGCAAAGCCGGTCTTGCTGTGGACCAGGGCGTTCGGAAGTTCCCCCTCGTGGCACTGTTGGTAGGGTCGTCGGAGGCACTCCTCGGTACTGGTCCAGTCGAGAGCCCGGCTGACCAAGACCGAGCCCGCCAGGCTCCAATCGATTAAACCTAGTTTTACGCCGTGGATCGAGGCTGGTGCACTGGGAAGACTGGGTTCGGCGTGAGCAATCCCAACCAAGAGGACCAAGGCGCCGACCATCTTTTTCATGTTTTTCCTCGTGCCTTATGTACTAATCGACACTCCGTCGTATAGACATGAGGCTCAGCAGTTCCTGGGGATCTAGAATTGTGGAGCTACCGGGGGATCGTCAGTGAATGCAGACTCTGCAATGGGTATGTTGTCAATGCTGTCACCCTATTCGTGTCATGTGCCATGATCGAACCCTATCCTGGGGGCGCGTCTCGCCATACCCATATCTCTTGACAGGATGTCTATTTGAAAAGTACCCATAGAGATGCAGAGGACCTTAAGACAGGTCGCCCGACAGAAAGCCATGGATCAAATCCTGCGCGAACTCGCCTCATTGGGAGGAATGGAAATCAAACTCAAGTCGACATCGCAACTTGCAGCCGCTTTGTTCCTCGGCGGTGCGATTGCCGCCATGGCCCAGTCGCTGCGCCCCGCCGCGCCCGGCGCGTCCGGCAAGCCCGGCACGCCCGGCACGCCCGCCAAGGTCAATGACACCTTCCGTCCCCGCGGCCGGCATCTGATCTATATCGCGCTGCCCGGTTCGCTCGAGCGGCCGGGCTGGCTGAATGGCGTAGGCCTCGTGGTACTCGACGCCAACGACGATTACCGATTCGTCAAGCGTATCCCGACCTGGGAATACGCCGGCAGCATGAGCCCTGAACAGGTCTCCGGCGTGGCCGCCAGCCCGGTCACCAACCTGATCTATGTCGCGGCCCGCGGCCGGTTGGGCGCGATCGACATGGGCACCGACAAGATGGTCTGGTCGGTGACGCTGGACGGAAAATGTTGCGAGCGTCCCCAGGTCACCCCGGACGGCAAGATCGTGGTGGTCGGCGGCGACCTGCAGGACTACTGGTACGAAGTCGACGCCAGGACCGGCGAACTGATCGGCAAGCTCGAAGCGCCGGAGAGCCCCAATTCGCACAATCTGAATCTGAGCGCGGACGGCAAGACGGCCTTCATGTCGCCCAACAACAAGGTGATGACGATCTCCGATATCAAGTCGCGCAAGGTCATCAAGACCATTCCCTTCCCCGACAATGTGCGCGTCTTCGTGCTGAACAAGGATTCGACCAGGATCTACGCCAACAACAACAATCTCCTGGGCTTTTTGATTGCCGACGTTGCGACCGGGCAAGTCATCAAGACGGTCGAGGTGACCAGCGTGGACTGGAAGTCGAAGTGGAACGTGACCCCGCGTCCGCGCATGCCCCACGGCTGCCCCAGCCACGGCATCGCGTTGACCCCGGATGAAAAGGAAATTTGGCTTGCCGACGGCATCTTCAAGAAGATCCACATTTTCTCCAATACCGAGGACCCGAAAGAAATCGACACCATCGACACCCCGGCGGGCACCTATTGGATCACCTTCGGCCTGGATGGCAAATATGCCTATGCCTCGTCGGGCGACATCATCGAGGTGAGCACGCACAAAGTCGTCGGCCAGATGAAGGACGAATATGGACACACCATGTACAGCGAAAAACTGTTGGACATCAGCTTCGACAATGGCCACGCCCAGCGGGTCTCCAACCAGTTCGCCAATGGTTTCGGCGATTACCAGACCGCGGAGGAGTTGGGCGTCGGCCCGCATGTCACGCCGATGCCGGGCAGCGCACCGATCACCCTGACGGGGGTGAACGCCGTCCGGGAAACGGCCGCAAGTCAGTAATCACTCAACCGAGAAACTTGTCTTGAACACGTTTTTGCCTACACGCATGGCCCGCCGTTCGGGGATTACGGTAAGTGGCGGCCTGCTGCTTGTGGCCGGCCTGTTGGCTGCAGCCTGGGCCGGCGTCGCGCCTCCGGCTCCCGACCTGGCACGGGAAGAACAATCGCTCAAAGCGGTCTGCGCCCAGTGCCACACTCTGGAGATCGTCATGGACACGCCCATGAGCTATAACGCCTGGCACGACACTGTGCAGACGATGGTGGATCGGGGCGCCAGCGGCACCGACGAGCAGTTCGATGACATCATGGACTATCTCCACCGCACCATGACCACGATCGACGTGAACCAGGCCCATGCGGACGAACTGGAGATCGTGCTGAATGTGCCCGAAACTACGGCGCAGGCGATCGTTGCGCGGCGGAGCGCGCAGAAATTCACTGGCTTGGCCGACCTGAAGTCTATCCCCGGCGTCGTTGCATCCACTGTTGACGCGAAAGCACGGTTGATTTTCTTCAAATGAATCGGCTGGATTTCTCACCGGGATTGAGGAGAGGAGCGGCCAGGTTTATCGAGGACGAGCCGCCAAATTTCCTAACCCCTGTGATGACTTACAGCAATCGACAGCAGTTGAAGTGCATCAAATCCACGGGTGCCCCATCCTTGACGGTGCTTTTCCGGCAAGGGTGGGAAGCCACGAATCTCGATGCCGGGTGTCCCCCGGGATTTCCTCCAGCGCGGCATCGATAACGACCGCGTGTGCGGTGTTCTGAAAAGTGGCAACCCAATTCACGCGGTGGTCTCAGCCAGCAGCTGATTCGAAAGCTCCGCCCTCCCCTTTGTCATCCCGCCTTTCCCGGTGTGCCGTGGAACCGAACCCCGGATTTCCTACTACACGGCGCCACCAACAAATCCGGCAGGAAATCCGGGTTGCGTATCCCATCCTTGAACCCAATGATCGGGTTCAAAGGGGCACCCGTTTTTGGCTGCCCTTCCACCGTGCCCAATACAAGACCTGTGTCAGATAAATGAAGAAAGAAAGATCGGAGAAAGCGAAAGGGCGATTTCTCTTGCGAGATATCGCCCTTCCTATCCGCATTTGTCGAAGATCTGGTTCGGCTTCCAAATCACAACGCCGTCATTCCGAAATCATTCGGGCCCCGCGAGCGAAGCCCGCGTTTCCTTCATTTTTCCAGCATCACTCGTTGTAAGAGCTTCCTTGCCGCCATGCATAAGCTTCCAGTTGCCTGGCCGCTTCAGGTTTCGTTACCGATTCCCTCGATGGCTATAGTTGGCTCTCTTCTTCTGGAAGATCACTCTTCCGCTGAAGTGATATTACTCGATGGCTTCTGGGAAAGTGTGGCTTACTACGCATTATTTGGTGTGGAAATGATGTAAGCATTGTGGAAATGCAGATCAGGTTCCAAGCGTTCGAAAAATGGCCTGCAGGGCTAATCGCGGTCTCGATCTCAGTGTGGGCCTGACCTACACTTTCTCGCCCACGGCTGCGAACGGTCAGCCGGACTCACTCCAGTTGCAGTATTTGCAAGCCGAGAGCAAGTCCTGGCTGCCGCCCAGCGAAGACAACCTGCTTCCGGACCAGAACCTGTCGGGGCACCATGTGATGATAACGGCGAAGGGCAAGTTCGATTGGTGGTAGAAGCTATATGCCCCTCGCAGATCATGGTTGTAGGCCTACCCTTCAAAACAAGCGCTACTGTTGCGGTGGAGGTCCATCACCACCGCGAGCACCGTCTTGCCCCCGCTGCTGCATACGTTTCTGCATGCGCTGTTGGTCTTGCTCAAACTGCTTTTTCTGGTCATCGTTCAAAATGGCTTCGATCTTTGTATTGGAGTCGCTGCGAATGCTCTGCATCTTTTCCTTCCGATCTTCAGGCGACAGCGACGAATCCCCCCGCAACGCAGCTCTTTGCTGCTCCTGGGATACCAGAATGGGCTTGATTTGGCTTTGCTGATCGGCGGATAGGTTGTAGCGCTTGGTCATGCTCACCAATTGCTGATCCGGATCCATCATTCCGCGATGCCCACCGCCCGGCCCTTGCTCTGGGGGCGGCGCTAAGGTTTCCGGAGGAAAGCCGGGTTCCTGGGCAAACACCTGAACACCACCCACGAGGCCTGCGGCCAAGACGCCACTCAGTAGCAAAGCACGTAACGGCTTCTTCATCGAATACCTCCCTCATTGCTTGCCGTGTACGAACGCTGGGCGTTTGTTCAGTCGCTCAGCTACTCCACGCCCGTCTACGCAGCCGACTATCGGGTGTCGCTGACGAGCATGAAACGCTCGGGGGGTACACTACAGGCCCCCGGCGACGGTGTGTGCCACGTCGAGCCGTCGGTATAAGCCACCAAGTTAACGTCAATGGTGGTTACAGATGCCAAGCGGCTCAACGAAAGGTCGTTGGAGGCGTGACCGTTGCCTTTCACGCCGGCGCATTTCATATCCGCCTCCAGGTTCGTACGTACGATCTAGACACGGTACTCCTGCTGCTTATCCTGAGCAAGGGCTCAGGATAACGCTCGAATACGCGGCAGAGGGGTGCTACAGTGCTTCCGTCTTGGCTCCGAGCACTGGTGCGTTACAAGCAAAAAGGCTGCCAAACGCACCCAGCGCTTCGCTTAGGAGCAGATTTGGGCCAGCAGGCAGCTTCCATTTAATACGGCAGCCAATTGCGGTGACGTTAGACAACTAAAGCTTTCATCTATTTTTGTCGAAAGAGAACCCTAGCAGGTCTCGCCCGGGATGCTCCCCGCGCTTGCCTCTAAGGTTTGTCACACCGACTGGAGTGGTCATGGGCCTGCGGCCCACCCAAGGAGATGAAAAACGCCTTCTGTCCAGCAACCGCTCTCTATGGAAGCGCCGCCCTCCCCTTTGTCATCCCGAGCGTACCCGGATTTCCTACTAC
>Ga0182024_10020198_pt1 | contig 12188 bp, 11 predicted proteins | sample P32metaG_FD_120480 | JGI IMG/M metagenome (GOLD analysis project Ga0182024, IMG submission 120480) | Permafrost microbial communities from Stordalen Mire, Sweden - P3-2 metaG (Illumina Assembly) | ecosystem: Environmental > Terrestrial > Soil > Wetlands > Permafrost | place: Sweden: Stordalen...
AGGGTATACGCCAGTTCAAGAAGGCAACAGGTCTACTCGCTGGTGAAGTAGTCCACCGTCACCGGATTCTCGAACAGCGAGTAGTCCCGCGTAACCACGGTGATGCCGCTATCGGTCACGAAGTAGCGAGAACGGTCGGCCTCAGTGTCGTAGCCAATCGTGGTGCCCTCAGGCAGGTGGACGTTGCGGTCGATAATGCAGCGGCGGATGCGGCAATGGCGTCCCACGGCCACATGCGAGAACAGGATGGAAGAATCCACTTCGGAATAAGAATTCACCCGCACATCGGGCGACAGTATGGAATTCTTCACCGTCCCCCCGGAGACGATGCAACCGTTCGAAACGATCGAGTCCAGCGCCGTGCCCGTGCGATCCTTTTCCGCAAAGACGAATTTCGCCGGCGGATACTGCCGCTGATGCGTGCGGATCGGCCAGTCCTGATCGTACAAATTAAAGATCGGCGACACGGAAACGATATCCATATTGGCTTCGTAGTAAGCCTCAAGCGTACCCACATCGCGCCAGTACAGAGCTTCTTTCTTGTTCTCGTCGATAAAGTCGTAGGCAAAGACGCGGTAGTCGTCGACCATCTTGGGCAAAATGTCTTTGCCGAAGTCGTGACTGGATGCGGGATCTTCCGAATCTTTCAGCAGCACCGGGATGAGGACATCCGCATTAAAAAGATAGACACCCATCGATCCAGCAACTTTCTGCGGATTCCACGGGGAACGCAGCTGCGTGTTAGCAGGTTTTTCTTCAAAGCCATTGATGCGTCCATCTTTGTCGACATCGACCACGCCGAACCGCAACGTCTCCTCGGGATCAATCTGGATCGTGGCCAGAGTGACATCGGCAGACGAATCACAATGCTGTTTCATCATCTTGCCGTAATCCATCTTGTAGATATGATCGCCGGAGAGGATGATCACGAATTTTGGCTGCTCCGAACCAATCGAATAAATGTTCTGATACACCGCGTCGGCAGTGCCTTGATACCACTGATCGCTCACCCGCTTCATCGGCGGTAGCACTTCCACAAACTCGCCCACCTCGCGCCCCAGAATGTTCCAGCCTTCGCGGATATGCCGATTCAGCGAAAGCGCTTTATATTGCGTGAGGATGTAGACCCGCCGGAGATCAGAATTCAGGCAATTGGAAAGCGTGATGTCGATGATGCGGTACATTCCGCCGAAGGTGACGGCGGGTTTGGCACGATCGCGGGTGAGAGGATAAAGGCGCTCTCCAGCGCCGCCGGCGAGAAGGACTCCGAGAGTGTCTTTCATCGGACTATCTCTGACTTTCTTTGCAAATCCCGAAGAGCAAGAGTCAGGCTGTTAATTGTCACAGAAAACAGTAGATGGTAGCATAGCTCGTAGAGTTGCCGTGTGCGGCGACGCACAGCCATCGCTACCGAACGCGCCTTTACGCCGTAAAGCTTTCCGCCACGCGTGTAGAGCACGTTAACGAATTTAGATTTTTCCGGATCGCCGTCATGCTTCACCCAAACCGCGTGTAGCCGAGCCGAATTCGTGTGGCTGATCCGGCGTTGCGAGTGACTGATGCGATGACGCGATCAGTTACTCGCAGAGTCAACGATGAATTACTTACTTCTCTTCTTCGATCTTGATACGCAGAGACTTCAGGAACTTGAGATCCTGATCGTTGATTTTGAACTCGGGATTCGTGGACAGAGTGGTGACCAGAGAAGTCTTGTCCGAGGTTTTCTCACCTTGCTTGCTGACGCCGATCGTGGCTTCAAGAACCAGAAAAATGTCGTAACCGCCTTCTTTGATGCGCGAGACAACTTCGGCGATTTGTTCAGAATCGGAGAGCGATTCATTGATAGCTTCGCCGAGTTCCTTCATCAAGTCTTTCAGTTGTTGATCCATGTAACCCCCGATCGCCGTCTGTCCCAGCCTGCCAATCTTAACTTCAACAGTTTAGATGCCAAGAGCCGTCGAACGGTTTTGCTGACGGCCACAGGTTTGCGTCATTGTAGCGCCAGACACTGTTAAAATCGAGTCGTGACTAAGGTTTCTACTGCACGAAAGTTAGGCGTAGTGGCGCGCGTGGCGACCCAGCAGGCCGGGCGTAGCCGGATCGTCCGGGCGGGGACACAGGCCGCCGCCACCACCGGGCGAGCCTTCGGACGAGTGCTGCACCAGGTATGGCTGGAAGTTACAGGAGTGATTTTCCTGATTATGGCTTTAAGCTTCGGAGGCGCCGCAGTGAAGGAGTACGGCAAATATCATGCCGGGCAGACTGGACTGGGCCACGTGGCGATTGCTATTTGCGCCACAGTGACCTTCGCGTGGTTCGGAATCAGTTCTTTCGTGAGGGTGAAGCGTAAGGAAAAGCGCGCGATGAGGCAACAATAGTGGCTAGGACTTTCTGGCGTCCGAACCGTTGGTCCTAGAAAGAATTGTTCACCGTGGCTGAGAGAACGAAATTCGCCGGCGAGAAGCACACCCCGGATGTCGAAACGTCTTCGCACATTCCGGTGAAACCGATTTACACTCCAGCGGACCGCAAGGGTTCGGATTACGAAACCGAGGTCGGGTATCCCGGCGAATATCCGTTCACCCGCGGCGTCCAGGCGACTATGTACCGTGGACGTTTGTGGACTATGCGGCAATATGCCGGGATGGGGGACGCCGAAGAGTCAAACAAGCGCTACAAATATTTGCTGGCAAACGGTACGACGGGACTCTCCGTTGCATTTGATTTGCCGACGCAGATCGGAATGGACTCGGACCACGCGTTGGCGGCCGGCGAGGTTGGCAAGGTGGGCGTGGCCATCGATTCCATCGAAGATATGGAGCGCCTTTTCTCCGGCATTGAGCTCACAAAAATCTCCACTTCGATGACCATCAATGCGACTGCGTCCATTCTACTGGCGCTCTACGTAGCGGTGGCTAAGCGGCAGGGCGCCGATATCCGAAAACTTTCCGGCACGGTGCAGAACGATGTTTTGAAAGAGTACATCGCACGCGGAACGTATATTTATCCGCCAAAGCAGGCGTTGCGCGTGATTACCGACATGTTCGCCTGGACCAAAGAGCACGCGCCGGAGTGGAACTCGATTTCGATCTCCGGTTATCACATGCGGGAGGCGGGATCGACGGCGGTGCAGGAAGTGGCTTTCACGCTGGGCAACGGCATGACCTATGTAGAAGCGGCAATCAAGGCCGGCCTCGACGTAGATAAGTTTGCCCCGCGTCTCTCTTTCTTCTTTAACGCTCATAACAATTTTCTGGAAGAAGTCGCCAAGTTTCGTGCCGCGCGAAGAATGTGGGCGCGAATCATGCGCGAGCATTTTAAAGCTAAGACTCCAAAGTCCTGGATGTTGCGCGTTCACACCCAGACGGCTGGATCGACACTGACGGCACAACAACCGGAAAATAATATTGTGCGCACGGCGATTCAAGCGCTGGCGGCGGTTCTAGGGGGGACGCAATCTCTTCACACGAATTCCTACGATGAAGCGCTGGCGCTCCCGACTGAGCAGGCCGCCCGCATTGCCCTGCGCACGCAGCAGGTCATCGCCTACGAATCTGGGGTGGCCGAAACGATCGACCCCCTGGCAGGGTCGTACTTCATCGAATCGCTGACCGATGAGATTGAGAAGCGCGCAGCTGAGTATTTGGGAAAGATTGAAGTCATGGGAGGAATGCTGCGGGCGATTGAGCGCGGATTTGTGCAACGCGAAATTCAGAATGCGGCATTTGAGTCGCAACAGGCCGTGGATTGCGGAGAAGCCGTGGTTGTTGGCGTGAACCGCTTTGAATTGGAAGAAGAAAGACCAATTTCAATTCAGAAGATCGATCCCGCGCTGGAACCGAAGCAAATCGAGCGAGTGCGGGCGTTGCGCGCGCGGCGGGATGCGCAGCCTTGCCAGGCTGCTCTGCAGGCAGTCGAGGATGCGGCGCGATCGGGCGACAACGTTATGCCGAAAATTATTGCCGCCGTGGAAGCCTTCGCAACCGTCGGTGAAATATCCGATGCGATGCGGCAAGTGTTTGGTGAATACAAAGAAACCGTCGTGATCTGAACTCTCTTCGCCAACGAAGCACCGCAGATCTTATAAATTTCATTTCGCCAATAGCGTCGCCACCGATGCGGTAAAGACGGCCCGCGTTTCGTCAGCGTCCTCAGGCAAGATCGTCTTCGCGATCATCAGCATGGCCGCTCCGTGGGCCAGCATCCACAACGATATGGTGAGACGCGCATGGTCCTCAGGCGCTCCGCCGAATTTATCGGCAAGCTTTTTCTTCATGGCATCTCGAGCCGGCCGCCCAACCAGATTCCTTGCCCCAGCGCGAATCGCCCGCCCCGAATAAAACAATTCGTATTCGTGCTGATAGAACAATTCATACTCGTGGGGATGACTGAGGGCATAATCGAGGTAGCGCTCGCAAGCATCTTCCGCAGAGGCTGCCGATTCCATCAAAGCGCCAAATTCCAACCGGATGGACTGCAGCAGCCCCCGGAGAATATCTTCCCGGTCGCGGAAGCGCCGGTAAACCGCAGGTGTATTTGTTCCCGCAGCTTCCGCCACAGCGCGCATGGTGAGAGCGTTCTCCCCGCCTTTCTTCCACAGTTTTCGCGCCGCCTTCAGAATTCGCTTTTGCAGATCAGGATTGGGCGGCCGGGGCACATTACCTCCTTGGCGAATCGAGCTTGCAGATAATTATGTATACTACGTAAACATAACAGCGTAAAGAGAATAGCTCCGTGAAGGAGACGCGGCCCGAAGAAAGACCGAATTATGTTGACAATGTAGATATAACAACGTATAACTTATCAGCAATTGGGCCCCCGCCGGCATTTTTATCCTCAGGAGCAGGAAGATGTATTCGTGGGAAAATCCTGACGATAGAGTTTCTATCGTCCAAATGAATTCCGCACTGCGTCACGCCCAGCTGGAGCTGCTGAGCGCGCACTGCGCCACGCACCAGCTCCGCCTCCGCTTTTCTGTCGACGATCTGGCCCGCTTCGGCCAGCGCGACGTCCTCCGCAAATCTGTGCAGGCGGCAACCGCCCTCAGTGAATATTATTCTTCCATCGAAAATAGGATTCCCGGCGTGCAGGCAGATTCCGAGCCTGCCGTTGCATTAACCGACGAGCGTATCCGCGAGGCGATCGAACTGGTTTCCTCCTATTTGCGCGATCAGCGCGAATCCTATTTTCACTCGGCGAAACCTCTCGGCAAGCACCTAAAAGCGCTCATGTGGCCCTATTTCTCGGCAGAGCTCCTTGATCAGGTGCGGGTTGTCGAGCTGCACGGGCAACGTGTGCCCAATCCGCCCTTCTATCCGGAGGCCAAGGCATTGGGCTTTGCGAATCTGCCCGAGGTGAGGCATATGCATTCGTTGACTTTTCTGGACGTGGTTGTGTTCAACGAGAAAATCAGCGAGCGCTGCCTATTTCACGGAATGGTGCACGCCGTGCAGTTCGAGATTCTGGGACTGGAGCGCTACGCCGAACTTTTCGTCCGCAGCTTCGTCAATACGAAGCTCCACTTCTCGGTGCCGCTGGAGGCTCATGCCTTTTCACTCGAATCCAAGTTCATGAGCGCGCGGGCGCAGGGGTTTTCCGTAGAGGAGCAGGTTCGTCTCTGGGTCAAGCAAGGCCGTTACTAATCTTGCTGCGATTCGAAAAGTTCCGAAGGGAGCAGTCTTCGGGAAACGGGGTTCTCCCCCAACTGCACTCCGGGGGCGGCAAATCAGCCGCCTCTGGGACTTAAGCACTCGTCGCCGGTAATACCGTGGAACGCTTCGTTCCCGCCGTCGGCTTGTTGCACGCGGTGCGCAGGCGATCGACCTCTGCCTCCGAAAGCGCACGAAATTCGCCGGGCGGAACATCGAGCGTGAGCGGCCCGTAGCGGACGCGCTTGATCTTCTCCACATGGTGGCCGACTTTCTCAAACATGCGGCGGATCTCGCGGTTACGCCCTTCGATCAGCGTGACCTCGTACCAGGGATTATTGGCTTCTTTCACCAGCCGGATGCCTGCGGGCGCCGTCCGCACCCTTCGGCCGGTTTCCGTCTCAATCGAAACTCCAGCGCGCAATTTCTCGAGCGATGCAGCGCTGGGCACTCCTGCAACTTTCACCACGTAAGTTTTCGAAACCTGGGACGCCGCTTTCATCAGCTTGTTCGCCAGTGCGCCGTCGTTGGTCAGCAACAATAAACCTTCGCTGGCATAATCCAGCCGCCCCACAGGATAAACTCGTTTCTTCACCCCGCGAATTAACTGCATGACGGTCGGACGTTTTTCCGGATCACTCACCGTCGTCACATAACCTTTCGGTTTATTGAGCAGCAGGTAGACGTGATGCTGTGCCCCCTGCAGCAGCTTGCCATTCACCCGAATATGGTCGGTCTCCGGATCAGCCTTCGTCCCAAGTTCCGTAACTACAGCGCCGTTCACCTTTACGTGGCCTGCACTGATCAATTCCTCGGCTTTGCGGCGCGAAGCAATCCCGGCGGCGGCAATAATTTTTTGGAGACGTTCAGCAGGCATATGCGCGAGGCTCCCAGTCTAATTGTGAAGATCATTCTTTTTGCGCCGCGGATTCTGGAACCGCTTCGGCAGATGGTTCGGCCAGATCGGAAGCGTCGGCCTTCCGCTCCGAAGAATTGAAATTGTCTCGCGCTGCTTCTTCCGCCGGAATCAGCTCGGACTGGAACGATTCTGCCACTAACTTCTCGAACTCCTCCATGCTGGGCAGTTCGTTGACATCCTTCAGTCCAAAGCGCATCAGGAATTCCTTGGTGGTTTTATAAAGAATTGGCCGCCCGATCACCTGCTTGCGCCCGGCAGTTGTAATCAGCTTGCGATCCAGCAAAGTCGCGATCACTCCGCCGGAATCCACGCCGCGAATTTCGTTGATCTCAGGGACCGTGGCCGGCTGTTTATAAGCGATCACTGCCAGCGTTTCCAAGGCCGGCAGCGACAGCCGGATCGGCGGTTTCAAACTCTTGGCGAAACTTCGCACCATCTCATGCTGCTCCGGTTTGGTGGACATGCGATACCCGCCCGCAACCTGCCGAATCTCGATTCCATGCTCGGACGTTCCATAATCCGCAGCCAGCGCTTCGAGCGCAGCCCGCACTCGCGACTTTACTTCGCTTTCGTCCGCCGCGCCCTCGGCACTCACCGATTCTTTGACGAGCTGAACCATCTGCTCGGTAGAGATCGGCGTCTCTGCCGCGTAAATGATGGCTTCGAGTTGAGCTTTGAGACTCATAAATCGGTATGGGAATATTGCTCCGTCTATCTCCAATCATCCCGTACGGCGGCTTGTTCCGCCATCACTGCCTCGAATCCAGTATGCTTACGCACCGCAATCTCGCCAAACAATTCATCCTGACGAACCTGAATCGCCTGCAGCCGCACCATTTCGAGCAACGCGAGAAACATGCATACTAAAGCCTGCCGCGACGGGACGCGCAGCAACAACTGCTTCAACCGGATCGGCCTCGATTCCAACTCCAGCCTCCGCCGCAGATAATCAATCATTTGGCCTACGGTGACCGTTTCCTCGTTCACATTGATCATCGGCCGCGTGCGCACGCGCTCCAAGATTCGCTGAAACGTCTTGACGAGATCGATAACGTCCGCTGCCATCTCCGGCTCCGTGCCTTCGGCATCCATAAATTCTTTCAACGCCGGATTCGTCAGCACCGCATCTTCGATCTGCTGCTTCTGCAAAAGCATCTGTGCCGCCGATTTAAACTTTTCGTGCTCCAGCAGCCGGTTCACCAACTCGGTTCGCGGATCTTCCAACTCTTCAGCCTTTGCCGAGGGATCGCGCGGCAACAGCATCTTTGACTTGATGTGAATCAGCACCGCTGCCATATAAATGAAGTCAGCCGCCACATTCACATCCAGTTCCCGAATCTTTTCCACGTACGCCAGATACTGCGCCGTGATGCGCGCAATCGGAATGTCGTAGATATCGATATGCTGCTTGCGAATCAGATCCAGCAGCAGGTCGAGCGGCCCTTCGTAAACATCGGTCACCGAAACCGCAAAAGGAGACTCGCTCTCTTCTTTTTTCTCTGTTTGCGAATTTGATTTTCTTGAGTCTGGCTTTCCAGCGGGCTTCACGCGCGCCGATTGGTTCGCGACAAGTACGGGCGGGGCAGACTCCGGTAGACTGCTCGTGGAACCAACGATTCTATTTTCCATCTTGGTTTCCATTCCCTCCCGCCGGCGGCTCATATATGAGAGACATTCCCATCGCCTTGCGTACGTCTTTCATGGTTTCGGCCGCCGCCGTACGCGCCCGTTCACTGCCTGCCTCAAGAATATCCCAAGCCAGCCGTGGATTCTCCTCGAATTTCTTGCGCCGCTCCTGCATGGGACTCAACAATTGCACCAGCGCATCGGCCGCCCAACTCTTGCACTCGATACACCCAATGCCAGCCGACCGGCATCCCACATTCACTTTCTGCAGGGTAGCGCTGTCGCTGAAAATTTTATGCAGATCGCCTACCGGACAAACATCCGGATTCCCCGGGTCCGATCGCCGTACCCGCGCCGGATCAGTCACCATCATCTTCAGTTTCTGCCGGACCACCGGCTCTGAATCGGTGAGCATGATGGTGTTGCCATACGACTTCGACATCTTGCGCCCGTCAGTGCCGGGCAACTTGGGTGCGACCGTCAGCAAGGATTGCGGCTCGGGGAAGACTTCGCCATAAAAGCCGTTGAACCGCCGCGCAATCTCCCGCGTCAGTTCCACATGCGCGACCTGGTCTTCGCCCACCGGAACCACATCCGCTTTGTAGATCAAAATATCCGCCGACTGCAGCACGGGATAGCCAAGAAATCCATACGTCCCCAAATCTTTATCCTTGATGTTTTCCCGCTGCTCCTTATATGTGGGAACCCGCTCCAGCCAGCCCAGCGGTGTGATCATGGAAAACAGCAGGTGCAATTCAGCATGAGCCGGGACGTGCGACTGAATGAAAATCACGGACTTCTCTGGGTCGAGTCCCGCTGCCAGCCAGTCCAAAGCGACGTCAAGCGAATTTTGTTTCACTTGCGAAGTGTCGGCATAATCGGTGGTAAGCGCGTGCCAGTCGGCCACTTCAAAGAAGCACTGATACTCATCCTGCATGCGCACCCAGTTGTCGAGCGCGCCGACATAATTTCCGAGATGCAATTTTCCGGTCGAGCGCATGCCACTGAGCACGCGCTTACGCAATTTAGTCGGAGATGTCATCGGTTCTTAAGCAAATCGCAAAGAGGTACTGCGGCATCACAGGCCGTCAAGTTCAAAGGTTGTAGCTTCATGCGGAGTATTGTCGATACTACCATGCAGGCATCGGAATTTCGGCGTTGAGGCGTGCAGGAAGAACGATCTGCTCTCGCATGTCTTATAATTCGTCGCCACTCCGGTTCCAAGAAAAAGAGAAATGAAACTACGCGCGTTGAATCCGTTATTTATTCTCATTCTTTTTTGTGTCGCCGTTGCCCAAGTGCCCGCGCAAACCGCCCCGGCGCTCGATCTGGTCATCACCAACGGCCACATCATCGATGGCACCGGCTCCCCCTGGTATTCCGGCGATCTCGGCATCCGCGACGGAAAAGTCGCTGCCATCGGCAATCTCGCCGCCGAGCCTCGAAAGCGCACCATCGACGCGGGCGGCAAGGTCGTCGCCCCCGGCTTTATCGATATGCTCGGCCAGTCAGAACTCTCCATCCTCGTCGATCCCCGCCTGCCTTCGAAGATCTATCAAGGAATCACGACTGAAATTACGGGCGAAGGCGGCACCGTCGCGCCGCTCAACGATGCCATCATTCAATCCGATCACGCCAGTTACGAGCACTATCACATCACGCCGGACTGGCGCACCTTCCGGCAATATTTTGCCCGACTCGAAAAGCAAGGAATGGGAATCAACCTCGCCAGTTACGTCGGCGCTACGCAAGTGCGCCGCATGGTTCTTGGGGATAACAACGTGCAGCCTTCTCCAGAACAACAAGAGCAAATGAAAGCTCTGGTTCGTGAGGCGATGATAGACGGTACGGTCGGCGTTTCCACCGCGCTCGAATACGCTCCTGCGCCGTACGCGAAGACGGACGAACTGATCGCACTCGCCGCGGAAGCGGGAAAATTCGGCGGCATCTACTCCACCCACATGCGCAACGAAAGTGATTCGGTTCTGGAAGCCATCGATGAAGCTTTACGCATCGGCCGCGAGGCCCGCGTTCCGGTCGAAATCTGGCACATCAAAGTCGCCGGCAAAAACAACTGGGGACGGATGCCCGAAGTCGTCGCCAAAATCAATGCGGCGCGCGCCGCTGGCGCCGACGTCACCGCCGATACTTACGCCTACACCGCTTGGTTCAATGATTTCTCCGCGTTCATTCCGCCGTGGGCGCACGATGGCGGAACCGCAAAGCTGGTCGAGCGTCTCAAAGATCCCACGACCCGCGAACGCATCCGCAAAGACATGCTCACGCCTTCGAAAGACTGGGACAACGAGTGGCAGGAAATTCCTGGGCCCGATGCCGTCATGATCGGCGTAGTTGAGAACCCGAAAATGCTCCCTTTACAAGGCAAACGTCTCTCCGGGATCGCGAAACTCTGGAACAAAGATCCGATGGAAGCACTCTTCGATTTCCTCATCGAAGATCCCGCCACCGGCGTCGCCGTTTTCGGCATGTCACAACCCGATGTCACGCTCGCGCTGCAGCAACCCTGGGTCGCTATAGACAACGATTCTTCCGGAACTTCACCGGAAGGCATTCTCGGCCAGGAGCATCCTCATCCGCGAGCCTACGGAACCTTCCCTCGTATCCTGCGTAAATACGTCCGCGAAGAAAAAGTTTTGTCGCTGCAGGACGCCATTCGCAAATTTTCCGCCTTGCCGGCTCAACGCCTGCGCCTTACCGATCGCGGTGTTCTCAAGTCAGGTATGTGGGCCGACATCGTTATCTTCGATCCTGCAACTGTGCGCGATCTTGCCACATTCGACAATCCGAATCAGCTTTCCGAGGGAATGGATTACGTGCTGGTGAATGGCGTGCCGGTGATCGATCAGTCTAAGATGACGGGAGCCTTGCCGGGAAAGGTGCTTCGAGGCGCCGGGTATGTTCCGTAGCCGTGGGAGTCAGGGCTTTAGCTGCGCTTGGGTCTCGGGAGTTGGAATCACCGCCACGTGAGGCTCGGCTAGCGTCCCTGTAACGCTATAAATCAGCGAGCCTGTGGCGGATTTCGCTTCGGTGCCCGCAATCAGTTTGAAGTCCAAGGTTTGTCCTAACGAAGCAGTGCCGCTAGCCTCATATACCGTCGCAGAAGAAATAAGCTCGCCTTTCTCTATTTCGATCGTTCCATCATGCAACTGTGCGCGACCCTGCCAGCGACCGATGTAGAGTGGTCCATCATCGCTTGCCAGTGCAATGTGCGACAGTATTCCGTCACGCAGATCGAAACGAAGGTTCGCCGCTGCCGATTGCCAAAATTCCGCGGACGTTCTGCCGGACGCCTTAATCTGGTAAGCCCCTCCACCGGTGCCAGAAATCCAGGGATCGTGCATCGTGCTGGCCATCTGCTCCAGCGAAATTCCCGTCAGAGTTCCACTACCTGTGTACACCGGGGATGCAGCAGTAAAATCGGCTTGCCAATCTCCACGATGTTTTCCGCCGAGCAAATCGGCCCGCAGATCTGAAATCTCCAACTTTCCATGATCCAGGTCAAGTGAAGCGGAAACTTGTTCCGCGACCAAATTGTGAATCCGCAAACGGCCTGCACTCACTTTTCCCGATGCTCGCAAACTCTGTAGAAAGGACGGCACGCTAGACGCAGCCGGGGTCAGCACTTGATACCAGCGGCGCTCGCTGGGGTGCGAACCCAGCCATTCATGCAGACCGCTTAGGCCAACCGCGTCGGTATTCAGATTGAAGTGGACGAGGCAGGCTCCCGGCGTTCCACAACCGCGCGGCAATACCAAAGACCCAGTCCATTCCGCATCAGCCGCCAGCGCTCTCAATTTTTCTACGCGCGCTTCGTCGGGCAAAAGATCTAATTCCGCCGAGGAAATCTCGACCGCTCCATTCGTCCCTCGCAAGTTCGCGCGGACGTTTCGCAGTTGCACGGCTCCTGTAACTTTCGGCAAAGCAAAGCCTGAAGGATTTCCCGCTGCGTTTCCCGCCCAAGACCCCGCAATCTG
>Ga0182024_10020199_pt1 | contig 12188 bp, 13 predicted proteins | sample P32metaG_FD_120480 | JGI IMG/M metagenome (GOLD analysis project Ga0182024, IMG submission 120480) | Permafrost microbial communities from Stordalen Mire, Sweden - P3-2 metaG (Illumina Assembly) | ecosystem: Environmental > Terrestrial > Soil > Wetlands > Permafrost | place: Sweden: Stordalen...
CACGCCCGCGCCGCCCGCGCCGCCCGCGCCGCTGACGGAGCTGCCCGATCCCCCCGCCCCGCCGACCCCGCCGTCGATGGCGCCGCCGCTCAGGGTCACCACGCCGCCGGCGCTCAGCAACACGCCATATCCCCCGGCGCCCCCCGCGCCGCCGACAGCGTAGCCCGTGGTTCCAAGGCCGCCGGCGCCGCCCGTGATCCGGCCGGCCTTCACGGTCACTGCGCCCCCTGCGCCCAAGGCGCCGCCCCCGCCACCCACGCCGCCGGAAGTGGCGCCGCTGGAGCCGTAGGTCCCCGCGCCGCCCGCGCCGCCCACGATCGCGCCGCCCGCGACGGTGACCAGGCCCGACGCCGCGCCGGTGATTCCTGCCCCTCCGGCGCCGCCCGCGCCGTGGTAGGCGGCGCCGCGGCCGCCCGCGCCGCCATCGACCGCGCCGCTCACGGTGACCGTGCCGCCGGCGAGCAGATCGATGGCCGTCACGCTTGCGTCGCCCAGGACCGCGCCGGCGACCCTGAACGACCCGGCCACGCCGAGGGTCCCGCCGACGCTCACGGTGTGGCCGCCGTAGAGGACGTTGCCTTTGCCGGCCAAGGTCCAGTCGGCCCCCGCGTCGACCGCGTAGGCGCCGAAGCCGACGACGGTCCCGGTTGCCGCCCCGGAAAGGACGCTCCGTACGCCAAGGTTGGTCACAGTGCCGGTTCCGCTCGCCAGTTCCAGCGTGCCGCCGCCGCCCTCGACCTCGCCGACAAAGCTTGCCCCGGCCTCGACGATCAGCCGGTCGCTGGCCGACCCGAACACGATCGACCGTTCGTAGCCGTAGATCTCGCCGAAGTTGGTCACCGTCACCGGGGCGCTGGCCCTCGCGTCGACGCCGTATTGTAGGCCGGCGACGAGGGCCCCGCTATAGCCGGCGCCGTTGATTAGGGCGCCGCCGGCTTCGAACACCACACCCGATCCACTGTCGGGGTTGCCGACGCCGCTCTGGATGCCGAAGTCATTCGACACGGTCCCGAAGCCCGTCAGCACGACACCCGACCCGGCGGACGCCAGGTACCCGCCCCCTTGCTGGCTGAGGCCTCCGTCGCCGCCGTCGCCGCCATAGATGCGGCCGGTGTTCGACAGCGATCCGCCGTTCATCATGACGGCGTTGGCGCCGAAGCCGCCGAAGCCGGCGATCCCGAGGTTCGCGTTCCCGCCGTTCCCGCCGTATCCGCCGGTGATCAAACCGGAGTTGATCAGCGTCGCGTCGCCCAGATAGACGCCGCCCCCCCCGTTCCCCCCATTTCCGCCGTGGCCTGTGTTGCCGCTCTGAACTCCCCCGTGGCCGCCGCCGCCGCCTTCGATCGTGCCGGAGTTGGTGAGGATCGTCCCCGAGGCCAGGCTCGCTCCCAGGTGGCCGCTCTGCGCATCACCCCCCGTGCCCTCGGCGCCGGCCGCCCCGGTGAACCCGATAATCCGCCCGGCGGCCGTGATCGTGGCCGCCGCGGTCGTCGTCAGCCCGTCGCCCCCGATCAGGCAGGAGGCGGTCAGCGTCAGTCCCGTATAGAGGGACGGCAGACTGTACCCGGCGCTATAGGTCCCGGTAAGAGTCTTGTTGTTCATAGTCGGACGAGCCCTCTGCCGCGACCGGCGGCCACGGGCGAATGTCAGTTCTGGCGCCCGCTCTTAGCGCACGATTGGCCAGTACGGGGAAGTGGACATTTTTGACTGGGTTACCTTCGGCGGCGCGCGCGCGCCGCCGCCCGGCAGAGGGTGGCGACGCCGCGCTCTAACTTTATCGGAGTGGCCAGCGGTGTTCGCCTGGCTCTTCGGAGAGTTGGCAGCCGGCGCCAAGAGGCCCGCTGATCAGGGCGATTCTTGCGGAAATTAGCACATCAAATAGCACATAGAATTATCGTAGGCCAAAAAAGATAGGAAAAATAGGATCTTACTGGCAGACGCGCCGGACTCAAAATCCGGTCCTGGTGACAGAGTGTCGGTTCGACCCCGACCGCCCGCACCAACAAACGACAACGTGCGGCGCCCAGAAGCGGAGTTCAGTGCGCTATCGGCTCGAGCGTGTCATGATCTTCGAGGACCGGGAGAGAGCGCATGGGCGCCGTCTACGACCATCTGAATGACAAGCAGATTGATTTCATCCACCGTCAGAAGCTGTTTTTCGTGGCGACGGCGCCGCTCTCGGAAGAAGGGTCGGTCAACCTCTCGCCCAAGGGTTACGACAGCCTGGCCATCATCGATCCAAAGACGGTCGCCTACGTCGACCTCGGCGGCTCGGGCATCGAGACCCATGCGCACCTGCGGGAAAATCGACGCATCACGCTGATGTTCTGCGCCTTCGAGGGGCCGGCAATGATCCTGCGGCTGTATGGACGCGGTGAGAGCTGCGCCTTCGACGAGCCAGGCTTTGCCGCGAAGATGAAGCTGTTCCCGGCCTTCGAGCGCGCCCGGGCGGTCATCACCGTGCGCCTCACTCGTATCGCCGATAGCTGCGGCTGGGGTGTTCCCTTCTTCGACTTCAAAGGCCAGCGGGACCAGTTGCGACGTTGGATCGAGGCGACGCCGCACGACGAGTGGGCGGCGCGGCGCTATGAAAGCAACGCAGCCTCCATAGACGGGCTTGCGGGCCTCTCGCCCCCAGGCTGAGAAGGGCGACTCGCTGATACCGGGCAACCTTGAACGGCGGCGGCTCAGCGGCGGCGAGGCTTGGCGAGGTCGAACCACGCCTCCAAGGACGCCGCGACAAAGTCGGTCAGGCGCCCCTCCCGGAAAAAGCCCCACTGGTTGAACGCGCCCTGCCACTGCGCCTCGATCAGCCGGGCGGCGAGCTCCGGCGCTATCGGCAAAGGAGGCAGCCGCTCGGCGACCGCCTCGCGCAGCATCTTCCAGCGCTCCCGCGCCAGGGCGTTGAGCCCCGGATCGCGGAAGTCCTCGCGCAGCCACAGCAATCCGGTGGCCAGGACTTCCGGGTCCTGGATGTCCGGCGTCAGCAACCTGAACAGGCCGATCACCGAGGCGCGTCCGCGCCTCCGCGGCGCCTGGGCGACGGCGGCGGCGAACTCGGTGTTGTCCTGGGCGAGGGCGCGCAGGATCAGCCCCCGCTTGTCGCCGAACCGCTGCAAGAGCGTCGGGGGCGCGATTCCCACCTCCGCCGCGACGGCCGCCAGGGTGAACTCGGCCGGCCCGCCCCGGAACATCACCCTCAGCGCCCCGGCAAGCACGGCTTCATTGCTGATCCGACGAGGGCGAGTCACATCTTGACCTAGTTAGTGAATGAATGTTCATTCACGAAATAGCATAGGGCGGTTCGCCAAAACCGCCAAGGCCGAGACGGAGGCCCGCATGGCGGACCGACCCCTGGACGGGAAAGTGGCGCTGGTCGCCGGCGCGACACGCGGGGCGGGCCGCGGCATCGCCTGCATGCTCGGGGCGGCGGGCGCGGTGGTCTACTGCACCGGCAGAACCGGGGCGGGGCAGGCGTCACCTCTGGGCCGGCCCGAGACCATCGAGGAGACTGCCGCGCTGGTCGATGGTGAGGGCGGCGAGGGCGTGGCGGTCCGCACGGACCACACCCGGGAGGAGGAGGTCGCCGCCCTGATCGCCCGCGTCGAAAAGGAGCGGGGGCGACTGGACATCCTCGTCAACGACATCTGGGGCGGCGACCCGATGATCGACTGGGGGGCCAAGTTCTGGCAGCTCGATATCGGGACGGTTCGCGCGCTCGTGGAGCAGGCGGTCGTCAGCCACCTGGTCACCACGCGGCACGCCGCGCCCCTGATGCTGCGACAGGGCAGTGGGCTGATCGTCGAGGTCTCCGACGGCCACCACGAAGGCTATCGCGGCCAGCTGCTCTATGACCTGGTGAAAAGCACGGTGAACCGCCTGGGCTACGCCATGGCCTGGGACCTCCATGGAACGGGCGTGACCGCGCTCGCCCTGTGCCCGGGATTCCTGCGCTCCGAGGCGGTGCTCGGCCACTTCGGCGTCTCCGAGGCCAACTGGCGCGACGCCGTCGCCAAGGACCCGTTCTTCGCCGAGTCGGAGTCTCCCTTTTTCGTCGGCCAGGCCGTCGTATCGCTCGCCGCCGATCCCGCGGTGCATCGCAAGGCGGGCCAGGTGCTGTTCGCCGCCGACCTTGCCGAAGAGTACGGCTTCACCGACGTCGATGGCCGCCGGCCGGCCTTCCATGCGATGTTCGAACGGGTCACCGCCGGGTCGGCGGAGAGTGATGGTGATCTCGAGCCGGACGAGCGCTTTCTCGTTCTTGCCCGCTATATGCAGGTCCACAAAGAGCCGGCCCAGGCGGACAAGGCGCGCAGGCTCGCGGTCAAGCTCGGCTTCGCGGACCTGGGGCCAGGCCTCGGGCCCAACCAAGCTGGCGTCACGGTCAGATGAGCAAACTCTTTCGGCTCTCCGGTGCGGTCGAGCTAGACCCAGCGATCGACGCGTGGTTCTGTGGCGCCGTCCGACTGGACCCCGCGATCGACGCCTGGCTCTCCGAGCCGGCTGACGCCTTGCGAGGAATTGCGCGCAGGTGGTTTGAACACATGCGGGGCTGCGGGGCCGACGTCCGCGAGCTTATGCACGATGGCTGCCCCGTCGCCTGTGTGGAGGACGCGCCATTTGGCTACGTCAACGCCTTCAAGGCTCATGTGAATGTGGGCTTTTTCCACGGGGCGGCGCTCGACGACCCGGCGGGCCTTCTGGACGGCGCCGGCAAACACATGCGGCACGTGAAGCTCCGCTGGGCTCAGCCCGCGAACGCCGCCGCGCTGAGTGAACTCATAACGGCGGCATACCAGGACATCCGGTTGCGCCTCCGATCGGCAGCATGAAGCCTTCAGCATCCCGCGCCGTTGGAGCGGGCGTTGGCGAAGCTCGGACTGGCCAAATCTCCGCGACGCCCTAAACTCCCCGCCAACTCCAGGGAGGAAAAAGGCGCATGTGGAGAGCGTTCGACATAGCGATGAGAATCGTCAGCACCCTGCTTGGGCTGTTGCTGTTCGCCATGGGGACCATCTGGGTCCTGCAGGGCCTCAACCTCGGCTTCAATGGCCCCATGGTGGGCGGCCACCCCAGCTTCATGGTCGGCGATCGCCACTGGACCTTCTATGGCGTGATCCTCGCGCTATTGGGCGCGGCCGAGGTCGTGTGGAGCAACCGGCGGCAGACGCGCTGAGGGCGCCCGAAGCGCTGATCGCCTGGCTGGAGGGTGGGCGAAAGGTCAGTCCGCCGTCAGGATCTCGGCGGGGCCCCGGGCGCTCCCGGCCCCGGCGAGACGCTGACCGCTATGGCCTTCCAGTCTCCGCCCGCCTGTTTGCGGAACACCGCCACATAGCCGCTGTTGGCGTGCTCCACGGCGTGGGTCTTCGGGTTTGTCATGGTCGCCACGGCGTGACCGACGACGTAGCCCAGGTCGCCCGATTTGGCGACTTCGGTTCGGTCGGGGGTGATCACGACCCCCAGCGCCGGATCGGCGGCGAATTGTTTGGCCAGAGCCTTGGAATCGCCAGGCCCGTGGGCCACCGGCGCGCCCGGGAAATAGCTGATTTCGTCGGCCGCGCCGCCGGCGGCGATCTTGCCGGCGTCGTGCGCCTTGTAGGCGGCGTTGAATTCGTCCGCGCTCGCCTTGATCGCCGCCACATCCTTGGAGGTGTCGACCGCCGGCGCCGTGTCGGCGGCCGGCGGCGCGCCGGTTTTCGGGGCGCAGGCGGCGAGGGCGGCGAGGGCGGCCGCGCCGATGATCGCGCCGGCAAGGCGCGGGGCTCGATGGGTCATGGTTCGGTCCTTCTGGAGAGCGGCGGCCTCGTGTGAGGTCGGGCGCGCTTGGGGTGGGTAGGCCAGAACGCAAAGCTGGAGTCGCCGCTTTGGGTAGCCACGGCGACCAAACAGGGACACGCGATCATGCGCACGCGGCGCCGGCCCTGGCAATCGGTGATTGCCTTTGGCCAAGGAGCGGTTCTGAGTGGGATTCGCCCGGCGGATCGCGTAAACCTCGGGGATTGGTTTCACGAAGTAAGACCCTATGAGCCGCGCCTTTGTGAAGGAGATGGAAGACGAGCCGCCGCCGCCGCCCCTGGAGCGGCCGGTCAGCGCCGCGCCCAATCTCGTCACGCCGCGCGGCGCCCGGCTGATCGAGGAGAAGGTGGCCGAGCTCGAACGTGAGCTTGCCGGCGCCTCCGGCGAGGAAGCCGTGGCCGTTTTGCGCCGCGACCTTCGCTACTGGGTCGCCCGCCATGCGAGCATGCGGATCACCTCCACCGATCCCGCGCCGCGCGGCGTCGGCTTTGGCGTACGTGTCAGCGTCCAACGCGGCGGCGTCACCAGCGACATCACCCTCGTTGGCGAGGACGAGGCCGATCCGGCCGCGGGCCTGATCGCCTGGACCGCCCCGCTCGCCCGAGCCCTCGACGGCGCCGAACCAGGTGAGGAAATCGACTTTACGGCGGCGGGCCGGCGCGAACCCGTCACCGTGGTCGCGGTGGCGGCGGGCGCGGCCGGCGAGTGATCGCGCCGTAAACGTCTAAACCTCTACCGCGCCGCCTTCAGCCGCTCCAGCAAGGCGACATGCACCTCGCTATTGGCGGCGCAGATCGAACCGGCGGCCAAGGGGTCCTCGCCGCCGTCGGCGTCGGTGACCGCGCCCCCCGCCTCGGTCACCAGCAGCACGCCGGCGGCCATGTCCCAGATGTTGAGGTCGCGCTCCCAGAAACCGTCGAATCGGCCCGCCGCGACCCAGGCCAGATCCAGGGCCGCCGCGCCGAAGCGGCGAACGCCCGACACGCGCTGGCTGATCTGGTGCAGCTCCTTGAGGAACCGGCCGTGCTGGCCGTGGCCCAGGAAGGGGATCCCGGTGGCGATGACCGCCTCTTCGAAGCGGGTGCGGGCGGCGACGCGCAGGCGCCGGTCATTGAGATAGGCGCCTCGGCCCCGCTCGGTCCAGAAGAGGTCGGAATTGGCTGGGTTGTAAGTGACGCCGGCGACGATCTGGCCATCGCGCTGGAGGGCGATGTTGATGGCGAAATGCGGCATGGCGTGCAGGAAGTTGGTGGTGCCGTCCAAGGGGTCGACGATCCAGGTGTGGGTCCTGTCGGTGCCCTCGATCAGCCCCCGCTCCTCGCCGAGGAATCCGTAGCCCGGCCGGGCGCGCAGCAGTTCCTCGAACAGCGTCTGCTCGGCCTTCAGATCGGCCGCCGTCACATAGTCGGCCGCGCCCTTCTTGGAGACCTGCAACTCGGCCACCTCGCCGAAGTCCCGCGCCAGCGCCCGCCCGGCCTTGCGGGCGGCGGCGGCCATGACCTTGACGAGCGCGGTGGGGGTGGTCACCCCCTAGTCGGCCCGGCGCATGTATTCGCCCGTTTCGGTGGAAACCAGGATGCGCTCGCCCTCGCTCATATAGGGGGGAATCATGACCCGCATGCCGTTGGAAGCCTTGGCCGGCTTGTAGGAGGAAGAGGCGGTCTGGCCCCTCACCGTGGGCTCGGTCTCAACCACCTCCAGGACCACGCTCTCCGGCAGTTCGATGCCGATGGGCCGCTCCTCGTGGAACTCCAGAGAGACCACCATGCCGTCGTGCAGGAAGCGGACCTGATCCTCGCCCACGAAGTCTTTCCGCAGTTCGATCTGGTCGTAGGTTTTCTGGTCCATGAACACCAGGGCGTCGCCCTGCTCGTAGAGGTACTGGAATTCCTTCTGCTCCAGGGTGACCCGCTCGACGGTGTCGGACGAGCGGAAGCGCTCGTTGAGCTTGCGCCCGTCGATCAGGTTCTTCAGTTCGACCTGGGCGAAGGCGCCGCCCTTGCCGGGTTTGACGTGCGCCGTCTTCACCGCAACCCACAGGCCGCCGTCGTGCGAGATGACGTTGCCGACCTTGATGGCGTTGCCGTTGACTTTCATGTGGGGAGGTCTCGTGGGGAGAGGGGAGGGGGGCTCAAAATCCGGGCGCGGACCCTAGTGGAGGGGGGGTCGCGAGGCAAGGCGGCGGCGTGCCGCCAGTCCCGCCTCGATCTGCGCATTGAACGCCCGCACCGCCACGGCCGGGCCGCCGGGATCGGTCCACACCGCCGACGAGACGGCCAGGAAGTCGGCGCCCGCGGCCGCCAGGACGCCGCAGTTCTCCACCGTGATCCCACCGATGGCGGCGCAGGGGATGAGCATGGTCTCCTGCCAGATGGAGAGGATCTCGGGGTCGGGCCGGGCGGTGGTCGCCTTGGTCTGGGTGGGAAAGAAGGCGCCGAAGGCTACGTAATCGGCGCCGGCTTCGGCGGCGTCCATCCCCAAGTGCCGGCTCGCATGGCAGGTGACGCCGACGATGCGATCGGCGCCCATCAGCCGGCGCGCCCCCGAAACCGGGCCGTCCTTTTGACCGATATGAACGCCGTCGCAGCCGAGGCGCGCGGCGAGATCGGGCCGGTCATTGAGGATCAGGGCGACATCGTGGCCCCGGGCGATCGGCCCCAAGGCCGCGACGGCCGCCTCGACGGCGCTGTCGGGAGCGCCCTTGAGGCGCAGCTGAAGCGCCGCCACGTCGCCGGCCGCCAGACCGCTCTCCAGCGCCCGGGCGAAACCGGCTAGATCCTCGATGGCTGGCGGTGTGATCAGATAGAGACGGCAGGCGGGCGGCATGGCGCCCTCATGCCCGCTTTCGCCTCAGCGGGGCAACAGCGCCTTCAGGCCATAAGCGACGAGCGCGGTGGCGGCGCCGCTCCCCAGGGCAAGGCCCAGAAACCAGACGAGGCGCCGCCCGAACGGTTTGGCCGGCGCGCCCCGCTCCGGCGGACCCTCAATGATAGGCGCCGCCATCCGCCACCTTGCCGCGAAACACCCAATAGACGAACGCCGTATAGCCCAGGATCAGCGGCAGCATGGTCCCCACGCCGATGAGCAGCAGGCCAAGCGCGTTGTCGGCGTTGGCGGCGGCGCGGAAGGTGAGCTGATAGGGAACGATATTGGGAAAGAAGCTCGCGGCGAGGCCCAGGTAGCCGGACAAAAAGACGATCAGGGCGCCGATGAAGGGCCAAAGGTGCGAGCCTCGCCGCAGACCCAGGACCACCGCGCCCAGACCGATCGCGCCGAGCAGTGGAATGGGCGCCAACCGGCCCAGCCTGGAGAGGTTGACGGCGCCCCCGGCGATCCCCCAGCGCGCCGCGACCTCCTGGTGGATGAGGAGGGTCGCCAGGCTCACCGCCGCCAGCAGAATGGCCACGAGGGCCGCGGCGCCCATGGTCCAGCGCCGGGCGTCGCCGTGCAGGTCGTCGCGCGTCTTGACCATCAGCCAGCCCGCCCCGAGCAGGGCGTAGCCGGCCGCCAGACCGACGGCCACCAGGGCGCTATAGGGCGTCGCCCAATCAAGCCCTCCGCCGGCGAAGGCGCCGGCCTTGACCTGCACGCCCTGGATGAACCCGCCGAGAATGAGGCCCTGCGCCAGGGTGGCGACGAGCGAGCCGAAACCGAACGCGAAGGACCACAGGGTCTTGCCGCGCGCGCGGCCTTGCAGGCGGAACTCGAAGGCGACGCCCCTCAGAATGAGCGCCAGCAGCATCACCATCACCGGCAGATAGAGGGCCGGCATGAGGATGGCGTAGGCGCCGGGAAAGGCCGCGAAAAGGCCCCCGCCACCCAGCACAAGCCAGGTTTCGTTGCCGTCCCAATAGGGGGCTATGGCGGCCATCATGGTGTCGCGGTCGCCGCTGGCGCGCGCCAGGGGGAAAAGAATGCCGACCCCGAGATCGAAGCCGTCCAGCATCACGTAGAAGAGGACGGCCAAGGCGATCAGCGCCGCCCAGATCAGGGGAAGGTCCAGATGCATGGCCTTCACGGCTCCGGCGGCGCGGCGGCCATGGCCGTGCCGGGCGCCCGCGCCCTATCGGACGCCGCGTCCCGCCCCTCGCTCGCCGGTCCGGCGGCGATCAGACGCAGGATGAAGAGCACACCGGCTGTGAAGATCAGCCCGTAGACGACCAGAAAGGCGATCAGGGAGGCGGAAACCTCATGGGCGCTCACCGGGGAAACGGCGTCGGCGGTCCGCATGACGCGCCAGATGACCCACGGCTGGCGGCCGACCTCGGCCACCGTCCAGCCGGCGATCACCGCGACGAAGCCGGCCGGGCCCATGAGGGTGGCGCATTTGAGGAACAGCCGCGATCGCTCCGGGCCGCCCCGCCACCAGAGAAAGGCGCCCCACAGGCCAAGGCCGATCATGGCCAGGCCAAGTCCCACCATAACCCGAAAGGCCCAGAAGACGATGAACACCGGCGGCTGGTCGGCGCGCGCGAAGGCCTTGAGGCCCGTCACGGTGGCGTCCTCGGCGCCGGCGGTGATCAGGCTGCCGATCCGCGGAATCGAAATCTCCCAGCGATTGTCCTGCGCCTTTCGGTCGGGCCAGGCGGCGAGGTGAAAGGGCTCGCCCGACCTGGTTTCCCAGAAGCCCTCGATGGCCGCCAGCTTGCTTGGCTGGCGATGCAGGATGTCCCTGCCGGCATAGTCGCCGACCAGCAATTGAAGCGGCGCGACGACGAGGCACATGGCCACGGCCATGCGCAGCGCGATCTTCGATTCAGCTGCCGCACGGCCTTTCAGAAGGGCGAAGGCGCTGGCCGCCCCGACCATGAGCGCCGTGGCCAGGTAGGCCGCCAGCACCATGTGGATGAGGCGCTCGGGGAAGGTCGGCGAGAAGATCACCGCCATCCAGTTCACCGCCAGCAGCCGCCCGCTGGGCAGGACCACCGATCCGCTGGGAAACTGCATCCAGCTGTTGGCCGAAATGATCCAGAAAGCCGAGATCACCGTCCCCAGCGCCACCAGGCACGTGGCCGTGAAGTGCAATCCCGGCCCGACCTTCTTCCAGCCCAGGAGCATGACGCCCAGAAAGCTCGATTCCAGGAAGAACGCGGTGGCCACTTCGAAGGCGAGGAGCGGTCCGATCACCGGCGCGGCGGCTTTCGAAAAGACACTCCAGTTGGTTCCGAACTCGTAGCTCATCACCACGCCGGTAACGACGCCCATGCCGAAGGAGATGGCGAAGATCTTCAGCCAGAAGAGATAGAGCGTCTTGAACGCCTCGCGCCGTGTCGCCAGCCACAGCCCCTCCAGCACGGCCAGGAAGCTGGCCAGGCCGATGGTGAAGCTGGGAAATATGATGTGGAAGCCGATCGTGAACGCGAACTGCAGGCGCGACAGCAGGAGAGCGTCGAAAGACATGCGGTCAATCTACTCGGCCGCCTTCAGTGTTTCCCCGAACCTGGGCGCGAGGTCTCCGGCCGCGTACCGCTTGGCCATGGCCGCCATGGGGAGGGGCTTGATCTTGTCGGCATTGCCCGCCGTGCCGAATTCCTCGAACCTCTGGCGGCAGACCGCGCGCATGGCCTCCATGGCGGGCTTCAGATACTTGCGCGGATCGAACTCGCCGGGGTTTTGCGCGAAGACTTTGCGGATGGCCCCGGTCATGGCCATGCGGTTGTCGGTGTCGATGTTGATCTTGCGCACCCCGTGCTTGATGCCGCGCTGGATTTCCTCCACCGGCACGCCCCAGGTCTGCGGCATTTCCCCTCCGTAGCGGTTGATGACGTCCTGCAGATCCTGCGGCACCGAGGAGGAGCCGTGCATCACCAGGTGAGTGTTGGGCAGGCGCCGATGGATCTCCTCGATCACCGTCATGGCCAGGACGGCGCCGTCCGGCTTGCGGCTGAACTTGTAGGCGCCGTGGCTGGTCCCCATGGCGATGGCCAGCGCATCGACCTCGGTGGCGCGGACGAAATCCACCGCCTGGTCTGGATCGGTGAGCAGTTGGTCGTGGGAGAGCTTGCCCTCGAAGCCGTGGCCGTCCTCTTTTTCGCCCATGCCCGTCTCCAGGCTGCCCAGTACGCCCAGTTCGCCTTCCACCGACGCTCCCACCCAGTGGGCCATGTCGACCACGGCGCGGGTGACGGCGACGTTGTAGTCGTAAGGCGCCGGGGTCTTGGCGTCGGCCTCGAGGGAGCCGTCCATCATCACGCTGGTGAAGCCGTGTTGAATCGCGGTGGCGCAGGTGGCCTGGTTGTTGCCGTGGTCCTGGTGCATGCACACCGGGATGCTCGGATAAAGTTCCACCAAGGCATCGATCAGGCGGGCCAGGACAATGTCGTTGGCGTATTGGCGGGCGCCGCGGCTGGCCTGGATGATCACCGGCGCGCTCGCCGCCGACGCCGCCTCCA
>Ga0182024_10020200_pt1 | contig 12188 bp, 10 predicted proteins | sample P32metaG_FD_120480 | JGI IMG/M metagenome (GOLD analysis project Ga0182024, IMG submission 120480) | Permafrost microbial communities from Stordalen Mire, Sweden - P3-2 metaG (Illumina Assembly) | ecosystem: Environmental > Terrestrial > Soil > Wetlands > Permafrost | place: Sweden: Stordalen...
GGGGCATTATCTAAATTCCGGGTCAACACCTCTGGCTTCACAGGTGATTTTAGCCTTAAAAAAGAGAAAATTGGAGCGTCGAATCATACAAGCAACCGTAGGCTTGACCTTGTAGAGCGCCATGCGGCACACCATGAGACAAAAGCTTTTTGTCTCAATACAGGCGCTTTTGCTGTTTAGTCTTGCGAGTAATCCACAGAAACGGTGGTCATTATGAGAACAATTGCCCTTTCCCTCACTCTCCTCACTTTGCCGGTCGTGCCGGCGGGCGCCGATAATCCCGCTGCCGCGACCAAGATCCACAAGGTCTTCGATATTGTCCGGGGTAACGATAAAATCGGCACGGACACGATCGACATCGAACACGAGAATGATACGATCACGGTAAAGGTCAAGACAGATGTTTCCGTGAAGGTGATGTTCATCGAGGCCTATCGTTACGAACATTCCTGCAACGAAACCTGGAAGAACGGTCAACTCGTCGCCTTTAAATCGCGTACCAACGACAATGGCACGAAACATGCTCTTGACGTCACGGCAGCACCGGACAAGCTAAGCATGGACGCTGACGGCAAGCATAGCGATCTGCCCAAGACAGCCGCGCCGGTGAGCTTGTGGAGCAAGGACGTGATCCACCAAAACGACGGTTTCGATCCGGCTACCGGCAAGCGCATGGCGATCAAGGTGACCGATGTCGGCGAAGAAGTCTTGACGATTCATGGCACGCCCCACCAGACCCATCACTACAAGATCGCCGATACGCTAAACGGAGAATTCGCGCGCGACCTCTGGTACGACGGCGATGTGCTCGTGCGGACGAAGATTATCGGCTCCGACAATTCGGTGATCCTGTCCGATTTGCGGTAGAGTTGTGGCCGTTCCCCGGCTGGATGCGCCGGGATTACCGCTTTTGCCAGCGTATAGAAAGCTGGGCGTCGTGCTCGGACTAAAGCGCTTCACGATCCGATAGACTCATCTGATCGGGAAGCGCTGTAGACCATGACAGCATCAAGATGAATCGATCATAGTCTCTATCGCTTTGTTTTGTCGCATGATCTTATCCAAGAAGTCTGCGACTTTTTGGGATCATGCTTCAGTGCAGAGCGTCAGTGATCGCGCTGGCGAGCGGTGGCAACCCGGTCCGCATTGGGGGCCTTCAAGACCAAGCCGTCGATGCGGTCGCGCTCGTGTTTGAAATTGGCGAGCATGCGGCCGTCGAATTCGCGGGTGCGGGCAAGCTTGATCCGCATCGGATCGACGAAATGCCCATTCACCAGGATCTCGTAATGGAGATGCGGCCCGGTCGCGAGCCCTGTCTGGCCGAGATAACCAATGACTTGGCCCTGCCGCACATGGGCGCCTTCGGTCGCGCCACGGGCAAACCCGGACATGTGATTATACGTCGTGATATAGCCATTGGCGTGCTGGATCTCGATACGGCGGCCGTAGCCCGCGTCCCACCCCGCCTGGATGATTGTGCCGCTGCCGGCCGCGAAGATCGGCGTGCCGATCGGGGCGGCCCAATCGACACCGGTATGCGGGCGCGAATAGCCGAGGATCGGGTGGAACCTTAACCCGAAGCCAGAGGTAAATCTGCCCCCGACAATCGGCATGCGAACCAGGAATTTGCGGGTCGAGCGGCCGTCTTGATCGTAATAATCGACGAGACCGTCATCCGGCGTCTGAAACCGGTAGTAGCGGAACGTCTCGTTGCGGGCCGTGATCGCGGCATAAAGAAGCTGATTGTGTCCTTCGCCTTCCTCGCTGTCGTCATAGAATGCCTCGAAGGAATCGCCGCCGCTCACAGCTCTTCCAAAATCGACGTCATTGGCGAAAATCCGGACGAGCTCGTCGACGACAGGACGCGGAATTTCTTGTTTCAGCGCGGTCTCGTAAAGCGAATCGTAAAGCCTCATGCCAGCCTCATCGTCGGCATCGTCGCTTTCGCTCGGGCTCGGCTGCTTGGCCGTGCGATGGGGCGGAGTTACCTGGACATAACTGCCGTGGTCATTGATCGCGATGTTTGTTTCCAAGGTCTCGCCGGAATAAACCGAAAGGCGCGCCAAGGTCATATTGGTGCCGGAACCATCGAGATCGGCGAAGAGAAGCTTGAGGCGTGCTCCCTCCGCTACCGCGGCATGGCCGAGCGGGATCCCGAAGGCGGCAAAGATTCCGATGATCTGATCCCTTGCGACTCCGGCGCCGCGCAGCACGCTCTCGAGTGTTTCGCCGTGACGGACCACGACGAGACGCTCCTCCATTTGCGTTGCGGGCGAAACTTGCGGCGACCGGCCGACATTGGTCACGTTTTCAGGGACCATGCGGACTTCGATCGTGGAAAAAGGAGCCGTCGTGATCGGCTCCGCGGGATTGGCATAGGCGAGAACGGTCGGAAGATAAGCACGGGACGTCCGCATCAGAAGAAGTTGCGGCGGCAAGGGCAGTGGTTTGGCGCCCGCTTCCATCGTGTTTTTGAATTGTTCGGCGACCTGGGCCTGAACCTCTTCCATCGATAGCGCGGCCACGGGCGAAAATTTTAGACCGGTCAGATCGCGGGTGGACCATGAGATTTCGGCATCGTCCTGAACCGGCTCCGGCACGGCATCCAAGGCATTGCGCGCGCCGGCAAGGACCTTCAATGGATTAAATTGCGGAACATCCTCGGAAAGTCCGAAGCTCGCCAACGTCAAGGTTGTCTGGACGTGGGTGAAGGTGTGGACTTTCAGGACCTCCTTGTCGCCGGATTGGATTGTCGCCGGCGCCTGGAAGCTTTGTTTTTCCGCAACGATATCAACGGCCTTGACGAGACGATCAGCCTTGTGCGGGTTGACGCCGAAGTCGAGGGTGATCTCCTTGCGCTGCGAGAGTGCGGGCGCCGGTGCCTCGGCGAAATAGGTTTGATTCCCGAGCGCCGCGTAGATGGCCGCGCCGATGAGGACGCCACCGGAAAGGCCGGTCAGGAGCGTGCCGGTAAACCAGCGCAACGAAACTTTCCTGCGATCCAAGGAAGCATGGCGGGCGCCATCGGCTTCAATGGCCGGATCCATGCCAAATTCGATGCAGGCACCGAACCGGGCAGACTTAACACGAATGACCGGAGTCTGAGGCCGCAGCGGCACGCTCATCGTCATCGCGTTGCTTCGATCCTACGGACGGCCGCATTAAATTTCACGCGCTTGACCCCGAGCGACTGGATAATGGAATGGGCCTCTGGGCGCCGTTCCTTGGGAAGGACTTGTAAGTTGCCCGGCGGGAATGCCAGACACTGGCCAATGGAGCCTTGGAGCATGTCCCGAAAAAGTTGATCGACTTTTCCGATTCCGACATGCTCCCCCTCTTTGGATTTGAGCGGTTCCTCCCGGTCACGGAATCCCGCGTGATCTGGAAGCGCTCTCAGTTCTTTGCAGGCGGCCAAGCGCCGGAAAGAAATCCGCAACCGCTTCAGCTAGATGGTCCTTTAAACAAACCTTTTGAAAATGGCTCAAATGCGGCGTAGCCCAAGGAGGTTGCGCCGGGCATGTGGAGTGACAAAGTGCGCCCGGGGCGTTTTTAGTGGAAAACGGGTAGTGTTAATGGCCGTCGTTCTAAAATCTAGCCTTCTATAAAAAGGTGTTGGCAGAAAATCTCAAGCCGTGCAGCGGCTTGGCGCGTGGTGTGTGATGGTTGACAACCGGCGCCAAGCTTTGTAGACACCCGGCCGGAACGGCATATGGCCGGTTGCTTCTTGGCGGCGGAGTTTTAAAAGGTCTTTATCTCCATATTTGCGATGAAGGCGTGGCGCGGGTGATCAAATGAATCCGCCCGCCGTGCCATAAGGATGGATGGACGATACCCCTTATAATCCGGAGGACATTTCACCGCCGGATGTGCCGCCGTTAAGACGGTTCTGAGGGTTCGCGAACCTCCAATCTAGATCTTGGAAATTCTGGAGCTTAGGAATAAGGTGACCGGCGGTGGGCATCCGCCGGCCGGCGGCATTGCAATAGCGGGCGCTGGACGGAAGATGCTTCGCCTGGTTGGGCCGCATGGAATATGAGGGTAGTGAGTTGTTCGCAGTTATCAAAACCGGCGGCAAGCAATATAGCGTCTCCGCTGGGGACACGATCACCGTTATGACGCTTTCCGGTGAGCCCGGGGATAGCGTCGCATTTGATCATGTTCTCATGCTGTCCGGAGACGGCGACCCGGCTTTGGGAACCCCTTTTATCGAAGGCGCCAGTGTTGCCGGTCAGATTGTCAAACAGACCAGAGGGCCGAAGGCGATTGCCTTCAAGAAGCGCCGGCGGCAGAACTCCAAGCGTAAACGTGGACACCGCCAGGATTTAACACTCGTGCGGATTACCGGACTACATGCGGGGGGCGTCGAGCTTTCCGGTGGAACCGCCAGCCCTGAATAAACATGCGTTCCCACTTGGGAGCGAGCCAAATTTGATTTGATGCGAGGAAGCGCGGGGAAGCGTGGCTCCCGCGCAGAGATTGGGAGCCAGACCGATGGCACATAAAAAAGCAGGCGGTTCGTCTCGCAACGGCCGGGATTCCAAAGGCCGGCGCCTCGGCGTCAAGAAATTCGGCGGCGAAGCCGTGGTGAGCGGCAATATTATTGTGCGCCAGCGCGGTACCAAATGGCATCCCGGCGCAAATGTCGGAATAGGCACGGACCACACTTTATTTGCTTTGATTGAAGGAAAAGTTGCGTTCCGGACCAAAGCCGATGGACGCGCCTACATTTCCGTCCAGCCCTTGCCGCAAGCAGCAGGGGCAGCAGAATAGGGGCGGAGGCCGAAAACGTCCACCTGCTCCCACGGACCCGGTGGACTTGGTTTTTCGAACGTGAGAACCGCTCCTGAAATTAAGGGGAAAAGTCCGGACAACCCGAAAGGGTTATAAAGGGGACGTGGAAGCTGCCACCCTTTATCAGGCTTAAGACCTCGTGAGAGGCTGCCCGCCGGAGCCAGTATGTTCCCGGATTTGACCTCGGACGACATCTTCCGCATCGAGACACAGCGGCTGTGGCTGCGCTGGCCGCGCGCATCCGACATCGCATCGCTGACGAGTATTGCCAGCCTGGCGCATGTCGCGCAAATGACCGCTTTGATTCCGCATCCCTATCCACCTGGCGAAGCGGAGCGTTTCATTATGAAGGCGCGCGCCGAAAACGCCAATGGAACGGCGCTGATCTTGGCGATCACAAAGAAAGGCAGCGCGCGTCAAACGATTGGCCTCATTGGCGCCCATGTGACGGCGGCAGACATTGAATTGGGCTATATGCTGGCGCCGCAATATTGGGGTAAGGGGTTGGCCACCGAAGCCGTCAAGGCGATTGCCAATACGGTCTTCAGCCTCACGCGGGCGAGCCGGATCCACGCCAATTCGCGCGTCAACAACATCGCCTCGCGCCGCGTTCTCGAAAAGACCGGCTTTTCCTATGTGGATACGGGTCTCGACCTTTTGCCGGCGCGTGGCGGCTTGCATCCATGCGACCGGTTTCAGCTCGACCGCAAGACATGGGCGGCGGCCAAGCGAGCGGAGGGCGAAAAGCGGCCTATGCCGCCGATGGCTCAGCAAGCGCAGCAAGCCCAGCAGGCTCAGGATGCAAGCGGCGTCAAACCGGTTGCCGCGCCGGACCAATCCGACGAGCATAGACCGTGACAGAAAAACCCACTATGCACCCGCGCGCCGATGTCGCGCTGGTTGGACGCCAGCTTTTTCCGAGCAGAGCCAAGGCGCAAGAGGCAATCGCTGCCGGACTCGTGCGTGCCGATGGGGAAATCATCCGCAAAGCGTCGGCGCCGATTGGGCCTGACGCTATGATCGAATCCGCGCCTGCCTATCCTTGGGTCTCGCGCGGCGGTGTCAAGTTGGCCGCAGCTCTCGATGCCTTCGGCTTCGATCCCGCCGGACATTTCTGTCTCGATGTCGGCGCCTCGACCGGCGGCTTCACCCATGTTCTTCTGGCACGTGGCGCTGCCGGGGTCGTTTGCGTGGATACAGGGCACGGCCAATTGCATGAGACGATCGCCCGCGATCCGCGTGTCGTATCTTTTGAGGGGATGGACGCGCGCAGCTTGACAAAAGCCTCGCTCGCGCGGGCTCCCTCCATCGTGACCTGCGATGTCAGCTTTGTTTCGCTCGCCCTAATTCTCCCGGCCGTGCTACCGCTTGCGGCGCCAGAGGCAGCGCTTGTCGCTTTGATCAAGCCGCAATTCGAGGCCGGCCCCGGCCGCACTGTCAAAGGCATCGTCAAGGACAGCGCGATAAGGCTTGAAGCCCGCGATAAAATCGAAAATCTGGTCAAAAGCCTTGGCTGGCAAATCCTGGGCATCATGCCGTCTCCGATTGATGGCGGCGACGGCAACCAGGAGTTTCTCCTCGGCGCGCGGCAGGGATGATCAGCTTCAACACGCGTCTCACCATCGATCGGCTCGGGTGGCGCGGCGAAGGAGTCGCGCAAGGCCCCGATGGCTTGATCTTTATCCCCTATGCTTTGGCGCATGAGACGATCATCGCGGAGGTCGATGGCGCGCGTGGAACATTAGTTGAAGTGTTGGTCCCGAGCCCGGACCGGATCGCCCCTTTTTGCCGCTATTTCTCGCGGTGCGGCGGCTGCGCGGTGCAAACGCTGAGCGCGGAGTCTTATGCCCGATGGAAGCGCGACCTTGTCGCCAAGGCGTTGCAGCGGGCGGGACTCACGATCGCGGTTTCGCAGCTAATCGATGCGCATGGCGCGGGGCGCCGGCGCGCGACCTTTCATGCGCGCTACCCGCAACAGGGCCAGGTAAAGACAGGCTTCACTCAGGCGCGGACGCATGACATCGTCGAAATCGACTCTTGCCCGGTGCTCGCCTCTTCGATGGACAGGGCTTTGCCGGCCGCCCGTGCTCTTGCGCGAGCACTAGCCGGCCAGAGCAAACCGCTCGACATTCTCGTCACCGCGACGGCCTCCGGCCTCGATATCGATCTCAAAGGCCCTGGTCCGATGAGCGATACAGCGACGCAAAGACTTATCAAGATTGCCGGCGACTATGATCTCGCGCGTCTCTCAAACCATGGTTCGATCCTGATCTCGCGCCGCACGCCAGTGCTTGCCATGGGCAGGGCCATGGTGGCGCCGCCGCCAGGCGCATTCTTGCAGGCAACCGAGGCCGGTGAGGAAACGCTCGCGGCCCGGGTTTGCGCACATGCCGCGGGGGCCAAACTCATCGCTGATCTCTTTTCCGGCGTCGGGACCTTTGCGTTGCGGATGGCGGCTTTCGCGAAAGTCGATGCCTTCGATCTCGATGAGGCAGCGCTTCAGGCTTTGGCGAAAGCCGCGCACGTCAAAGGCATGCATCAAGTGACAGCCGCGCGGCGCGATCTTTTTGCGCGCCCGCTCCGCCCGGAGGAGATGGAACGCTACGACGCCATCGTGTTCGATCCCCCGCGCGCGGGGGCCGCGGAACAAGCCACGGCGCTTGCCGCCTCGCTTGTGCCGGTCATTGTCGCGGTTTCCTGTAACGCGGAAAGTTTTGCGCGCGATGCCGCGATCCTGTGCGCCGGCGGCTATGAAATCCTAATGGTGGAACCGGTCGATCAGTTTCGCCATACGCCGCATGTCGAAATTGTCGCAAGCTTCCAGCGGCGAGGGGAAAAGCCACGGCGAAAGAGGCGGCTGCTCGGCTAGAGCATTTTCAAGCGAAGTGGATACCGGTTCGCGTTAAGAAAATGCGATAAGGCAAACCCCTAGATCATGAGCCCTTCAAGTCGCAGCGCGCAGGGGGGAAGCGGCGGGCGGGTCGAACCAGCGAAACGCCAATAGCCCAACGAGAAAGCCGCCGATATGGGCCTCCCAAGCGACTGTCGCGCCGGTGCCAAGCGGCATGGGAATCGTACCAAACAAAAAATTGGCGAGAAACCAGAAGCCGAGAAAACTGATCGCGCTGCGATTGGAGAGAATGTCCCGCAACGGCAGCGCAGGCTGCCGGTACGCGTGGTCTTCATTCGCGCGGTCCCCGAAGCCGAGGGATTCGTCGAGCGGCGCCCCTGGTTGAAACACGAAGCGGACCGCCGCCGCCATGACGCCGGAAACCGCGGCCGAGGCACCCACGACCGGCTGCAGATCGGCCATATGAGTCGCGTAGTGCATAGCAGCTCCGGCAATGGCCGCGACCGCGCAAAAAAACAAAAAGCGCGGCGTTCCAAAGCGGCGTGCGACGGGCGAGCCGAAGGCCACGAACCAGAGGCAGTTCATCCCCACATGCAGCCAGCCGCCGTGCAAAAACGCATAGGTCAGCGGCGTCCACCAGAGTGGCTTGCCGTCCCCTAAGAAAAAGCGTGCCGCCTGCGCGCGGAACTCGGCGTCCTCCGGGATCGCATTGAAAGCGGCGGTGACCCTTGCGGGATCGAAAGCAAAAGTGAAACGCCCCGGCACGAAGGCGAAGTGCTGAAGAATTTCGAGATAGGTCTCTGGCGCGATGAGTTGCGAGAAGCCCTCGATCGCGACAAGCAGCACGACGATCCAGAGGATCACCGGCGGCAAGTTGAAAATCCGTTCTTTTTGGTGCCGCATGCTGGGACTCATCTCTTTAAGCACTGTGAACCATCGTGCTCTGCATCGTTTTGGGATCAAGCGCTAGTCTACATCCTCGACCAGGACCGGGCTGCCATCGGTCAGTTTCTGGGCGAGCGACGCCTCCATGAAATTGTCGAGTTCGCCGTCGAGCACGTCGCCGGGCGAGCCTGATGTTACGCCGGTCCGAAGATCCTTCACGAGCTGGTAGGGCTGCAGCACATAGGAGCGGATCTGATGGCCCCAGCCGATATCGGTTTTGCTCGCTTCCGTCGCATTGGCGGCGGCCTCCCGCTTTTCGATCTCCTGCTCGTAAAGCCTTGCGCGAAGCATGTTCCAGGCGGTTGCCCGGTTCTTGTGCTGCGAGCGCTCGCCCTGGCAAGCAACGACGATCCCCGACGGGATATGGGTGATGCGCACCGCCGAATCCGTCGTATTGATGTGCTGGCCGCCAGCCCCCGATGAACGATAGGTATCGATGCGGCAATCCGATTCCTTGACGTCGATCTCGATCCTGTCGTCGATCACCGGATAAACCCATACCGAGGCAAAGCTCGTGTGGCGCCTTGCGTTCGAATCGAAAGGCGAGATGCGCACCAGGCGATGCACGCCGGATTCGGTTTTGGCCCATCCATGCGCGTTGTGGCCCTTGACGAGCAGGGTGCCGGATTTGAGGCCCGCTTCGTCGCCCGCCGTCTCCTCGATGATCTCGACCTTATATTTGTGGTGCTCGGCCCATCGCGCATACATGCGAAACAGCATGCGTGCCCAATCGCAGCTCTCGGTCCCGCCGGCGCCGGCGTGAACCTCGATATAAGTGTCATTGGCATCGGCTTCGCCGGACAACAGCGCCTCGATCTGGCGGCGCTCGGCTTCCACCTTCAGGGCTTTCAACTGGTCGAGGCCCTCCTTCTCGGAAGCTGCGTCTTGTTCCGCCTCGGCGAGCTCGATCAGCGTGATCGCGTCCAGAAGTTCACTTTCGAAACGATTGAGCGAGCCAAGCCCTTCCTCGAGCTCGGTACGCTCGCGCATGATTTTTTGCGCGGCTTCGGCATCGTTCCAAAGGTTGGGATCTTCAGCCTTGGCGTTCAGTTCGGCGAGGCGGCGAGCGGAGGCTTCGACGTCAAAGATGCCTCCTCAGCAATCCCATCGATTGCTGGATGGATTGGACAAGCGCTTCGGCTTCGGCGCGCATTTTGATACTCACTTTTCAGGGAAATTAGCGGTTGGAGATTTCGTTCAATGGAAAGATGGAGCTTCTGCTAGCGCGTTGCAAGATAATAAGATCGGGCCGGGATGTAAACGGCGCAAGGCCCAGGCAAGAGACGCGCCATGGCCACTGCGAAGCTCCGCCGCGAGCCAGTTGTCGGTCCGCGAGGAAAACCAGAGCCGGGGAAGGCAGGGCCGGCCAGCGTAACAAATCCGTTAAAGGGGAGGACTAAACCAGGATCGCTTTAAGGTGAATCGCGGCCGGTGACACGCATTATGGCTTCTCGCATGATCTTTTCAAAATAGTCGGCAACTTTTTAAAGATCATGCTCTAAGTTGACGGCCAGCGTGGTTTAGCCACAATGGTCCGGCGCACGATAGGATCGAGAGGCGAGCCTCCAGTGCGCTGGACCGGACCATTGACGGGAATTGCTCAAACATGACCGCTTCGGACCCTTCGGCCAATCGCGCAACCATGCGCAAGACGCACCGGGTCTGTCCGCGTCCCCCGTTCGAGCGTATCGCCCTTGTCTTGCAAGGCGGCGGCGCTCTCGGCGCCTATCAGGCAGGCGTCTATCAAGCTTTGGCGGAGGCCAATCTGCATCCCGATTGGGTGGCGGGCATTTCGATTGGCGCCATCAATTCGGCGCTGGTTGCCGGCAATCTGCCGGAAAAGCGCGTCGCGCGGCTGCGGGAATTCTGGGAGACCGTCAGCACCGCTCCGTTCGGTCTCCCCACCGTCACTTCCCTCGAGATCAAGGACGAGTTCACCCATACATGGCTCAATCAGCTACGCTCATTGGGCAATTTGCTCGGGGGCGCGCCGAACTTCTTCAAGCCTCGGATCCCGCCGCCTTTGCCGTTCATACAAGGGGACCCCGAGTCTCTTAGCTATTACGACATTGCCCCTTTGAAGGCGACCCTCGAACGCCTCGTGGATTTTGATCTCATCAATACGGGTATTACCCGTTTCAGCGTCGGCGCGGTGAATGTGCGTACCGGTAATTTCGTCTATTTCGACAACACTACGCATGATATCTGCGTGGAACATGTCATGGCGAGCGGTTCCCTACCGCCGGGTTTTCCGGCCACCGAAATCCAAGGCGAACATTATTGGGATGGCGGCCTTGTTTCGAACACGCCGCTGCAATGGGTGCTTTCCGGCAAGCCGCGCCAGGATACGCTTGCCTTTCAGATCGATCTATGGAGCGCGAGCGGCAGCCTCCCGCGCAATCTGATCGAGGCCGAATTGCGCCAGAAGGAAATCCGCTTTTCCAGCCGCACGCGGGCGGCCACCGATGATTTCAAAAGGTCGCAGCTGTTACGCCGCGCGGTCCACCACCTCCTTCAGCAGATTCCCGACGAGCTGCGGCAACAACCTCAAGCCAATCTTCTCGCCGGCGAGGCGGATGAAAAAGTCTACAACATCATCAACCTAATCTATCACTCCCGTACTTACGAGGGCACCTCGAAGGACTATGAGTTTTCAAGGCGAACCATGGAGGAGCATTGGGAGTCGGGCTACAACGACGCGGTGCGCACGTTGCGTCACCCGGAAGTTTTGCAACGGCCCGAAAATCACGATGGCGTCTTCACCTTCGACCTCGCGCGCGATGGCCGCGAATAGAGCGAAGTGAGGGCTTCAGGCCGCACCTGATCGACACCCGTTGAGGAGATGAACGATGAAGCTTGCCGATGTCGCCAAAAATGCCTTCGCGATGCCGCTCACCGACCCAGCCTATCCGCGCGGCCCCTACAAATTCTACAATCGGGAATTCGTGACCATCAGTTACCGTACCGATCCCGACGCCTTGCGCGAGGTGGTGCCAGAACCGCTTGAGGTGGTGGGCGATACAGTCAACTACGAGTTCATCCGCATGCCCGATTCGACCGGCTTTGGCGACTATACGGAAACCGGTCAGGTCATCCCCGTGCGTTTCCGCATGCCGGATGGGACGGTCCAGGAAGGCGGCTATGTGCACGCCATGTATCTCGACGACAACTCACCAATTGCCGGCGGGCGCGAGATCTGGGGCTTTCCGAAAAAGCTCGCCAAACCAAAGATCGCGCATGAGAGCGAGACCTTGGTCTGCACCTTGCACTATGGTTCGGTTCTGTGCGTGTCCGCCACTATGGGCTACAAACATCACGAGCTTGACCCGGCGCCTCTGCTAAGAAGCCTGGCAAAGCCTAGTTTCATGATCAAGATCATCCCGCATGTGGATTGCACACCGAGGATTTGCGAGCTCGTGCGGTATTATCTGGAGGGGGTCACCTTGAAAGGCGCCTGGTCAGGGCCTGCCGCCATCGAGCTCTTCGAGCATTCCATGTGCGACGTCGCCCGCCTGCCGGTACGCGGCGTGGTGTCCGCCAGCCACTTCATCACCGACCTGACCCTCGGCCTAGGCGAAGTGGTACATGACTATTTGAAGGA
>Ga0182024_10020201_pt1 | contig 12188 bp, 7 predicted proteins | sample P32metaG_FD_120480 | JGI IMG/M metagenome (GOLD analysis project Ga0182024, IMG submission 120480) | Permafrost microbial communities from Stordalen Mire, Sweden - P3-2 metaG (Illumina Assembly) | ecosystem: Environmental > Terrestrial > Soil > Wetlands > Permafrost | place: Sweden: Stordalen...
CAGATCCGCCATCTCGCCAGGAGTCGGGGTTCGCTGCGTGACGACCTTCGCGAGGGCGAAGTCATCCGCGGCTACGTCGCGCGTCTGAACCAGCAAGCCGCCGTCCACCCGGCGATAGTCCTGGCTTTTCGTCTCTGCCGCAATCAGTGGGCCAGTCGCCAGCAGACGCACGCTCTTTTTCCACGTTGGGCGAGTGGTGATCAATTCGAAAGCCGATGGACTGTAGCTCGGCGCGATGATGCATTCGATGAAACGGCCCGGCTCGGTGATCTGCTGAGCGGTCGCCTCGTCCACTTCGCGATTGAAGCCGAGAATGCCGCCGAACGCGCTGACGGGGTCGCCGTCCCATGCCCGCGTGAACGCCGTGACCAGGTTGTCGGCGCTGGCGGCGCCGCAGGGGTTATTGTGCTTGAGAACGACCACGGTCGGAACGGCGAACTCGCGCACCAGATTGAGAGCGCTATCGAGGTCGAGAATGTTATTGTAGGACAGCTCCTTGCCGTGCAGCACCTTGGCCGTCGCGATACTAGCGTGACGGCACGCTGGCTCGATATAGAAGGCCGCGGACTGGTGGGGGTTTTCGCCATAGCGCAGCCGCTGCAGCTTGTGGAAGGACAGGTCGAGCCGGTCGGGCCAATCGCCGGTCGAAGCGGCGGCCGTGCGCTGGGCGAAGTAGCCGGCGATGGCCCGGTCGTAGGCCGCGGTGTGCGCGAAGGCAGCCGCGGCAAGCCGTTCGCGTGTGGCCAGGCTCAGGGCGCCCTGATGCTGCGTCATTTCTTCGAGAATCGCGGCGTATTGCGAAGGATCGGTGACCACGGCGACGTCGTGATAGTTCTTCGCCGCCGCCCGCACCATCGACGGGCCGCCAACGTCGATGTTCTCGACGATGTCCTCATGCGTACTGCCGGGCTTTTGCAGCGTGGCCGAGAACGGATAGAGATTGCACACAACCAGGTCAATCGGTCCGATCTTGTGCTCCTGGAGCACGGCCTGGTGCTGCGGATTGTCGCGAATGGCCAAAATGCCGGCATGCACGCGCGGATGCAGCGTTTTGACGCGGCCATCGAGGATTTCGGGGAATCCGGTCACGTCGCTGACGTCGCGGACCGGCAGCTTTGCTTCGGCCAGAGCCTTTCGTGTGCCGCCGGTGGAAATCAGCTCGATTCCAAGCTTGACGAGCGCCGGAGCGAGCTCGGCCAGGCCGGTTTTGTCGCTGACGCTGAGGAGGGCTCGGCGAATGGGTCGTATTGTCATGAGGATTCGTCCGGTATAAGGGTGCGTGAGGGACAGCGACATTGTAGTGTAGTCCTCACGCTCCGCGTGAGGAAAGGGCGCAGCCCTCAATACCCGCATGCCTGCGGGACGGCAGTTGCCTCCCGGGATGCCAATGTCAAAACGCAAGCGAGTGCATTCCTATCGTGGCAAGCGATGAAGATTATTAAGGGCTGCGCGGGCTGCGCCCTTTCCTCGCGCGGAGCGTGAGGACTACACAAACGATTGTAACGGCGATTCTTGCGGCACGGAAGTTACCAAAAGCGCCAAATCTTCACCAAATTACCAGAATTTCGGTTTGACTAGCCCATGGTCTTTAGTATAAATTATCCAAACCATCCATTTTCACCAGAATCGGGAATGGTGTTGGTATTCACCCGGCGCGCGAACCTGAACTATTTCCCTGGGTTGGTCCCTTTTTCATGGAGTGTCCCAAATGAAGCGAGTGGTTCTGTCAGCGTTAGTGTTCGGCCTTGTCGGTTGGCTCGTCTCCCCCGTCATGGCACAGGAGAAGATCGCCCCGCCGGCTCCCCCCGTCGCCGCCGTTCCCGCGCAGCCGTGCATTGAACGCACGTACACATGCTACAAGCCGGTCGTCAAGGAACGGATGATCACGGAAGTGGTCTGCAGGCTGGTGCCGAAGGAAGAGAAGTACACCTGCACCGTTTACGTTCCGGTGTGGAAAGACGTCAAGCGGCTGGAATCCTACTGCGTTCCGGTCATGCGAACTGTCGAATCCGTCTGCACCGTTTTGGTGCCCGTCACCGTCCAGGAAAAGCGCGTGGTGCGTGAGTGCAGTTTGATTCAGAAGGAAGTGGATTACCCCTGCACCGTCATGGTTCCCAAGACGTATCAGGAAAAGCGCGTCATCTGCTGTCCCGAGATTCAGCGCAAGCTGGTCGAGGAAATCGTCCCCGTGTGCAAGCTGGTTCGCGTCGAGTGCAAGGACGCTTGCGGCAACTGCTACACCACCTGCCAGCGCGTCATGGAGACCCAGAAGGTGACCCGCGAGGTGTGCGTCCGCGTGATGACGACCAAGGAAGTGATGGTCAACGTCGTCCGCTGCGAACCGCAGACGCGCATCGCCAAGAAGATCGTGTGCACGCCGGTCTACACCGACAAGGTGATCCTGTGCAACGTGACCAAGTGCGTGCCGACGCAGCAAAAGGTCAAGAGCACGGTTTGCGAGTTGGTGGCCAAGCAGCGCGAAGTGGTCTGCAAGGTCATGGAGTGCGTGCCCCAACCTCAGACCGGCACTCGCACCATCTACACCACGGTGCAGGAAACCGTCACCCGCAAGGTGCTGTGCACGGAAATGGTGCCGTTCACTCAGGTCGTACGCATCCCGGTGTGCGACAGCTGCTGCACGAGCTGCTACACTCCCCGCTGCCGTTCGTGCTGCCGTTAATGTCAAAATCGATCGTTTAGAGCATTTCACGCTTGCGTGTTTGTAGCTGAAGTCGCAAGACTTCAGGGGGCGTCGCCAGAACTCTTGCGAGTTCTGCTACGGGTTTGTGAACAAGCAATCGTGAAGTGTTCTAGCCGCGACCAGCGCTCCGCTGGCGCGTGGCGGCTAAACTGTTTTATCGTTTCGCGTTCGCGGAATCCTGCGAGCGCGAAACGATAAATCAATTCAATCCCGGTCCGACAAATCCAGGTCGTCGATCAGGCTTTGCCGATGTTCTTCGCTGAGCTGCGCACTTTGATGCCGATAGGTGCCGTTGTCGAACGCGAACACGGCCGGCAGCGTGGCGTCGGCCAGCAGGTCGCGAGCCCGGCCGTCCAGGGCAAACTGCACCCAGTGAGCGGTGCCGATGCAGCGGTCTTCCGGACGACAGGTCACCAGCGTCGATGGAAAGGATTCGTGCCCGACTCGTAAACAGAGATGCTCGCCTTCCAGATCGCGCCAGGCCGACATCTCCTGGGAGAGCTGGGTTTCATCGGCAATCTCGATGAGCAGGGCGGCTTGCAGAAGATTACGGCCCGGCAGCAAACGGTTATACAGATTCAATTCCTGCTGCACCTGGCCCGATTCCGCCAGCCGGGCGACGCGCAGGATTTCCTGCACCCGAAACCACAACGTCTGGCGATTTTCGAAGATGAGCGTCAATCTGGGACCGATGCGCACACGGCGATAGCGGTCGATGTAGCGGCGATGGGAATCGAAGAACTCGCGCCGACGACTGGCGTATTCATCGAGCGGCAGCAGATCATCCACCTTGAGCGGCAGCATGGACCGTCCCTGGTCAAAACCGGACAAGAGCCCTCCTTGGGCAGGCTAAACATGGCCATTCTCAGGAAAAAGGTCAAGAGGAGTTGATGCCACCCGCGTTCTCACGAACGCGGCTACGGGGGCCATCCCCGTGGAATGGGTATGGTAAAGATCTCTCGCAAAGGCGCAAAGAAGAGGCCGACTTAAAATCGCCTAGGGCTGCCTCTTCTCCCCAGGCCGTCGCGCACAAAACTGTTATCGGCGTGCGCGACGGTCCGTGCGCCGCAAACGGTGCTCGTGGGACAACTTCGGACGCGCGCTACCACCGTCGCGCACGCGGGTGTGAATGATACCCCCCCGTGCGCGACGCCCTGTCGCGTCAAAAATGGCACACGGTTTATGCAAAAGTCGTCACCGAGCGCGACTCGCGACGGAGCGACACGACGTGCCATCGCTCGGCGATGTTGTCGCCTATGACTAGGGCCCATTCGCGTGCGGGCACGAGCGCAGCGAGTGCGGGCAAGTTTACTTGAGCAACCGTCAAAGTATCCGTGTCCGGGGGTGATTCAGGCTACCATACCCCCAGGAGAGAACTTTAGCGCATCACTTCTTTTCACACTCCAGGAGAGGGCCGCCCAGGCCGTCATGTCCCGCGATCATTTGCGCCGGGTTTCCGAGTGCGCGATACATGCGGAACTGGGCGCGGTTGTACTCGGCGACCACGCCGTAATAGTTGAAATAGGCAGAATTCAAGGCCTGGAGCGCCTGGACCACTTCCTGGGGCCGAATGATGGGGATATTGAGGCCGCCGACGCCGCCCCCTTGAGGCCGCTTGACCGTGCCAAGTCCTTCCAGGTTTTGTCGGGCCGAAAGCTCCGCCTGGCGTAGTTCCTGCTCCGACAGAATGACACGCCGGCTCGCCGAGCGCACATCGGCCCAGGCCACCGTGACCTCGCGGGCCACCACATCGCGAAAGCGGTATTCCCTGGAACGGGCCAGATCGAATTCGCGGCTGCGTTCGCGGATCAACGCCAGGTTGCCAATGCCCAAGTTTTGCAGCGTCCAGACGGCCGACAGGTCCCAGTCGCTGCGCTGGGCGAAATTGTTGAGATCGGTTCCAGTGCCGCCGCCGTAAGCGCCAAAGGCCATCGGGAAGGGGGGAGTGGTGCCGCCGCCACGGGCAATGAGTGTGGGCATGAAGGGCCGCCATTTTTCCTGCCGGGCCCGCTGCCGCGCCGCCTCCGCCTGCGCCTCGAAGAAGGTGAGCTCGGGCCGGTTGGCCAGGGCGACCGGAATCAGTTGTTCCGGGCTCAGTGTATCCGGCACCAGCGTCACGCGGACGTGCGGCGGTTCCAGAGGCTGGAGCACCACGGTCGGCCTGAGCCGGGCGAGACGCGCCACTTCGGCACTCGAAGTCCGCCAGCGCTGCCGGGCCGTTTCGATGACCTGCGCGATGTTGCCCTTGAGGGCGCGCGTCCGGGCCAATTCGAGCGAGGGGAACAGCCCGGGGGTCAACGCTTCGGCCTTCTTGACCAGCGCCGCCGCCCGCCGGTCCACGTCCATGATGCTCGCCAGGTCCGCTTCCGCCTCCAGAAGCTCGAAATAACTCAGAGCCATGTCCGTGAGCGTGTCATTGCGTGAAGTCTGAATGTTGGCGTCCTGAGCCCGGACCACTTGCCGCGCCGACAGCGGCGTGAAGATGGCATCGGTGACGGCAAAGATGGCCAGCGGTGCGCCGCCCGCGTACATGTTGCTGTGGCTGGAGTTGAGCAGCGTGCCGTTGACCGCCTGGTAGGGTCCGCTGTGGTACTGGTAATCGACGCCAGCGATCAAAGTCGGCAGCCAGAGGACGTCGGCTCCCTGCCGCTGGGCGACGGCGATTTGCAGTTGCTGCACCGCAATCCTGATGTCCCAGGCCTCGGCGTTCGTCAGCCGCAAGGCTACCGGCAGACTGATCACCAGTCCCTCTTCACCCTGTTCGAGTTCCGGCGCCGGCAGCGCCTTGGCGATGGGCTCGATGTCCTTGGGCGCGATCTCCCGCGGTTCCGGCAATTCTTCCTTTTTGGGTTCTTCGCCCTTCTTGGGTTCTTCACCCTTCTTCGGCTCCTCGCCCTTTCCCGGGGCCGCCTGGATCGACTGGGGTTCGCCGAGTTCGACCGCCGGCACGGAGCCAGCCTGACCGATCGCCAACGATATCCCCATCAAGATAGAAGTGAACATGGCAGCACGTCCTCCTTGACGCTTCGCATGCTGACGCCGCCGCTCGCCGATCAGCGCAAAGCGCGGCTTATGCAAAAGTCCTACTATCACTGGCTTATCGGAAAGCTCAGGCTTGCGGCTTGAACCGAAGGTGCTCAGACTTCCTTGCTTTCGCGCCGACCGGGCGAACATGGCTCTGGGTCTTGCCGCTTTGCCCAAATTGCCGCCCATCTGGGGATAACGATTAAATAACACTACCCGTTTAGCCGCGACGCGACGTACTCGGAGCGGAGCGCGGGGCGACTCCGCGCTCCGCTCCGAGTACGTCGCGTCGCGGCTAAACGGGTGGTTTTTCGCTCGCCCGACAAAGAGCGTACATGGCAGAGCGCCACGGTTTCCAAGGGCTGCGCCCTGTCCTCACGCGGAGCGTGAGGACTGCATTCCAACCCTACTTCGCTTCCGTCGGCAAGCGCACTTCCTGCCCGTCTTGCAGCGCTTTGTTATTGGTGACAATGACGGCTTCGTTCCCGGTGAAATGCTGCCAATCCTTGCTGCCGGGGCGCTGCATGCGCAGAACCTGCATACCCTCCTCGCAGCGCGTGCCGATCTCCAGGAACACTTTACGGGCCTTGCCTTCCTCGAAAAGGAAGCAGTAGCGGCGATCGCCGTTGGCGAGAATGTCGTTCAGAATGGCATCCTCGGGCAGCATCCATTTGTTGCGCAATTTGGGCAAGATCGAGACCTTGGCGTACATGTTGGCCCGCATCATGCTGTCGGAAATGGTGTGTGCCGTCACCTTGCCGGGGGAGTAGTCGCTGCCGCCGTTCTTGAGCGTATAGCTGACGACGACGCCCGCGGAATTCGTCGTGGCGTTGACGATGCCGTCCTTGCCGCTGACGACGACACCGTTGGCATCGGTCCTGGCATTGGCGAGGCCGCCCTTGCGGCTGCCGACCAGCAACGGCACGACGGAGTTCGGCGGATACCCGCCCCCGCCCGAGGGCGGCGTCGGATCAACGGAGGTGATGACGCCCTTGTCGGAAGCGGTGTACACGACGGTGGCGCCGATGGGGTTCCGCAAATGCACCTCGACGCGCAAGGTGCGCGAGCGCGGGTCCAGGGCCTTGGTGGTGCGCGTCACCTCGCCGATCATTTCGACGCCAGGCATGGCTTGCAGGTCCACCACAGCCTTGTCCCCTTTCCTGATCAGCATCGCATCGAGTTCCGGGACCTCGACGGTGCAGCGCATGATATCGGTGCGCATCATGACAAAGAGCGGTTCCGCCTCCTTGCTGGTCGAGCCGGAATTGGTCGGCTGCACGAAACTGCCCGTATCGATGAGCTTGTTCGTCACCTCGCCGTCATAAGGGGCCGTGATGTAGCGATAGGCCAGCCAGTCGCGCCGTTCGGCGTGGGCTGCCTCGGCCACCGTGACGTTGGCGGCGGCGACGAGGACGTCGGCCTCGCTCTTGTTATAGTTCGCGGCAGCTTTTTTCAGGTTCTCCTGGGCCGAAAGGTGGTTGGCCTTGACCTCATCGCGCTTGGCCAGGCTGGAGCGCCACTGGTTGATGTCCTGGTCGAGGTCCTGCTGGTTATAGATGCCCTTGGTCAACAAGTAGCGACCGCGCTCCACCTCGCCCAGCCAGCGGGCCACTTCGGCGTCGGCACTGCGGATGGTCGCCTCCTTCGCCGTGACGTCGGCGCGGGCGGATTCACGGCCGGCCATGGCCGCCAGGGCATTTTCCTTGGCCTGCAGCAGGTCCGCCTCGGCCTGCTTGACCTTGGCCACCTTGACGTTCACCTCCTGGACCACTTCCGGCACGTCCAGTTCCACCAGCAGCTCCCCTTGCTTGACGATATCGCCAATATCATACTGCGGCACCTTGGCATAGCCGCCGATCTTGGCAAAAATCGGCGTCTTCTCGTAGGGCCGCAGATAGCCGGGCTGAAAGACCAGGCGCGTCAAATCCTTGCGCTGCGGGTTCGTCGTGGTAACCTCGACGACGCGCTTCTTTTCGGACGCCTCGGCTGCCTTGTGACAGCCCGTCGCCGCGAGAGGCAACAGGGCGAGACCGGTCCAGGCCAACAGCAGACCAGTGGTGCGGAGGGTCCTGGATTTCCGTGTCGTCAGATCTTCGTTTCTCACGGCGATTGTTCTCCAAGATTAGCGGGGAATTGCGGATCTATTTTGGGCTCTGTATCCAGAGCTGGCGAATATTCTTGTCCGTGGTGAGCGCTGGCGACCGCGGCGGGCGCCGGCGCGTAATAGTTGCTATCGGGATCATCCGGGTGCAGCGAGGCGGAGCCAATCTTACTCGATCCCATGACGACGCTGAAGATCGCCGGCAAAATCAGCAGCGTGGCCACGGTGGCAATCGTCAGGCCGCCGATGACGGCTCGACCCAGCGGGGCACTCTGCTCGCCGCCTTCACCCAGACCCAGTGCCATGGGAATCATGCCGGCGACCATGGCGCAACTGGTCATCAGGATGGGCCGCAGACGCTCCTCAGCGCCGGTACGGGCACCTTCCGCCGCGCCGATGCCGGTCTGCCGGGCGTTCTCGGCGAAGGTGACCAGAAGAATAGCATTGGCCACCGCCACGCCGACCGCCATGATCGCCCCCATGAACGATTGGACGTTAAGGGTGGTATTGGTGATATAGAGCGCGAAGGCCACGCCTGCAACCACCGCGGGCGTCGTCGCAATGGAAACGAACGCCAGCTTGAAGGATTGAAAATAGGCGGTGAGCATCAGGAACACGACGACGACTGCCCCGGCCAGGCCGCGGCCGAGCCCCTTGAACATTTGCCGCATGGCCGGCACCTGGCCGCGGATGTGGCCCTGGTCATCGCCCACTTTCACCCGCCGATACCAGTCTCGGTCTTTCACGCCCGGCGGCGGGTCGGACGCCTTGATGTCCTCTTCGGCCGCCGCGATGGCCGCCTCAATCTTCGTGACGGCCCGGCCCAGATCCTCCCCGACCACATTGGCCGTGATCGTCACGATGCGCCGCTGGTTGATGCGGTCATATTCTTGCGGCATGGTGCTTTCGGTGATCGTGGCCACGTCGCGAATCAGGAAGGCGGGCCCGCTCGCGTTCTGTTTGGCAGGGATCGTGCCCACGTCGGAAATGGAGCTCATCAGCGCCGGCGGCACCTGGATTTGCACTTGATAGCCGATGCCGGTCTTCGGGTCCGCCCAGTAAACGGGAGTGATGTAGCGGCTCGAAGAGGTGGCGGCGATCAACGCATTGGCCGTCTCGGCGACGCTCAACTCGGCCAGGTTCGCGCGCTCGCGGTCGATCTCCACCATGATGCGCGGGTAGTCGAAGTTCTGGCCGAACTGGAGGTCCTTCAACGTCTTGATCTTGCGCATCTCGCCGATCACCTTGTCAGCGTAGGCCCGATTCTCTTCCAGGACCGGGCCGCTGATCACCACCTCGACGGGAGTCGGCGAGCCAAAGCTCATGACCTGGTTGATCACGTCGGCCGGCTCGAACGAGACGCCAATTTGCTCGGCACGCTTGGCGGCGACATCCGGCGCCGCCCCGTACGACATCAGGATCTTGGTCAGCAAGGGCTTGAGGCGTGCCGGCAACTCATCGCGCAGCCGTTCCTTGACCTCTTCGGTGTGCAGCCCCTTTTCGTGATTGAGGGCGACGCGAACCACCGCCTGATCCGAACCGCTGGTCCACAGGAAGACGGCGTTGGCGGTCAAGGTCGGCGCCGTCTGGCCGATGTGCGCCACGGTGATCTTGATGCTGTCCGGACCGAGAATGCTCTCCATTTCCTTGAGCGCCGCCCGCGTCAAATCTTCGGTGGCCTCCAGCCGAGTTCCCACCGGGGCCTTGAGGCGCATCTGAAATTGGCCGGCGTCCACCTGAGGGGAAATCTCCTGTCCGACCTGCAAGCCGCACACGAGGAGAACCAGCGCGAACACGCCCGCGTAGACGCCCAGGACCAGCCAGGGCGCGGCGAGCACGGCACTCGCAACCTTGGCGTAGCGGCGCCGAAAGGCCGCGAACGAGAACCGCCGCGGCGGGGCCGTCACCTCGCTGTGGTCGTGAGCGTGCGCCTTCAAAATCCAGATCGACAGCACCGGCACGAACGTGATCGACAGAATGAACGCGGTGATCATGGCGAAACCGACCGAAATGGCCAGCGGTACGAACAGAGCGCCCGCCGCTCCTTCCATCAGGAAAGCCGGCAAGAACACGACGAGGATGCAGAGCATGGCCAGCAAGATGGGCACCGTCGTTTCCGCCGTGCCGGCGAACACGGCGCGCGCCACCGACGGTTGCCTGGCCATCTGCGTATGAATGTTTTCGATGACCACCGTTCCCATATCGACGAGGATGCCGACCGCCAGCGACATGCCGCCCAGGGTCATCAGGTTGATGCTCTGTCCGGTAATGAACAGGCCAATGAGCGAACCCATCAGCGACAACGGGATCGTGAGCACGACCACGATCACGCTGCGCCAGTCGCCCAGGAACAGCAGCACCATCAGGCCGGTCAAAAGGGCGCCAATCGCCGACTCGTCGCGCACGCCGTTGACAGCTCCGGTAACGTAGGGGGACTGATCGAACTCCAGTTGCAGCGTGCAGTCGTCGGGCAGCACGCTTTTCATGTCTTCCAGGTTGTTCTTCAATTGCGTGGCCACCGTCAGCGTGGAGGCCTCCGCGGTCTTGAGGATCGGCATGTACACGGCCCGGCTGCCGTTCACCAGCGCCCATCCGGTCGGAATATCGGTCGTGTCCTTGACTTCGCCCAGGTCGCGCAGATAGACGCTCTGGCCTATGTCAGGCTTGATGGGAATGTTGCCAAGGTCCTTCGGATTGACCACGATGGAGTTGATCGAGACGAAGGGATACTGGTCCTTGATGCGGGCATTGCCGGACGGCGTGATGAGGTTGCCCTTGTCGAGGGCACGGGCGACCTGGTCGGGCGACAGTTTATAGGCATTCAGCCGTTGCGGATCGAGGTTCACGACAATCGAACGCAAGCTGCCGCCGAACGGTTGCGGCGCCGTCGTGCCGGGGAGGCTGGCCAATTTCGGCCGGATGCGGAAGAGCATCAGATCCGCCAGCTCGTCAACGCTGCGCGAATCGCTGGACAGGGTCACGTAGGCGACCGGCACCATGCTCGCGTCCAGCGACATGATGAAGGGCGTGACGGTGCCGGGCGGAAAGAAGGCCTTGGCCCGATTAGCGTAAATGGCGGCCTCCGCCACGGCCTGGGCCATGTTCGTGCCCGGCTGAAAGTAGAGCTTCACCAAAGCGATGTTCTGCACGTTCCTGGATTCGACATGGTGGATGCCGTTCATGAACAGGAACGCGTACTCGTAGTAATTGGTGATGAGCCCTTCCATCTGGGCTGGGTCCATGCCGCCATAAGGCTGGGCGACGTAAATCACCGGCTGATTGAGATTGGGAAAGACGTCCGTACGCATCGGTTTGACGAGTCCCAGGCCATCGACGGCAAGCGCGCTGCCCAGGGCAATCGCGATCACGAGAACGATGATGGACAGGGGATGACGCAACGCAAAACTAAGAGCGTTCATGGTGCAACTACCTTAAATCAAATCATTCACCAAGCCCGCATGCGAGGTACTCCGAGCATGCGGGGTTAATAGCTGAGAGACAACATACGCAACGCCCACGCAAGACACGAAAAGTCCGCCTGGAGAGGTGCGGCCAAGCGAACTCTCATGGATGGTAACCTGCTGCGTTGCCGCGCCGCCGGCATGCTCGTTCTTTCGACTCGATCATCATGCGGAAGGATTGATGCAGATTCGATTCAACTTCGCGAAACGATTCCCGCACGCAAAAGCGCAGCATGGTGCGGTAGACGGCGTCGGCCAGCTCGACCAGGTAGTCCTCCCGCCGGTCGGCCAGCTCCGGCGCTGCTAGCGACTGCGAGAAATGGTCCCATTTCTTGACGATGCGCCGCAGGGCGCTCCACAGGGCCAGTTTGAGTTCAAGCCACGGCGGTTGAACGCCGTGAAACTCGGTGAGATGAGTGTGGGCGATGTCGTACGCCGACTGGGTCAGCTCGGCCGCGATATCGTCCAGCATGGTGTCCGAACCAACAGCCGCTGCACGGATGGCGTTCATGAAAGTTTTCTCCGGGCCTCAATTTCCTCAACTGGGATATGATCCACCACGGCCCATTCGATTCGCTGCCAGACCTCCTCACGGTAGACATCCGTTGCAGCCGGCGCCGTGATGCCCAGCCGCACGTTCTTGCCCTGGACCGAAAGGACGGTCACCTTCAAGTCGCAACTTGGGATGACAATCTGTTCGCCGCATTTTCGACTTAGTACCAGCATCGCCATTCCTCCTTGTTAGAGCAGTTCCTCATCGCGGACACAACTTTGCAGGTCAGGCTGGAAGGCCTGACCTGCAATCAGTAAACATTCACTTACTCCATGTTCAAGAACAACAAAGCGCCATCGCAACATTGATGCCAATGCTTGCAACTACAAGCGCAGCTTGCTATGGCGC
>Ga0182024_10020202_pt1 | contig 12188 bp, 9 predicted proteins | sample P32metaG_FD_120480 | JGI IMG/M metagenome (GOLD analysis project Ga0182024, IMG submission 120480) | Permafrost microbial communities from Stordalen Mire, Sweden - P3-2 metaG (Illumina Assembly) | ecosystem: Environmental > Terrestrial > Soil > Wetlands > Permafrost | place: Sweden: Stordalen...
AATCGTGATCCAGGTAGGCAACGAGCTGCGCGTTGACGTGAAATTGCAAGTCGGCGGCGTCTCTCAGACGGTGCAGGTACAAGCCGCCGCCTCGATGGTGCAGACCGAAGATCAATCGATATCGCAGGTCGTCGACCGGCAGCGCACGGTCGATCTGCCGTTGAATGGCCGTCAAGCCACGCAGTTGATCCTGCTGACGCCCGGGACGGCCAATGCGCCTGCCACCGACCTGGCTTCGAGCAAAAACTATCCCAGCGCCGTAACCCTCTCGGTTGCCGGCGCCCAGGCCACCAATATCAATTACCTGATGGACGCCGCGGACAACAACGACGCGTTCACCAACGTCAACCTGCCCTTTCCCTTTCCTGACGCTATTCAGGAGTTCAGCGTGCAGACTTCCGGTTTGTCGCCGCAGTACGGCATTCATCCCGGCGCTGTCGTGAACATCGTGACTCGTGCAGGCGGCAACTCCTTCCACGGAACGCTCTTCGAGTTCTTCCGCAACGGCGACATGAATGCGATCAACCATTTCTCCACCAAGCAGGACACGCTCAAGCGCAACCAGTTCGGCGGGGTTCTCGGTGGACCGATCCGCAAAGACAAGCTGTTCTTCTTCGGCGGCTATCAGGGCACGCGCACCCGGCAGCAAACCAACGCATACACCAGTTTTGTGCCCACTCAGGCCATGTTGAACGGTGACTTCAGCGCTTATGCCAGCGCCGCTTGCCAAAGCGGCGGCGTGGCCAAGCAGCTGATCAACCCCGCAACCGGCACGGCCTACCCCAACAACCAGATCCCGACGTCACAGCTCAACTCGTCGGCGCTCGCGCTTTTCAAGTACATCCCATTGGCGACGAACCCTTGCGGCAAACTGGTGTACGGCCTTCCGCTGCCGCAGAATGAAGATCAATACATCGGGCGCATCGATTGGACTGCGACTACTAAGCAGACCGTTTTCGGCCGCTACTACCTCACACACTTCACCCAGCCACCCAGCTTCGGCGGCAATTTATTGAATACGCAGAATCCGTCGCTGGATGACCGGGTGCAATCCTTCACCCTGGGCCACACCTACACCATCACTTCGAGTCTGGTCAGCTCCTTTCACCTGGGGTGGACGAGAAACATCGTCAGCCGCAACGTCGCTGCTGACAGCATCAACCCCAACACGCTTGGCATCCAAAGCTACGCGCCTATCAAGAACTATCTCTACATGAACATCTCGAACGCGTTCACCGTGGCTTGCGGCACCTGCGAAAGCCTCCTGAACAGCACCAATGGTTACAACGTGCTCGAGGACATGTTTTGGACCAAGGGTATGCATCACTTTTCGTACGGCGTGAATTACCTGCGCAACACGCTCGAATCTGACGGCGTCAACAACGCCAACGGCCAGTTCAACTTCACTGGGCAGTACACTAAGGACGGCTTGGTCGACTTCATGCTCGGGCGGATTCAATCGCTCTACCAGGGCAACAACAGCGGCGTGGACTTCCGCAAGAACTATGGCGCTCTATATTTTCAGGACAGCATTCAGTTCAGCCCGCGGTTGACGGTGAACGCGGGTCTGCGTTGGGCCACCGGGCTGCCGGCGATTGAAACCACGGGCCGCGGCGCCCAGTTCTCACTGGCGGGCTTCACCGCTGGGACCAAATCCGTTGTGTATCCCACAGCTCCCCCTGGAGTGTTCTTCTATGGCGACCCGGGGGTTCCGCACGGCTACTACCACGGCAAATGGAACCGGCTAGAACCCCGCTTGGGCGTCGTGTTCGATCCGCGCGGCCAGGGAAAAGAGAGTATTCGCGCTTCCTACAGTCTTGGTTTCCAGGAGCCGCCGCTCTACTACAACTCCCGCTACGCATCGATGCCGCCGTGGGGCGACTCCGTTACTCTGACGCCTCCCCCGGGCAACCTCACGACTCCTTACGCGGGCTATCCTGGCGGCAACCCTTACCCCAAGCCGTTTCCGCCAACGGCCAACAATGCGTTTTTCCCCACCTCCGGGACCTTTTTCGTGCTGCCCCCGAACCTGCAGCAGGCTTACTCGCAGAACTGGAACCTGAGCGTGCAAAAGCAGTTTCTGAACGACTGGGCGCTCACCGCTACCTATCTCGGCACGCGGGTACTGCATAACTCCTACGGTAACGAGCAAAACCCAGCGGTTTATTTCCCCGGAAAATCGACCGGCGCCGCGGGCTCCTGCGGCACGCTCTCGCCGGTGCCTGCGGCTGGAACAAACTGCTCCACGACCGCAAACACCAATGCCCGCCGCTTCCTGAGCGGCATCAACGCCGCCCAGGGGGCCTATTTCACCCAGGTGACCGAGGCTTATACCGGGATGGGGTCGAACTTCAACGGCCTCCTGTTTACGGTGCAGCATCGCTTTTCCCAATACTTCACGCTGCTCAGCAACTACACCTATTCGCACTGCCTCTCCGGTCCTCCAGAAAATGGAGACAATGCCGGAGACCAATTTCAGGATCCCGCTCACCCCAACCGGGATTACAGCAACTGCGGCTCTGACCTGCGTCACAACTTCGTGACTTCGGCCATCATCCGCAGCTCCGCAGGCGGAACCTACACCCGCCAGTTGCTGCTGAGCGGCTGGCAGCTTGCGCCGATCGTCACCGCGACGACCGGCGTTCCCTTTACGGTAACGACGGGCACCGACGCCTCCCTGACCGGCGTAGGGAATGACCGGCCTACTCTGATCGGCAATCCCCGCGCCCAGAACACTAAAATCACGACATGGCTGAACCGTGCATCCTTTGCCGCAAACACGCCTGGAACGTATGGCCTCACCCGGCCCTATGAGTTCTACGGGCCGCACTACACCGACGTGGACACGGCTCTCAGCAAATTCATCCCTTTGCATGAGGCTTTGCAGCTCGAGGCCCGTGCCGAGTGCTTCAATTGCTTCAACCACACCAATTACGCCAACCCGGGGGGCGCCATCAACGGCAACGGCACCGGCGTCACCGACCCCGGCACCGCCTTAAGTGCGAGCAGTTTCGGAACCATTCTTGCTGCGAATCCTCCCCGAATCCTGCAGCTCAGCCTCAAGATGGACTTCTAGGAGCGAACGCGGTGCAAGCTGTTATTTCGGTGGCACTGCGCGCGATGGTGTTGGGTTGGCTGATGTGTTCCCCCGCATTCAGCCAATCCTTCGCCCGCGTGGTGGTGGATGGGTGGTTTAACAGTCAGCAGCGGACCAACGCGGCCGGGCAACAGGAGTACTTCCACTACAAGTGGAATGATGTCAGCAACAGTGGCTTTTTTCTTTTCGGGCAGGTTTTCCGGGGGTTTGGTGTGGCCACGGATACGCTTTACAGCGCACCCACTGCAGCCAACCTGAAGGGGACACAGTTTTACATCATTGTGTCGCCTGACATCCCGTCGAAGAATCCGCAGCCTCACTACGTGCAGCCCGAGGATGCACGGCAGGTGGCGGAATGGGTGAAGGCGGGAGGAGTGCTGGTTTTGATGGCCAACGATCCTGCCAATGGGGAGATCGAGCATCTAGATCTGCTTGCCGATGTGTTCGGCATCCACTTCAACCCGGTGCTCAGCCACCATGTGATTGGAAAGGCTCATGACACAGGGCGGATCCCAGTGGCAGGCAATGGGCCGCTGTTTCACTATCCTCATACGTTGTTCATGAAGGACACGTGCACGATATCCCTCAAGAGCCCTGCTACTTCGCTGTTGCAGGATAGGGGCGACATTCTGATGGCGACGGCAAAATACGGCAAGGGCACGGTTTTTGCCGTCGCCGACCCCTGGGTCTACAACGAATATACGAATGGGCAAAACCTTCCTCCGGAATATGACAACCTTGCCGGAGCTGTCGAGCTGGTGAATTGGCTGGTGAAGCAGGTTCCGCGTGAGACTCAGTCGCTCGTTAAGCAGTCTTACAGTAGTGCCGGCAACTGAACTGCCGCTTTACCCGGAGAGGACGGTAGGTCTTCGCGGATGATTTGACCCTGGTGAAGGAGAACGACTTGAAGACCTATCTCTTGGCAGACCCCGTACGCTATCCGCAAATGACTACAGACCAGCTTCGGGAAACATTCCTGATGGATTCGTTGTATGAGCCGGGAGCGCTCCATTTGGTTTATGTCGACCTGGACCGCACGGTGATAGGCATGGCAGCCCCAACGGCGGGCCCACTTTCCCTGCCGACGGACCCTGATCTGCGCGCGCACTACTTTACCGAGCGACGGGAGTTGGGAGCCTTGAATGTGGGTGGAAGCGGCTGTATCCAGGTGAACGGCAAATGCCACTCGCTCGAAAATCTGGACTGCCTGTACATCGGCCGAGGGAACGCGGAGATCAGCTTCGAATCCAAGAACCCCGCGTCGCCGGCCATTTTTTATCTTCTCAGCTATCCCGCACATACCGCCTACGCGGTGGCACTGGTGCGAAAGGAAGATGCCAGCCCAACCGTGCTGGGCAGCGCCGAGACCTGCAATCTGAGGACAGTGTCGAAGTACATTTATCTTGGCGGCGTTCAGAGCTGCCAACTGGTGATGGGCGTGACCCACCTGCATGCAGGCAGTGTTTGGAACACGATACCGCCGCACACCCACATGCGGCGTTCCGAGGTTTACCTTTATTTCAATCTCGCTCAGGATGCGGTGGCGTTTCACCTGATGGGTCCGCCCGGGGAAACCCGTCACATCATCATGAAAGAACTGCAGGCAGTCATTTCCCCTGGGTGGTCGATCCACGCCGGCGTGGGCACGCGAGCCTATAGCTTCTGTTGGGGCATGGGAGGAGAGAATCAGGATTACGCGGACATGGACGTTGCATCGGTAACCAGCCTGCGCTAGTTGCCGGGGGAGCACCTTAAGGGGTCAGCTTGCCCCGATAGAGAAACCGCAGATCTCTCCACTACGCTACCCCGGATTTCCTGTTGAGATTGGTGGCGCTGGAACACATCATGCGGCTTTCCTTAATGAAAGCCGCACACGTGGTCGTGTCCTGTATTGCGTGGCAGGAAATCCGGGGTAGCGTAGTGGAGAGATCTGCGGTTTCTCTATCGGGGCAAGCTACTAGCTATGGTAATGGCGCTCGAAGGCTGATAGCACCCGCGGCCTCTTCTTGGCATGTAGCCCGAGGGAGAGCGAGATGTCGCGACAGCAGCGCAGCAGGTGTTCGGCAATCTCAGGCATGTTGGGTGCCGTGATCCGCGAAGTCGGCCCAGAGACACTGACGGCCGCGATGGCCTGATGGTTTTCATCGAAAATAGGCGCACCCACACAACGAACGCCTATCTCGATTTCCTGATCGTCGATGGCGTAGCCCCGACGACGCACCCGCTCCAGCGCCTTCATCAGGGCCTCCCTGGAGGTGAGCGTCTTGTGGGTGTAGCGCACGAAGCGAATCTTGGAAACGATCTGCTCGATGACTTCAGGAGGCTGAAAGGCGAGCATCGCTTTACCCATCGACGTGCAGTAGACAGGATTGGAAGTCCCTGTTTTCGAGCTGACACACACCCGCCGGTTCGGTTCAACCTTATCCAGGTACACGATCGAAGTTTTCTGCAGCACGCTCAGGTGCACGGTTTCTCCCACGTGCGCCGCGAGCCGGCGGAAATAGGGATGGACACGGGTACGCAGATCGACCTGCTCGACCGCGCGGTTGCCCAGCTCATACAGCTTCAAACCCAGACGGTAGCGATTCTCCGGGGTGCGCTCAATCAGGGCGCTGCGTTCCAGCACCATGAGGGAACGGTGAGCGGTACTCTTGTGCAAATGCAGCTTCTGGCACACTTCCGCAAGATTGAGGGCGGTGTCGCTTTCCCCCAGCATCTCCAGAACAGCCACCGCGCGATCCAGGCTGTGCAACTGATACAGATCGCTGGATCGCGACCCGGTTTCCGGAAGGGTGCGATCTGTTACCGAAGCTTCCATCGAATGGCCCTCAAGTTCGTGCCGAATGCCCGCCAGGAAGTTCCGCTAGTCGGGCTCGGGTCCCGCTCTGCGGTATGTTCCACTGGGGAAAATCATGCCGATAGCATGATTTTCGCTCGAAGGTACGGTTGTCAACGTTTGCCGCACGGGGAATCACGAAAAGGCGTGTCGCGTCCCGTATAGCGGGACGGATGCCTAGCTGGCGCGGCGAGCAGCCTGGTTGAGGGCTGCACGAATGTCCCTGGCCTCAAGAATCGGTTTCGGATAGCCGTACCGGGCAACCGCGAGCATCGCCTGCCCAATTTCTTCCGTGGTCAAGACATGGTTGGGAAACGCGTATCGAAGGAAGGTCAGCACCGGTTTGGCAATGCTGTAGAAGACTCGATAAACACGGGTCTTCGATCTCGCTCCATGCAATGGTTGAATGAGGCCGGGCCGGAACATGTAAGCGGCAGCGAAGGGCAGGCGGAGCAGCGCATTCTCTGTTTTCCCCTTAACCCGAGCCCACATGCTTCTGCCGCGCTCAGTACTGTCGGTACCGGCACCCGAGACATAAAAGAATTTCATCTGCGGGTTGAGCCGGCATAGGGTCTCGGCGGCTGCCATGGTTATGCCGAAGGTGATGTGCTCGTAACCTTCCGCTTTCATTCCTGCAGAAGACACGCCCAGCAAGAAGAAGCAGGCATCGAAGCCGGCGAGATCTCCTTCGACGGCCGAGTAATGCCATAGATCACTGTGCACCGTCTCCCGCAATTTCGGGTGATGTGTGCCGGTGGGTGTTCGACCGATCGCCTGTACCCGTGTAACACCCGGATCCAACAGGCACTCGCGCAAGACACCCTGCCCTACCATGCCAGTGGCGCCAAAGAGTAAAACGTTCATGATGTCTGTGCTTCCCTGCCGGCAGCGACGGTCACAGGGTCACGAGATTCAGCCATGGCCGGCCACTTCACGCCGGTGAGACGCTCTGAGACCTGCCATAGATTTCGCGCGACAGCATCGTTCTTCGCCTGAGGAAACACTTTGGCGGGGGCGACGGCCCCTTTCAATTCATAGAAACCGTTCGGTCCGTAGTAGCCCAACGGCGCCGCCTCTGGTGAGGTCGCCGCGAAGAGTGTGGGCAATGCTCCAGCTGCCGCCGAGTGGCTCATAAACGATCCCACTATCTTTGCGCCCAATCCCTTCAGACCGCCACCGCCGGGTCCATTCGGAATGAGATCCGTGCGCGCGTATCCCGGGTGCGCAGCATTGCACATCAATCCCCATCCCTGTGCATCGCTGCGCCGTTGCAGTTCGAAGGTGAACAGCAAATTGGCGAGCTTCGACTGCTGGTAAGCAGCCCAGGGCCTGTACTTGCGCTCGCCCTGCAAGTTGTCGAAATCGATCTTGCCTCCGCGATGCGCCAGGCTGCTCACATTTACCACTCGGGGCGCTTCGGCTTTGCGCAGCAACGGCAGTAGCAAACCGGTGAGAGCGAAGTGGCTAAGATGATTCGTCCCGAATTGCAGTTCGAAGCCGTCCTCGGTCAACCTCCTGGTGGGCAGGTCCATCACGCCGGCATTGTTGATGAGCAGATCCAAGGGTTGGCCGTTCGAAACCATCTTTGCGGCAAATGCTCGTATCGAGCTGAGGCCTGCCAGATCGAGCATCTCGAAGCGTACCTTTGCCGAAGGTATGGCACGCTTCATGCGGTCAATCGCTGTGCGCCCCTTCTCCGTATTTCTACCGGTTACCCATACTTCGGCCCCCGCACCGGCCAAGGCGAGCGCTGTCTCGTATCCAAGTCCTCCGGTAGCTCCGGTAACGACTGCCAGCCGGCCACGCTGTGGTGGGATATCTGCAACTGACCACTGATCCATGCTTCCTCTCCTTACTGACAAGTATATGAGTGAGTACATGCTCATTATGATGCAGAAAATATCACTTTTTCCTGGTGGCTGCGGACCACAGCATTTCAAACCCGTCCTTCCGATACTGCTCGGCCTGATCCGGATGGCGACGCATGAACTCCATGGTGGTGTCGGCCAGCGCGCTCATGGTTGCGCGAATAAACTCGAGCGGCCGGTCAAGAAAAAGGCGCTGGGCAACGGCCGCCTCAGCTGTTCTCTCAATTTCGAGGAATGGCACATTTCCCGCAAGCTTGGACTCTTCGGTGAGACCACCCCAGACCATCATCTGCTGCATAACCTTTTGCTCCGCGCGATTGTTCACACCCCAGGAGACATAGCGATCCCAAACATGCTGGAAACGGTTGCGGATGCCGGCCCTGCGCGGGAAATCAGACATCATTGCATCCGCCAGTTCTAGCTTGATCTCACAGTAGAGGGCGTTGATCAGTTCGTCTTTGGTCGGGAAGTAGGTGAACAGCGTGCCCTCAGCCACGCCCGCTGCCTGCGAGATGGCCGAGGTTGGAGCGCCCAACCCTCGCTCCGCGAACACCTGGGTCGCGGCCGACAGGATTGCGTTGCGTTTATCTTCGCTCTTCGCTCTTGCCATCTTTTAATGAGTATATACTCATTAAACACGAAGGCCCTTCTGAGCCGCAAAAACCACAGGGGTCCTGATAAAGCATCAGAGCGGTGACTTCCGAAAACTCGCGCATTCCGGAGATGAGAATATCTCCCTATTTGTCCAGGCTTCTGAGCACGCGGCAGGGATTGCCGACGGCCAGCACTCCGGGCGGAAGGTCGCGGGTAACGACGCTGCCTGCGCCCACCACCGTATTCTCACCGATGGTGACGCCGGGGCACACGATCGCCCCACCGCCAAGCCACGCGCCATCCTTGATCACGACAGGAAGAGCAAACTCAAGCTTCGATCGGCGCGTTGCGGCGTCGAGCGGATGAGTCGCGGTATAGATCTGCACGCGTGGCGCAATCTGCACCTCGCGCCCGATGGTGATCCGATTGCAATCCAGGAAAACGCAGTCGTAGTTGATAAACGTGTCGTCGCCGATCGAGATATTACTCCCGTAGTCACAACGGAACGATGGCTTGAGCACCGCCCCGGTCCCGAAAGTAGCGAACAGCTCAACCAGCAAGGCGCGCCGTTCATCGTCGGCATTCGGACGGGTCATGTTAAAGCGAAACAGCAGTTCCTGCGCGCGCTGGTCCTCGGCTACAAGTTGAGGGTCGGTAGCCAAATACGATTCGCCTGCCAACATCTTTGCCTTTTGGCCCGTGGGTGGTGTCATCGAACCACTTTGGCCAGGGGCTCGCAGTAAAACCGCTTCGCCGCGACAATAGTCAGCCAGACAAAAACCGCCAGGAGCGCAACCTGAGCGAGAAGAAATGGTGGCTCGTTCCCTTTCGGAGCCAATGCGTGCAGAGCAGGTACTTTGAGGAAAGCCTGCACCACGAGTACAAAGCAATTGAGGTAAAGAGCAACCATGGCACAGATAACATAGATGCGGCGCCAGACACCCTCCAGGCGCCGGGGATAACGCGCGAAGATCGCAACCGCCAGCACCAACAGGGAGAGAATACCCACCACGTGGGACGGCAACAGGTGGGTGAATGGAAAAAGGAACCCCGTCACACTGGTCAAAACGGTAAATATCAGAAAGATCGCGGTCCAGCCATCGAATCGTTTCCCGGCCACCAGCCCGTACACTACGATGAGTCCGGAAGCGATCCCCACCAGGCTCAATACCACGTGGAAGAGAGTGAAGGTCGATAGCGTCATGCCCAGGATCATGTGTCTTTCCTTTCAGAACCGGGATGAACAAACTGTTGGAGAGACGTTAGCAACAAACCAGTGAGATATCCATAACAAAGCCATGAATAACCAGCGCAAGCACATCCAGGTGCGAGGCATTGTGCAAGGCGTGGGGTTTCGTCCATTCGTGTTCAATCTGGCCCAATCATTGGAGCTGACTGGCTATGTCTTCAACTCATCTTCCGGAGTAACCATCGAAATCGAAGGCGATGGCGCGAAGGTAGAAGACTTTCTCAAGACTCTGAAAGAGGATCCACCGCAACTGGCGGAGATTACCCAGATCACCGTCTCCGCAATGGAACTCCAGGGGGGCGCAGGCTTCTCCATTCTTGACAGCCGGGAGGAGGCTGGGGAATTTGTGCTGGTCTCCCCGGATGCGGGCACTTGCGATGCGTGCTGGAGTGATTTTGGAGACCCGGCAAACCGGCGCTACGGCTATCCGTTCACCAACTGTACCCATTGCGGGCCACGCTACACCATCCTCCGCGACATCCCGTACGACCGGGCGAAGACCACGATGTCGGCCTTTACCATGTGCGCTGCCTGTCAGGCGGAATACGAGGATCCTCGAGACCGTCGCTTTCATGCCCAGCCAAATGCTTGTGCTGTTTGCGGACCCTCGTTGCTGCTGGCGAAGAGCGTGGCCACCGCCAGCATTTCTCCCGCGGTACAGCACACCGTGGGGCACGCCTCCTTAGGGAAGTGCTGGTTTCAGGATAGGGACTCACTGGCGATCGTCCGCCAGGCGCGAGGGCTGTTGGCTGAGGGCAAGATCCTCGCGGTCAAAGGGCTGGGCGGCTTTCTGCTCGCCTGCGATGCCACCAATGAAGCTGCGGTCTCGGAGTTACGAAGACGCAAGCGGCGCCCGCATAAGCCGTTCGCACTGATGGTGCGCGATCTCGCAGCGGCCAGAAGGCTGTGCGAAGTATCGGCGGAAGACGAAGCCAGCCTGCTATCACCGCGGCGGCCAATCGTCATTCTCCCCCGGCGGGTTGAGGCCACGCTCGCATCCGGTATTGCCCCTGGAGACAAAACGCTCGGCGTGATGCTGCCCTACACCCCGTTGCACTACCTGCTATTCAGCGACTCGCCGCAGATAGAGTCGGAGTGGTCAGCCCTGGTCATGACCAGCGGCAATCTGAGCGAGGAACCCATCGTCATCAGCAACGAAGAGGCCATGCTGCAGTTGGGCGAGGTTGCGGACTGGTTCCTGCTGCACAACCGTGACATCGCCACCCGAGTGGATGATTCGGTCGTTCGCACCTTCGAGGGGCGAGAACGCGTGCTGCGCCGCTCCCGCGGATTTGTGCCCCAGACCATTGACTTGGGAATCGAGCTCGAAGAAGTGTTGGCGTTTGGTGGGGAGCTGAAAAACACTTTCTGTCTTACCAAAGGCAAATACGCGGTCCTCAGCCAGCACATCGGCGATCTGGAGAACTACGAAACTATGCAGTTCTTCGAGGAGACCCTCTCCAACCTGAAACATATCTTCAGGGTCGTGCCCCGCGCCGCAGCCTACGATCTGCACCCCGGCTACATGAGCACACGCATGGCTTTGGCCTCAGAAATCGAGCACAAAATCGGCGTGCAGCACCATCATGCGCACATCGCGAGTTGCATGGCTGAGAACCATCTGCAAGGGCGGGTTCTTGGCGTGGCCATGGATGGCACTGGATTTGGGACCGACGGAACAATTTGGGGCGGCGAATTTCTGCTTGCGGATTTTTCCGGCTTCACCCGGCGGGCACATCTGCGCAACATCCTATTACCCGGCGGGGACGCGGCGGTGCGGCAGCCATGGCGTATGGCACTCAGCTACCTGCGAGATGCGTTGGGGCAACAAATCCCCAATAAGCTGTTGTGCTTTCAGGGGATAGATGAGCGGCAGGTTGCGCTGGTGGACGCCATGCTCATGCGGCGGATTCAAACGGTCGAAACATCATCGTGTGGGCGGCTCTTCGATGCCGTCGCAGCGCTTTTGGGTGTGGCATCGGAGGTGACCTTCGAGGGCCAGGCAGCTATTGCGCTCGAAGCAATGGCCGATTGTGGAGTCGACCAGCGTTACGACTTCGAAATTGAAGAGGGCGAAACCATGATCCTCGACTTCAGGCCAGTCATCGCTGCGATGGTGAAGGATCTCTCCCGGGGCCGGCGGGCGGGAGAAATTTCCGCCAGTTTTCACAACACTTTGAGCGCGGCGATCGGCGAAGTGTGCGGCAGGATTGGTGCGGCCGACGGGGTAAACCGGGTTTGTCTGAGCGGCGGCAGCTTCCAGAACCTATACCTTCTGGACCGTACGGTGGTAGAGTTGCGGCGTCGCGGCTTTGGGGTTTTTCTGCATGCCCAGGTTCCTGCAAACGACGGTGGTCTTTCCCTGGGGCAGGCTATGATCGCAAACCAGAGAGTGCGCGAAGGAGATTGATATGTGCCTGGCCATACCCGGCAAAGTGGTAGAGACATTCGACCAGCGCGGGATGCGCATGGCAAAGGTCCAGTTCGGCGGCATTGTGCGTGAGGCCTGCCTGGAATACGTTCCCGAAACGCAGGTTGGCGAGT
>Ga0182024_10020203_pt1 | contig 12188 bp, 5 predicted proteins | sample P32metaG_FD_120480 | JGI IMG/M metagenome (GOLD analysis project Ga0182024, IMG submission 120480) | Permafrost microbial communities from Stordalen Mire, Sweden - P3-2 metaG (Illumina Assembly) | ecosystem: Environmental > Terrestrial > Soil > Wetlands > Permafrost | place: Sweden: Stordalen...
TGTGCCTCGTTTCTTGAAGTGGCCCCCAGGACGGGGGCGAGAGAGGCAACAAGAACAGCCGCGTTGAAGGCGCAGAGTCATAGGCAAACGTGAAATAAATGAGGGGAAGCCCGTCGGGGAGGCTCGTCTTATGTCGCGAAAGTGCCTTGACGCAAGCCTGCGGCTGTTAGGTTGACTCCGAACCCGTCCGTGAGTGGGTCACGAAAAGAGGCACATGGCAACGAAGACGGCGCGGAGTAGAGTCTTCGGTCCTGAACGTGAGGGCGAATTGGGTCTCCTGCCGGCATTTTCTTAGCGAGTACACGGACCCATAAAGCATCGCCCATGATTGCCGTCGGCCAGTCGCCCCGCGCGAAGACCTCGACCGTCGACTCGCCAGCTTCGATCACCAACATTCCCGCCTGGAAGCGGATCGTCACACTTCTCGCTGATTTGCCCATCGCTTTTCGAGAGGAACTTCAGGTGAGAAATCAAATCAACGCGAGATACTTCAAGTGCGTGCGGTTTATCTGGAATGTTCTTCATGACTCACAATCCACGCGTTACCGAGACTACGAATTTGCCATTATTAGGTCTGCCGATCGAAGAGGCTTGGCTCAACCAGCTCAGCAGCTTCTGCCATCTTCGGCTTTCTTAGCTTCGCTAATGGTTTGGGAGGCTGATCCAGCTTTGTATTGCGGAGGGCGACCATATCCGTGTCCAGCCCTTGTCGGTGTATGGTGAATCCTCGGTACCTCCGCAGCTCACCAAGACTGGCAGTGAATGTGAAGGGAAATGATTCAGGTGAGCGCAACAACTGTTGGGCCTCGATCTCGTGGGCAGTACTAGCCCACAGCAGCACTTCAAGCAGCCAAAGTTGTAGGTCACTGACACCAGTGGTCATCCTTCTTGCCAAGAGGAAGTGGCCTTTCGTCTTCGTTGACCGAAGGACTTGCCAATCTAGTAAGCTCGTAAGGAGTTTCTGTGCAGCCTCCTTGCTTGTTGTCCGGTCACCCCAGGTAGTTATCATTCGAGCTTGCACTTGGGGGGTAGTGAAATCGTCTTGAAGGGTGAGCAGACGACCGACAACCTCCGCGAGGTCACGGAAGAAGGGGTATGCCAGTGCCATCATGCCCCAGTGCAGCCAGATGCGCTCTTGGCTCGATATCTGAGGCAATAGCGCCAATGCCCGATCCCGAAGGACAACATGGCGGGCAGGAACGCCGCACCAAATGCGGGTGATGATGCCGGAGGCCTTGGCCCTTGACTCCGTTCCAGGAAGCTCTTTCCGAAGATGTTCGCCAAGAAAAGCACGCAGTTCTTTCTCGTTCGTGGTAGAAGCGAGATGATCAAGGACGGCATCGAGCCATGCCCGTTTGATCTTTTGCGAGATGCCGACAATTTTCCTCATGTGCCTTCTCTGGTAATTGTCACGAACGGCACCATGACTTCTTCCAATGCGATACCGCCATGCGCAACGATCTCGTCACCATCAGCCGTAAACGCCTTGAGATCGCCAGCCAGGAGAACGTACCGAGCCGTTGGGAGGCCGTAGTTCGCCCAGCGAATGGAGTCAGGGAACTTAGCCGCCACCTCGTCCCGAAATTCGGGGCGATCGTATACTCTAGCTCGCTTCCCCCTTGTTTCTACCAACACGCCCTCTCTGGGATTCCCGATGCCGGTGGCCGTTACGTTACCGTGATCGGCGGTCAAGAAGACGACGAAGCCTTCTTGCCACAGCCGAACTAGCAACTGTTGGAGTTGGCCTTGCGATGCCCAGAGGCGCACTTGGTTGTGCATTCCTGATGTCTGCATCTGCATCCCGTGCATGATGTCATCGACTTTGTTCCAGACAATTCCAAGGACCGACAACCGGGGATTGGCAAGGGCCGATTCCAACTCGGGGTCGGCAGGACCGTCCAGGCTCGTGACCAGCTCGACACCGGTCCGCTGAACGCCCTGGTCTTCCCAAAACCGGTGCCAGTGCAGCCGCTCCTTCGATGTCGTTTCCATTGAATCAGGAAAATACAATGGTGGCTCTCCAGCGAAAATCGACTGGCGGGTGACGGAGGTAAGTGTGGGCACCCAGGCGAAGGCTGCCGATTCTTGGAAACGCCACGCCTTATCGGAGCTTTCGAGGTACTTCCGCAGCAAGAGCCATTGATCTAAGGCAAGACCGTCCAGCACGAGCAGGGCGATCTTGGAGAGCTTTTTCCGTTTCCGCTCGACGGCCATAAAGCGGGAAATCTGATGAACCATAACGGGCTGATCATGGTAGGCCATATTGTGCAGGGATCCGTAGCGGTGCATCATCCACCGGCCGAAAACATCCTCCACCTTCGCCTGCAAACCACTCCAGGACGTTCGGTCGGCGGCGTCCAGAGCCTCATCCCATTCCCAGCGCAGCACCACCATTTCCGCCCAGCGCTGGGCCGTTCGCTGCCATTCCCGGTGTGACACGTCAGTCACGGGAAGTTCTGTCTCGAATGTTTGCCGCAAGCCACGAAATCGGCGAACGGCATCGGCCTTGGGATCATGGACCACGCCTGTTCGCACCCATGCGGGAAGGTTGGTAACGTCCTCTTGTTCAACCGGCGTCAGCGATCCTTCTAAGAAAAGCGTGTCGATGTAGGCTCGAACGTCCTCGTGATTGAACGGAACTCGGCTTTTCTTCCCGCCGTCCCCCATAGAGCCGATGAAGAGTTCCCATTCGTCTTGCAGGAACCGCAGAAACTTTTCCCTGTTAGGCAGGATTTCTTCCAGTCGCCATGTCGCAAACCTGGCGTCTTTCGTCAAGCTCTCCATCAGGTATTCGTTGAGGAAGTGAGGCAGGTGAACCTTGCGAGAGTGCAGAGACAATAGCATCTTCAGCAACTCAACTGGCGTCTTGATAAGCTTCGGCACAATACTGAAGCAGTGCATCAGCACGAAATCCTTCGTTTCCCGTTCGGTCAACTGATCGCCATCATGCTTCTGATAAGACTCGTCAACAGCGTCGAGATATGTTCGGTCCAGTCCGGCAATCACAGGGTAGTTCAGCTTCGGGAACAACAGGTGCAGAGCGAAGGTCAGTTGTCTTCCAGCTCTTAGCAGATCGAACGGCAGCTTGCTCAACTGCTGCTCGGCTGATCGCAGGATCACTACCAAGTCCGTGTTCTGACCTTTGTCCCAGAGGCTACGGTACTGCGCTTCGTAAGCGAAGCGGAACGCTATTGAGTCATCAAACGGAATCAGATCGAAGCCTCTATCACGAATGGCCGAAAGCATTCCTTCCTCGGTGAGCAATCCGTCCGGGTCGGCGACCAGCGTCAGCCTGGAAATCTTTGGCTGAAAGTGCTTCAGGATATGATCCCGCCAACTAGCCATTCCCTGCCTCCACTCGCAAGAGAATGACCGGCTGGAGTTCGGGCAGGACTTGTTCTCGCTTGCGTAGTTCGTCTGCCCAGGCCCGCTCCTCTTCCTCTAGCCGCTTGATTCGATGTTGCCGAACTTCGGGCAAGCCGATTCGGTTCAAGGCGTCTCTCCGCACCCGGAAGGCGTACTGCCCCTTCTCCTGCTCCCGCTTCAAACGCTTTTGATGCCTAGCATGAAGTTCGTGGAAAGCGTCTTCACCCTGGCGCTCTGCCTCTGACCGCAAGCGTCGAAAGACCGCTTCGACCTCAGCGCCGGTCTTGCTCTCCATTTGTTCGAGTTCAGGGCGGTGTTCGAGCAGGCGGTCCCAGATGTGTCGAGCAGTAGGCAACAGGATGCGCCCGTCATCGTGGTGGAAGATCGGAATGATCTTCACATCTCGGAATGACTGGTTGTCGAGAGCGACTCGCCACAGAGACCAATAACCCACAACTTCGGCTGGCAAGCTAGCAAACCGCACACAGGGAATCGGCTCGGAAGCGATCACTCGGGGCAAGTGCTGCACGAGCCGACGAATGCGGGAGTCCTCCAAGCTGACATGGGGTAACCCTCGATCCTGCGCCTCCCGGCTCTGGAATGATACCCGCTCCATCCTGGTGCCGTCCGGCCACTCCAGGCTGTAGCTGAATAGGTCTCGCTGCACCTTGCCGCCTTCGCATCGAAGGTACGCAGTCGTCATCCGTTCGACCCAAACTGGTAGCGGGTGGCTGCTCAACTGCTGCGCCAGCTTCGGGTCAAGCACAGTTTCACCGTAGTATGACCGACCGGCGATCTCTTGTTGCGCCTGTTCCCGAACGGCCTGGATCATCCGGTCAATATTTTTTTCAAAATCGCCGGGATTCACAATGGCCTGGGCGTACAGCTTCTCGAACATCGCTCCATTCTCGGCGGAATCCAAGACATCTTCCGTCTTGTCCACGCCGAACTCTTCGAGGATCGTCGCCAGCTTTTCTTCAAGGACCTCCTGCACTCGCAGTTCCACGCTGTCCTCAAAGATCAGGTTGAATGCCTTCACTGGGAATTTTTGCCCGATGCGGTCCACACGCCCGATGCGCTGCTCGATCTTCATTGGGTTCCACGGCAAATCGTAGTTGATGACAATGTGCGCGAATTGCAGGTTCAGACCCTCGCCGCCGGCGTCGGTAGAGACGAGGATTCGGACGTTCTCTGCGAACTCCCGTTGTACTCGCCGCCGCTGTTCCATTCCCATCGACCCGTTGAGGCACACCACGGAGAAGCCATGCTGCTCCAGAAAGTCTCGCAGCATCGTCTGGGTCGGAACGAACTCTGTGAAGATGAGATACTTCAACTCCGGGTTGTTCTCTTGCCGCTGGCTCTCATACAGGATATCGAGCAAGTTCTCGGCTCGTGCGTCCGGTCCTTGTGCCTGACAGCGCCGAGCAAGATCGAGCAGCACCCGCACTTCTTCTTTCTCGTTCGCTAATCCAGCCAGGCGGATAGACAACAGTTCGTCCAACCGTTCCTGGCTGTCCTGCTCATCGCCGTTGTCCTCGGGCGGTTCGTCGTCGGTCGCAGTGATGTCAGTTGCTTGCAGTGCTTCCAGACGCCGGTCCAGGGCCGAGGCAATGGCTTGCGTGCTACTGGTGACCAGCCTTTGCATCAGGATCATCAGGAATCCGAGGTACTGTCGATTCTGGCGTATCGCCTGGTTGTAGCCAAGTCGAACGTACTCAGTAACCGATTCATAAAGTTGCTTCTGAAGCTCGTGCTTCTTTTCCCAGCGAACCGGCATGAGCTTGGTCAGTCGGGGCAAAAAGAGCGGATCACCCCGTTCGTTGATGGCTCTCCGCTTTTCTGTTCGGATAACGAGCTGGACGACTTTTTCACGCCGGATCGCCCCTGCCGGAATGAACTCTTCGGGGTCAAGGAGAGTCATGATCCGCTGAAAGCTGGCGGTCTTTCCCTGGTGCGGTGTGGCTGAGAGCAGAAGCAAGTACGGTGCGGCCTCAGCCAAAGCCTTGCCCAGACGATACCGTGCGACTTGTTCGGTGCTGCCGCCGAGTCGGTGGGCCTCGTCGCAGATGATCAGGTCCCACCCTGCTTCGATGAGATCGCCGAGGCGTTCCTGGTTGTACGCTTCCAGCTTCTCTTTCGGCCAGCCACGACGATGCTCGACTGGCTTGATCGAATCAACGGGGCAGACTACCTGATCAAATTTCCGCCAGATGTTCTCGGAGCCTGTGAGGTTACGCCACAAGGAGAACTCGCTCGGCGTAAGAAGCTGGAACTCCTCGTCGAAGTGAACCTGCATTTCCTGTACCCACTGCGTCACGAGTCCCTTGGGAGCCACAACCAGCACTCTCTTTACCAGCCCACGGAGCTTCAGTTCCCGGAAGATCAGCCCGGCCTCGATGGTCTTCCCCAGACCGACTTCATCAGCCAAGAGGTAACGAATCTGGTCCTCTCCCATTGCACGAGTGAGTGCGTAGAGTTGGTGCGGCAGTGGGATGACCCCAGCTTCGAGAGGAGCGAGTAGAACGTCCTGCGTCAGTGCATCTGCGATGCGAGCCGCAGCCACAGTGTAGGCAATGCGGTCGAGCCCGGTCGCTTTCGTGGGCTGGGCAGGAAAGAGCGATCCGGCTGCAACTCTTTCGACTGTGGATAGCCGGGGAATCCAGACCTCGTAGATTGTGTGATTCCAAACGGAGTGAACATCTAGGATGCGCACGGACTCCCCATGGGTCGCACTGAATGCCCAACTGCCAACCTCAAAACTCGCTTGCGAAGTACTTGTCATCGTCTCAGTCGCCCGTGCGCATCAAGGCGTTGTCGAAGTACATGAGGAGAGCTTGGTCCTCCTGGATGACCGCCTCGGGGACTCGCTTCGCCATCTCCACAATCATTGCGTAATCCTGCTTCTGCCAGCATTCTTTGAACCCAGCCCGAATCGCTTCAGTGCGAATTAGTTTGAGCCTGCCCTTCGTGTGGATATATTCGAGGAACTCCTTCATCAAGGCCTTATGCCGGAGTTGCTCAAGGTCGGCTTCTTTATTCGGATCAGGTATTCGCCAGCTTCCATCGTCATCTTCCACAAAGTTCTGTTCGAGAATTGCCCGTAGCTCCAGCGGTTGCTCGTGCTTCTCCCATACCCGTTGCGCCTCTTTCATATAAAGAGGAGACAGGTCTTGGTACGTCATTGGCTTCTGCGAAAGCTGACGACGGACCCAAAGGATTCCACTTTTCTCGTCGCTGACGAACAACTCGTACTGGTCGATTTCTCTGACTTCGAGCCGTCTGCGGTCGTATTCATTCGCCTGCTCGGGAAGAAAGTACATGCCGTCTCTCTCAGCAGGGAACCGTTGTCGCAGACCGGCGAAGAACTCTGACGAAGACAACGGAATGCTTACGCCCCGCTGCACATGAAATGCGACCATGCGATCAAACAGCAGATAGCTCTGGCGTTCGGCAATGATCTCGACCTTATTCTCTCTTGAAATAAAGACAGGTAAGTGCGATAGGTGGCTGCGTACGAACTCCCAAACGAAGTCTGCGCTCCCGGCTTCAAGCCGGAACCGCTCCTCCAATGAGGCGTCAGGTTTGTATGCCGAAATGATGAGGTCAGCTTTAACAACGCCCTGCTTTGACTGCTTATATGTCTCGCCCTGTTTATCCAGCGTGCGCACGTCAGCAACAACAAAGCCGGCCCGAAGGATCGCTTCTTGGATCGCATTCCAGATCGCATTACTGGAGTTATGGAACTCAACTGTTATCCACCTCCCAGGCTTGAGCACACGATGGTTCTCCTTCATGCAACTCAGCATCAGCCCAAGATATTCTTGGACACCCTTTCTCTGAGCTTTGTTCACGACAGCTTCGCCTTTGGTGTTTGGGAGAACTCTGTAAAACGATTCGACGAACCAATTCAACTCGGAGTACTGCAAGTTCTCCCCAAACGGCGGATCGGTGAAGATGTAATCAATACAATTGTCGGGGAGACCGACATCTGCGCCCGAATTCAGAGAGACGAATACAGTTCCTCCTTTCGACAGTTGTTCAAACACCTTAACGAGCCGACGACTCTTGCCGTTCAATATGTACCAAGGCGAAACTTCGGAATGCTGTGACGGCACGTAATAAACACCTGACATGACACGGTTGGATTGCGAGTAATGACTTGGGGAGTACCGATTCAATATCGACATCCCCGGAATGCACTGTTCTGCCGTGAACAAAAGTGCCTGGCGTGTTCGAGGGTCACTAACTCCTTGAACCGCATTCCACATCGCGGCCAAGGCATGCTGGGGTCGGGCAAGGAAGAAATGAGAAAAGTGAGAAATGCCAAAATTGGACATCTTGTCTTTGATGTGTGTCACATGCATGTAGGGCATTTCAAGAGTTGGGAAGAAATGTTTAGGCGGACGGCTATCGAGTCCACGCAGGAGTTCCATGTCCTCGGCGTCAGGCGCCTTTTCGTAAGTGTCACCACCAGAGTTGTAGTTGATAAAAACTGGAAGCCGCTTAACCCTCTGCGCCGTCGTGTTGTTAAGTAGGTCCTGAAACGTCTCTAAAACACGAGACATTGATCGCTTTGAAACCGTAGTTCCACACGAGGGGCAGGGGAACTCGCTGGCGACCTCTCCAGTCTTGCGATCAAGAGCCTCATGCAGAAAGACAACCTGGCCTGTGCAGTTTGGACAGTGGAACAGTTCTGACCACACGGTATAGTTGATTCGGCACAATTGACCGTTGGCGTGCTTAGTGAGGTACATTGACGAGCAGTCGGCATCGAGTTCTCGGAAGAATACTTCCAGTGCATTTCGGTAGTCATTGACGTTGAGGGGAGTGTTGTAATTGTGGGCGATGAAGGTCGCTAAGGGCGAGAGGTCTGAAACAATTGCGTACCTAGCGCCCCACAGCGGCTTTGGAGACGCTGCTGCTTTCGCTTCGTCAGTGAGAGTGCGTCGGAAATCAGAATCGGGTTCACCGCAGAGGCTGGCTGCCACGCCAGTCATTCCAGTTCCGCAAAACCCGTCGTACACTACATCACCAGGCGAGGTGTAGTGAAGGATATAACGTGCGATGGCTTTGGGTGGAACCTTAGTTGGGTACGAATGAGCGTTATAGATTGCGTCGGTTTTGCCTTCAGATACGTCAGCCGCAAACGGCTCACGTGAGTAATCATTTGTAGTCGATTCGTGGGGGCGGCCATGCAACCGGACAAATTCTTCGAGAAATGGGTTTGGGCAAGCTGTGTAGTACGGCGGGTCTGAAAGCGCCAAGATGTCTTCGTCTTCCCCGAGAGGGAAGCCGTCGATGTTGCGAAAGTCAGGGTCCTTTAACTTCTCTCGCAGCTTCCCAAGGAAGTAATTCCGCCGTGCCTCATCGTTGGCGAACTCCAATCCCAAGCACTTAGTGGGTTTATCAGTATCGTAACTGACTTCGAAAAGCGCATCCGATCCTGGCTTTGCCGGAACGAGCTTTTCTTGAAACAGTCGTTCTCTTTGCTGGGTTATCGACTTCTTAGCCATACAGGTTCCTTACGCTTCCAAGAGAATTTTCTTGCGTGCCAGCGTCAATGCTCCCGTCAGCGCCGGTCATGATTGTTCTCTTGCACCCGGATTCTCCGCACCGGCACTTTCAGGACGCTCGATGATCAGACGGACCTTCGCTTGCTCTCTTCCTCTGGTGATCTTCTCTAAGAACTGCTCGAACCGAGATCTAAGTTGGGCGGCAGTGGAAGGAGCACCGCTGTCGCTCAGAACGTCGAGCAGTTCGGTCGGACGAACCACGATGGCGATCAGGCCGGATAGTGCCGTTTGCATTCCCTGAACCAGATCGTTGCTGATTGTCTCAGGGAGCGCCTTGGTCTTGAGAAAGAAATTAACCGCTTCTTTCTCACTCTCAGGCAGCAGTTTGATGCTCTTCTTGGCGGTAGGATCATCCAGGTTATCCAGCAGCGTCTTACGCCAATTCTCCAACAGCCCGTCTAGCTGTTGATCAATGAGTTGAAGGACTGCCGCTCCGTTGGCTCCCAGATTCTCTTCCTGAGGCCGGAAGTTGCAGTGGATACAGATCGGTGACGAATTCAAGTCATCCTTAACCAGCGTGAAACACGGCTGGAGTTTAGCCAAGCGAGTCTGGAGATCAGTCAACGTACTGTGCGGCAACAGCGACACACCGGTCAGTTTCTTCAGGCTTTCCAGCCTGGAGTCCTTGAGCAATTCCTTCTTCGTACCATCCTCGTTGACACCGAGCCGGGCCTTCTTGTGAAGATTGAAGTATGCCGTCCGGTAGTCATCCTTCACCTTCGAGAGCGTCCGATTGATTTTTTGGCGGAAGTCGGCGGCACTTCGAAGGCTTGGGTTCATCAGCTTTTCCCGCCACTCACTGCGCACCGTATCCATCTGTGTTCGCCACGGGTCTTGTGGGGGAAGCACAGCGGCAGCGGTCGCTAGATACCCTGTGAGTTGTGTCAACTCCTGGACCAGCCCGTTCAAATCCTCGATCTGCTTGATTAGTTCGAGAGTGGGAGTTTGTGCTTGAATCTCGGGGACGGTCTTCGTGAAATTCTTTAGCTTGCCGGGCGTGTTGAACGCTTGCAGGCCTTCCAGAAAGCTTTTCAGGTCATCTAGTTTGTGACTTTGCTGCTCCCGATCCTCCGCAGGAATCAATTCGCTGCCCCAACATGGCAATCCGGTTTGGACAAGCTGAGCAACGCTGACTACTCTCTCGGTTAGCTCATTAGCCTTGGCCCGTAGCTGTTTGACCGCTTCATCGTGCGTGTTCTCATTGCGGATCAGACCCTCGGCTAGGCCTAACAACTCGAACAGCGCAACCAACTCGGCGAGCGGCAGGCCCTTGGGCTTCTCGACGTGCTTGAAAGCTAGGAGTTGGTCAATCGGTGTCTTGCTCGCCTCACTCAGGTTGGCAGCATCCAGTTTCTTGCCGGTCAAGCTCAGGGTGACGCTGCCGGTCTGCACCAACGAAGCGAGGACGACGAGCAGAAGCTCTGGCTCAAGCTGATAACGAGTCTCCCTCTCCACGTCGTTCTTTACTGTCAGGAGTTCCTTGCGGTTGACGACCTGGCCGGGCGGCTTTCCTTCCAACTTTTCCAGCACCACCTTTGCGTAACGGGATTGGTGCGGCTTCAGTTTGTCGCCGTCGAGCAGTTCCAGACCATCCAGAACGGCAGTCGCCAAGGTATTCTTCACCCCACCGGTGAGCCAGCGGATCACGTCCTCGGTTGGTTGCTTGAGGTTGTTGGCGTGCAGTTGGACGGTAAAGGTCGGGTATTCCGGGTAGCGATCCTCAAATGAAGCCGCCAGACAGACAGAGCCCGTTAATTCGAGCAGGTCACGGACGGTAGCGTTGCCGGTGCGATGGCCTTTCAAGCACTCCACCATCTTCTTGGGGACGCCCTGGTGAATGACATCGAACGAAGTCAGCATGTTAGTCCGCAGCCACGTCACCAGAGTCTTAAGGAATCCGTCTGCCTTATCCTCGTACACTTTCTTCGTGCCGGCGCTCGCCGATGCTGCCATCTCACGAGCACCTGCGTACAGGCGGAGTGCTTCTTGGAACTGCTTGTCTCGGTGGGTCAGCTTGAAGAACACTTCGTCAGCGAGCTTCTGGTCCTCAAAGTGTGGCGGCTCGAACGGCTGGAGAAAGTACAGATAGAAGTCTCTTGGCGGTTGAGCCGTAGACCGTTCGTTCGGTGCGCCAAAGAAAAGGTATCCTCGGCGGGTGATCTTGTGTTCTCGCCATTCGATCTCGTGTTCCCAAATCTGGTAGCCCCTGACGTAGGGTTGTAGATCGGTGAGTTCCAGCACCCGTGTTAGGGCATCGAAGTAGTATTCGTCCAGTTGCGAATCGGAGAGCGTGTCCGCCTTGTCCTGCACCTTTGCATCATGATCGATAGTTTTTTGGAGGTCCAAATAGTACTGGTCGCTATCTGTGTTGTGCGTGATGAACTGCCCGCTCACGGTCCTCATGATTTCTTTCAGGCACGCCTCCACGGTGGTTCGGAGGAAGTCGCTGGTCCGCTCCGGAATCGGAGCGAACAGGCACAAGCCGTCCTGAAGTTCCTCGGCAGTCGGGCCGATCTTGGCCCGGATGTCGTCGGTCGCGAGCCGATGAATTGAGAGGCCGTGAATGATACGCTCGGCCATCGGCTGAAGCGCCTTACGGGTGAAGGCTTGCTGAACTCGGTTCTCTACGACCTTACTGATGTCGATCACTTCCCGGATTTCTGGCACCGAACGCATCACCGCATTACCCCGGAGAAACTCCCAATACGAGTCGTAGCTGATAAGTCCGGGCTCGTCCTGAGGCACGTTGTTACTGAGAATTCGCCTCATTTCAACGCTGAGAGTTTTTAGCACCTCTCGCTTCTCGGCAACCGAGATCGCTTCGAAAACTTCCAGATAAGTCGGGTGCACAGGAAACAACCGCACAAACTCCTCAAGCCGTTCGGCCATGCCGCCGTAAAGGGGCGTGAAGTGCTGAAGGTGTTCCCGAATCTTGGCTCTCTGTTCATCATTCTTGATCAACAACCGTTCGGTGACGACGTAGGCCACGTCCTGCCTGACTATGCGAACTTGCTCGAAACGATCCTTTACCCGGCGCAGGCTGTCAGCGACGAACTGGAATTTCGGGTTGTCAAAAAGGCTTTCCTGCAAGCCCGCAATGATGCGGAAACGGATCAATTTGCAGGCCTCGCCGATTTCCCGCAAGAAGCCCAAATCGAGGATGATGTCCTGGTGGTTGCGGGAACGGAGATAGTCGAGCAGTTCATCTACGACCAGGAGTAGGCCATGATCGGGGTACTTCCTGCCAAA
>Ga0182024_10020204_pt1 | contig 12188 bp, 8 predicted proteins | sample P32metaG_FD_120480 | JGI IMG/M metagenome (GOLD analysis project Ga0182024, IMG submission 120480) | Permafrost microbial communities from Stordalen Mire, Sweden - P3-2 metaG (Illumina Assembly) | ecosystem: Environmental > Terrestrial > Soil > Wetlands > Permafrost | place: Sweden: Stordalen...
AGCCGTTGGGGCGAGTGAAAGGACAAGTGTAAACTGTACCTTGAACAGAGCACGGCTGGGGCATGGTGGCGCCAGTCATCCATTGGTCAAGCTGACCGTAGGCGATACCGGCATTGCTGGTCGAACCAGAGTTCGAAAGGCTGCCCCAAGTGGAACTATCCCAGGCATACCAGTAAAACGCCGAGACTCCGGCGGACCAGTGAAGCAGATAGTAGCGGGCCAGGAAGGCCGCTTCGGCGTCCGGATCGAGCGCTGCGACGGCATCCGAGCCCCATGAACCTTCGGTGTCCCAAATGAGTTTATTTTGAAGGCCATACTGCAACATCACGGTGTGCCAGGGGATTACCTTGTATGTGGCCAGTGTCTCGGGTTCATTGTTCGAAACAGGGGGGAGGTAACCATGCACGGTAACGACATCGACCCCAGTTGGGCCGCCCGCGGCGAAGTAACTGCCCAACCAAGTGGTGTTGGTGGCGGATGGCGATGCGATAAGAGCGTGCGGATCGTTCGCACGAACGGAATTGTAGAAGTGCTGGGTCAGTTCCACCATCTGGGCGGTTGTGCCCGTGAAATGGGCTGTATTGGGTTCATTCCAGAGCTCGTACATCATGATCTGGCCCTTATAGCGCTGGACCAAGGCAGTGCAAAATTCGTCCCAATCGGCGATATTTGCAACGGTTGAGGTACACACCAGAACGTTCTCCGGAACGCTGCAGGTGGACGTATCCGCAGCCGCCCACCCGGGCACTTCGTGGTTGGTCCAATAGATAGAAAACCCGTGCGATTTGGCGCTGGCGACGAAAGCATCCAGCTTGGTCCAATTGAATTGTCCCTTGGCCGGCTCCAGGTAAGGCCAAGTGGTTTGTCCTCCTTTGCCGAAGGCGCCAAAGGAAACGGAAGGCCATATTTCGGAATCGATGACCGATATTCCGAAAAATGAGGCAGGAACTGGCCCGGGCTTTAATCCAATATCAACGGTAATAGAAAGGCTGGAAGTAGCGCTTAGTGGATGGGACGACGAATCGGTAGCCTCGACGATGAACATAGCGGTTCCATATTTGGCCGCCGGTTGGCCTGTTATGGCGCCCGTTGAGGAGTTTAAATTTAGGCCGGAGGGTAGACTTCCTGCCACCACCTGCCAGTGATACGGTTCAACGCCGCCTTCCGCGGCAAGCGTTTGGTTGTAGGAGATTCCAGCAATGCCATCGGGGAGCGTGGCGGTGGCTATTGCTATGTCATAGGTATATCCGGCGGTGAGTACCGTGGTAAAACCGCCTGAATTTACGACCGTTACATTCACCGCTCCGGGTGCATGGGCGGGGGTCCGGACGTCAATAAAGGACACGCCGCTCGAAAGAACTGTTGCCGGAACGCCGCCAAAGGTAACGCTTTCTGGTAGATAGAGAGAATGTCCTGTAATGGTCACCTTTGCGCCGCCGAGCAAGGAGCCGAGGGCAGGCGTGACGCTTTGTAGAGTGGCTGGCCCCGAAACCTTTGCGAAGGCTAACTGGCTGAAACAAAGGAGAAAACCAATGCCGATCCACTTGCCCGATTCGAGACGCTGACCTAGCGTCCGCTTTTCGTTCATGCGCTATCCTCCGTTGACCGTTAAGTGCCGTATATCGACCAAAGTCTCCTGGACCTTTAGGCGAAGCAGTACTACTGACGGTCAGAGATCTTACTATTTCGGATGTCCACCATTGGTACCATACTCCGTCTAGTTTGGTCTTTGGGATGCCCGGGGTGTAACGGTTAAAAGAGTCCTAGTTGTGCGCCAATACGGGGCGGCCGACAGTACGGCATAGTATGGCAGCTACTCCGCAAAATACCCGGAGTGGGACTATATTTAATCAGTTGGCCACAATGGACCCTTACGCCGAACTCGCACCGCCGATCCGCGCCAGGGATGGAACCTTGGAGCGAGTGGCCGTTTTGATTCCAGCCTACAATCCGGATTCGGGACTCCCCCAATTCGTAGCGCGGTTACTCGAAAAGGGATTCGGCGCGGTGCTGGTGGTGAATGATGGAAGCGATAGATGTTGCGACGAAGTGTTTCGGGAGGTTGCGGCCACTCCGGGCTGCACGCTTCTTCAACATGTGGTGAATCTGGGAAAAGGCAGAGCGCTGAAAACGGGATTCAATCACTTTCTGCTGAACTTTCCGGATTTCATCGGCGTGGTGACGGCGGATGCGGATGGCCAGCATGCGCCGGACGACACGGTCTCGGTTGCACGGCAATTGGCAAGCCACCCGAAATACCTGGTGCTGGGCGCGCGACGGTTCGAAAAAGGAGTACCGCTGCGCAGCCGCTTAGGCAATACCTTGACGCGCTGGTTGTTCACTTTTTTGATTGGCAAGAAAATCTCGGACACGCAGACAGGCCTGCGTGGGCTGTCGCACGAATTTTGCGCTCGCGGCCTCCAGATCGAGGGCGAGCGCTACGAGTACGAGATGAATATGCTGATCGCGGCCCGCACGGAAGCGCGGGGCATTGTGGAAGAGCCGATCGAGACCATTTACATTGGCCGCAATGAATCGTCCCACTTCAATCCGCTGATCGACTCGGCCAAAATATACTTTGTTCTGTTTCGATTTTTGCTCTCATCGCTACTGGCCGGCCTGACGGACCTGGTTATCTTCACGTTGACCTACCGGAGCACGGGTAACCTCGTGCTAAGCCTTTTGCTGGGCAGAGTGGTGATTGGGTCGGTGCTTAATTTTGGACTGAACAAGCGCTTCGTGTTTCAGAACCGAGGGGGCCTTTTTGGTCCGCTGGTGAAATACTATATTCTCTTTTGCGTGAATGCGCTGATATCGTATCTGTGCATACAATCCCTGCATTCCCGATACGGCATCAACGTGGTATACGCAAAGGTGATGGTTGAATCGCTGTTGTTCGTGGCAAGTTTTGCAATCCAGCGCGCGCTCATCTTTTCTGAGGGGCGTCCGTCGGAGGGGCGCCCGGAAGACAACGATTAGCGGATGGCTGGGGCCGGCACTCCGGCGGCGCGTTGTTTCTGAGCGATCGCGTATAGCAAGTTGTTCTTCGCTATCGCAAAGTCCGGATTCAACCGGGTGGCTTCGCGGGCGGCTTGAATGCCGTCGTCCCACAACCCCATCGAATTGTAGGCGGCGGCGATGTTGTTGTAGGCTTCGGCTGAGTCCGGCTTTAGTTCGAGCACGCGTTTGGCGGTGCGGATACAGTCTGAGTATTTTCCGGCCTGATAATACAACAAGGAAAGATCGATCAGTCCATCCGGAGTGGGGGCCTGGCGCATCTTGTTTTCAGCGGCGACAATTTCCTGCTCCCGGGTTTGTACAGCGGCCAGAAAGCTGCGCGCGGCAGCCTCGTTCGGAGCCAGCCGCAAAGTGTCGTTAGCCACGCGCCGTAGCTCACTCCAATTGCGTTGTTCGGAATAAGTTTGCATCAACAAGTCGCGCGCATCAATGTCGTTAGGGCTGGCTTGGAGTGCGGCCTCCAGGTTTGCGATGCTCTCGGCCGTGCGTCCTTTGGATTTTAGCCAGCGGCCGTAATAGTAATAACTCTCGGCGTCGTTGGGCGCCAGCGAGAGAGCGCGGCGAAAATGGGCCTCGGCCGCGGCATCTTTTCTTAACCCGCCGCTCGCGATCCCGAGGTTAATCTCGAGAAGAGAATAATTGGGAGTATAAGCGAGGGCGTCTTCGAAATAATTCAAGGCGGTGCCGTAGTCGCCTTTGCTCATTTGAGTGAGGCCATAGTTCATCAGGCCGCGGCCGTTTTTCGGACTCTTCAGCGTGACGTCTCGCCACAACGATTCCTCGGTCCGCCAGACGCGGTTGCGTTGCCACGTCCCTGCGGCTGCAAGAATCAGAATGCACAGGGCGGCGATCCAACCAAGCCGTACCAGCGCAGGATGCGTTGTTAGCCGCGCTGTCTTTCGGAACAGCAGCAAGCGCAGCGTCCATACCACGGCCAGTGCGAGCCCGATAAAGGGAAAGAACATGCGATGGTCGTTGGTTACTTCGGCCAGCGGCGTCATCGATGTGGGAATCAGCGCCAAGAAGAACCACAGGATACCGAAAGCGACGGGCCGGGTATCCCGACGCTGCGAGGTGCGAACAATCAATACCAGCATGGCGGCCAAAAAGGCGAAGCCAATGATGGATTCGGTGCTGAATATTGCCGAGACGGGCGTCCAGTCGGTATCCGCGCTGAGTTCGGTGGGCAGAAAAAACGACTTGAAATAATGCAGTGCGACGAAGGGCTGCGTTACCCGGTAGAGCAAAGCGGATGCGGCGCCGGGCGAGAACTGGCGCGGAGTCATCTTCCAAATAAGAACAGCTGTGGCAGCGCCAATGATGAACGCAGGAAGCGTGGTCTTAAAGGACGCCGCCCACTTCTCGCGGTCTTCAGCCCAATTTCGGGGACTCAAGCTGCCGCCGGCTTCGAACAGGAACACGTAGAACAGCAGGATGAGCGGGAAGATCAGGGCCGGGGCCTTAGCCAGCATGCCGATGACGGCGGGAAGCATGTAGCCGCCCCACTTTCGGCCGCCCGGCCAGTGGAGATACAAAACCAGAGCGGCCACGACGCCTAGGGTGGAATAAATGTCGGCGCGCTGGATGATGTAATTCACGGTTTCGGCGATGGCCGGGTGCAATCCGTAGCAAGCCATGGCGAGCAAGGCGAAGTGCCAATTGGAGGGAGCTTCGTCGGCAATATCCATGATGCGGCGGAAGAGCAAGAAGAGCAGGATCAGCATCACCAGAAACCACAGGAACGTGGAGAGATGAAAGTAGAACGGTTGGAGGCCTCCGGCTAGCCAGTAGTCAATTGCCAGCGTGGCGATTGTAACAGGCTGATAAACCTGGTGGGTGGGCATTGTGCTGAATAGCTGGGGATCGGTAAAAAAGCTGCTCAGGTTCTTGATGTTTTGAATGGAGACGTTCTGGACGACGGTGTGCCAATCGTCAAAATGAAAAGCATTCTGAAAATGGTTGTAGTAAGCCGCCGATACCGCAAGAAGCACCAGCAGTACAGCGCCGAGCAGTTTCCTGCTATGAGAGTTTATGAAGAAAGCCATCCAGAGCTTTCGTAACCGTGTCTCGGGTCATGCCTCCCTGACCAGAGAAGCGTACCGGTTTTCTATCGACCGGCCGCTTCTGGTTCAGGATACCGCACCGTTGATTCCGGCGATCCGGACGGCGCTATTGCTTCTCCCAAGCTGCGCGAATGCTGAGTGTACCTATCGAAAGCGATCCAGTAGTTGATACTCCGACAACTACTGTGTCGCCGGCATTCACCATCCACGTATGGCTGTTATCGACGCACCCGTTCGACGTGAAATTGCAGGTCATCGTGGTCGCGTTACCGTTCACGTAGATCGTAACGGTGATCTGGACTCCCAGGCTGCTATTGGTGGCAACCGTCAAATTCTGCAAGGTTCCACCTGTGGGCATGGGAAGTCCGACAACGGAAGATGCCGTTTGCCCATTGAAGCAGTCTTGGGTGGCTGAGGCGAGGACTCCCGATGAGGGATCCGTGGCCAGTGTAGCCGTACCGCAAGCTGCGCTTATGATCGTCGGCGGCCCGGTTGCGCCGGTTGCTCCTGTCGCGCCGGTGGATCCGGTTACGCCGGTCGCCCCAGTGGGACCCGTGACTCCGGTTACGCCGGTGAGTCCAGTAGCTCCAGTTACGCCGGACGGTCCGGTCGCGCCGGTTGCTCCAGACGGTCCGGTTGGGCCGGTGGCACCTGTCGCTCCCGAGGGTCCAGTTGGGCCAGTGGCGCCCGTCGCTCCTGTAGCACCGGTCGCGCCTACTGCGCCGGTCGCGCCTACTGCGCCGGTGGGTCCTACTGCTCCGGTCGGTCCTACTGCTCCGGTCGGTCCTACTGCGCCGGTCGGTCCTACTGCGCCGGTAGCGCCGGTCGCGCCTACTGCGCCGGTGGGTCCTACTGCGCCGGTCGGTCCTACTGCGCCGGTAGCACCTGTCGCACCAGCTGCGCCGGTCGGTCCTACTGTTCCGGTCGGTCCTACTGCGCCGGTAGCACCTGTCGCACCAGCTGCGCCAGTCGGTCCTGCCGCTCCGGTAGCACCTGTCGCACCAGCTGCGCCGGTCGGTCCAACTGATCCGGTGGCACCTGTCGCACCAGCTGCGCCAGTCGGTCCAGCGGGTCCTTGAGCTCCTGTCGCTCCAGCCGGTCCTGCGGCTCCCTGAGATCCCGTGGGACCTGGCGATCCTGCCGGTCCTTGAGCTCCAGCGGGTCCTGCTACACCTTGGGGGCCTGCAGGCCCGGGAGCACCGACCTGCCCCGTCGGCCCGTGGGCTCCCGTGGCTCCAACTGCTCCGCGCTGGCCCATCGGTCCTGCAGGCCCTGAAACTCCTGTAGCGCCCGTGGCTCCGGGAGTTCCCGTGACTCCTGTGGCTCCTGTGGCTCCACGCGCACCGGTGGCTCCAACCGCTCCGCGCTGGCCGGTCGGTCCTTCGGCACCAGTGGCTCCAGTAGCGCCGATCGCACCAACCGCGCCGGCAGGACCCACCGACCCGGTCGCTCCCTTTGCGCCGGTCACGCCTTGAGGACCCTGCGGCCCTGTACTTCCCTGGGGGCCAATCGATCCCGTGGCCCCTGTCACGCCTGGAGCGCCTGTAGCTCCGGTGGCGCCGGTCGACCCGGTTTTGCCTGTTGCGCCGGTAGGACCTACTGGTCCCGCGATATTGCCGTAAACCCAACTAAATTCAGGGGAGACGTAATACTGATTAGCGTTCAGCCCTTGCGCAATCACCTGAAGTCCATAGGTCTCTCCGGGCGTCAGACCCGTTGGAACTACGGCAGTGATCTGATAATTGCTATAGTTCGTAAGCTGCAATGGGCCTGTGCCCAGGGTTGCATTAACGCTACCGCCGTAGAGGCTGAAATTCGTTCCCGAGATGAGCATTTGATTACCCGTAACCGCCACTGCCTCTATCTGTGGAATGGTTTGCGACTGCTGCGCGAGCGCCGCGCTCGTCAGCATGATGGCAAAACAGATAGCGCGCAATAACGGCGCCATAGCCTTCATCGGAATGGCAGTTTCACTCGGGATTAAGCTCATCGCATCACACCTTTAGCTGAAATAGGGAAAAGGGAGCCTCACTCGCCATTGCAGGCCCCCCTTCGAAGCTCCTGATTATTGGCTAGTTGCTCGCCTTCAACTCATGGCCACGGGCGGCGGCCGCCAGCTCCTGCTCCACTACTTCGCGCAGCGCTTCATATTTCATTGCTCCGCTATAGAAGTGGCCGTTGATGAAGAAGCTAGGCGTTCCGGTTAGGCCCAGTTGCTGGGCTTCACCCAAGGCTTTTTGAACCTTATCAGCCTGGGCGCCCGAATCCAGGCATTTATCGAACTCATCCGAATTTAATCCGATGGTTTTCGCATCTGCCTTTAGTGCTGGAATATCGAGTTTCCCAGCGCTTTCAAATAATACGTTGTGATATTCCCAGAATTTCCCTTGCGACTCGGCGCAAATTGCCGCTTCCGCCGCTTTCTTGGCATGACTATGCATCGGCAGCGGGCAGTCTTTGAACACTACCGAAAGCTTTCCGGCGAAATCGTTTTCCAGTTTTTTGATGGTGGGATACACATCCTGGCAATAAGGGCATTCGTAATCGGCGTACTCGACCAGCGTTACCGGGGCGTTCTTCGAACCCAGGATTGGAGCGCCATCCACAGACATTTCCACTCCCGGAGGCAGCAGCGAAACGATTACGTTGCTTTGAGCCTTGAGGTTCTTCATGTATTCCGTGCGAGCTTTGTTCAGTCTGAGATCGTGGATATGGGAGAGGATCTGAGGGCGGACCGTTTCATACGGCTGGTCGGTTCCCAGTCCTTCGTAATACACCTTCAGCTGGTCTTCGGTGGGATCGGTAATATGACTGGCGACATCCCGCTGGATCAGCTGATCCACCGTCAGATGTTCCGCATTGGCTTTCTGCTCCAGCAACTGCTCATCGATAAAAATATTGAGTGCCGACTTCTGAGACTGGAAATATGTACTGCGCGCTTGCAAGAGGCGAGACGCTTCCTTCTGTTCCACTTCCGCCATGGTGAACTTTTGGCCGCCCACTTCGACGACCACGTCCGAATTGTTAGTTTGGCCGCTGGCCGCGAAGGCCAACGTCATAATCCCCAAAACGAGGGAGATGTTCGCTTTTAGCATTTCGAGTTTCGCTCCTTTGTGTGTTTCACTTCCTACAAAACAACTGCGCCAGGCGTCTGAGGGATGCCTGACGCAGTTCATTAAAAAAACAACTTAAATTACTCGCTGGTGCAGGTGCAGATGCCTTTGGTGCTGCCATCGAGATGAATGGCGGCGCACCGGGCCGCGAGCCCAGAAAGCTCTGCCGCGCTCATGCCGGAATCCGTAAACTCGGTCTCGGTCAGATAGGTGCCGCCGTCCTGTACGTGAGTACCCCATGCTTTAACACCCGAAGCCGGCACCGGCTTGGTCGCATCGCAAGTCTTGGACGATACGATCTTGATGTCTCCGGTCGACAGTGGCACGCCGGTGAGAGTGTTGGCCGTGAGATTGTAATACGTGCTGAGAGTCAGCAAACCATCCGGGGTCACCCGGCAGCTGCAGCACTCGGCCAATTCCTGAGACGGATCGAACACGTAGATGTCCGCGCACAGGTTACCGCCGGAAGTCCCAACGTTGGTGATGCGGACCGTATTGTCGGGCGAAGCCGAGTTGTACGAAAAGTAGGACACCTTGAAAGTGTCCGGGTCGATTACTTGCGCGGACAAGCTAGCGGCCAAGCCGACTAGAACTGCCGCGATTGATAAAGTCTTAAACATAGTTTCTCCTCGGAAGCGTTTTGTTGCGCCAAAGAATAATCCCTGGCGGTTCTTGCCGGCTGGCTAGACCGGCGTTGCCCATGTGCTCAAAATCAAACTGACAACCAGCTAGAATCGATCATCTGGAATGAACGACTTCGCGTCTAGTAAAGAGTGAACTAGATAGCTCTCTCAGACAAGAGGCCGTTTCTGCTTTTTGCAGAAGTGAGGCCTACTTTTGTACCCCTCGTACTACTCGCATCCCATTACGAAGGCTCGATCTCTGGCCATCTCGGGCGCTGACGGCCTCACGTGCGCCGGGATGCGGGAACGGCTGCTGTTGGGAGATGCCCACCGCTTGGTAGTGGTGCTCAGTGGAAGAGGGTTTTGGGGAAGCCAATCGGGGTGCGAGAGTCGAATTTGCCGGATGCTGGGCTTGCTGGACAGCGGCGGGACGCCGGTCAACCTGGGGTGAGGGCGGGGCTGTCAACCGGTCTGCTCATATTTCAGGATGATTCCGGCTGTGATGGGAGTGCATTGCGCACGGTATTTCGAAGGAGACAGGCCGTGCCGTTGCTTAAAGGCGCGCATGAAATGGCTTCGTTCCGTGATGCCGGCCAGCGCCAGCACTTCGCTGAGCGGAAGCGCCGTGGTCCGCATCAATTGCTCGGCTTGGCGGAAACGGAACTCGCGCAGAAACCGGGCGGGACTTACACCCATTTCTTTTTGAAAAAGATGAGCGAAATGGGACACCGACAAGCCTACGCTTCCGGCGAGCTCGGCCAGAGTAATCCTGCGTCGATAAGCATTAGAAATGAGGTCCACGGCAGATTGAATTCTGGGGTCACGATGCCTGTCTTGAAAGCTTGTCATTAGCACTGCGGCCTTCGATTGCATTGCGTCAGTTTACACCGGTTCGGCACCACTTACTATTTTTTTTTATTGCTTCTGGTGTTTGTTCGGGGCTTGAAAGGGCATTAGAAAGCCCTTGCGGAGCCGCGCGGAACGAGTTCTTGTAACCGCTTGTTAGATTTGCAGTTGTTGGGGCCTAATAGTCCCAGTAGCACTGTAGAACGCCTAGTACCAGGAGGGCTTGACTTAACTTGGCGTTCGATGCAAAAGTATTCATTCCAGGTTAGATGGTATTTAAAATTAGTGCCGCCATCTGTAATTGGCGATCGCGAAGCGTACCCGGATACAGCCCTCTAAGGATAAACTACTTGCTAACTTTTTCATCAATTCGAAAAGAAAACGCGGACTGGGGCAGCGCAACCTTTCCGAAATACTTAGCCGATTACAAACTTATGAATTCCGTCAGAACTTACGTGAGCGCTTAGATGTTATCCACCAATCGAGAGACAAGTACCGATACCAGGGCCTTCCCCGAAACGGCCAAAGATCCTTGGTTCGCCCTGCGCGTCAAGTCGAACCACGAGAAGGCGGTTTGTTCGTATCTCGCGGTGAAGGGATTTGAGGTCTTCCTTCCGATCTGCCGGACCAGGAACCGGTGGGCCGACCGCTTCAAGCTAGTGGAGACCCCTTTGTTCGGCGGATATGTCTTTTCCCGTCTCGACCGCACGCGGCCGAACGCGGTACTTTCCACGCCGGGAGTTATCCAGATCGTGGGTACAGGGCGTAATCCGGAGCCGGTGCTGGAAGGAGAAATATCGGCCATTCGCCGGGCTGTGGACGCGAACTTCCAGCTTCGGGAATGCGATTTCTTCATGAAGGGGCAGCATGCGACGGTTGTCAGCGGCGCTTTGGCGGGTTTGGAAGGAACCGTGGTAAGTCTGAAGCAGCAATCGCGCCTGGTTCTTTCAATCTCTCTTCTGCAACGTTCGGTGGCGCTCGAAATCGATGAGAGCCTGGTGCGAATTGAGCCGGACCCGGTCATGCTGCGGCGTTCGGTACAAGCCGAGCGCGACGCCGCGGCTGGTCTGATTGGAAGGAAGGCATCATGAATTTACAGGTACAATTCAAACGCGGAAGATCGCACTCAATTTTTGGTTATATAGCTCTTACACTGCTAACCTGCCTGGCGCTTCCTTGCTTCGCCCAGGAACCAGCGGACGCCAGCAACCCGGAATTCGCCACTCGTCATCCGAGATACCAGATGGGGCTGGGTGATGTAATCGATATCGATTTTCCTCTGGTGCCGGAGTTCAACCAGACCGTTACGGTTCAGCCGGATGGATTCATTTCCCTGAAATCGGCGGGAGACATTCACGTGCAAGGTCTTACTTCGCCGGAAACGGTGGAGGCGATCCGCGCGGCGTATAAAGACATCCTGCACGACCCGGTGCTGGCTATTACGCTGAAGGATTTCGAGAAGCCGTATTTCACGGCCTTGGGGAAAGTAAACAAGCCTGGCAAGTATGATTTGCGCGGAGACACCACGGTAACGCAGGCCATCGCGATCGCCGGGGGCCTCGACGATATGGCCAAACACTCGCAAGTGCTGCTGTTCCGGCACATGGACAAGGATCGGATTGAGATCAAGACAGTGGATGTGAAAGCGATGTTGAAGGGCGAAAATATGGAAGAAGACTTCCACTTGCGTCCGGGCGACATGATCATGGTGCCGAAGAGCACGCTGTCGAAATTACGTCCCTGGATTCCCAACCAATCCCTGGGCATGTACATGAACGGGCTGTAAAAGAAAGAGTAAGAGTTATGTCACAATTTCAATCTCTTGGAATTGCGCCGCGGACGGCGCTGTCGCCGGCCATGCCCGACACCATGGGGACGGCTTTGGGTCCACTGGCTGGAGGACTGCCGCCAGACCGACCCGTATCGTTTTCTACTTTTTTCGGGGCGCTGTCGCGGCGACGGAAACTGGTAATTGCGGTTTTCTGCACGATGCTGGCGGCTGTGGTAGCCGTGACGCTGGTAGCCGGCGACAAATACGAATCCGAATTCAAGGTTCTGGTAAAGCAACATCTGGATGCTCTGGCATCAGCCGATGGGTCTGTGGCGAATCGGACCTCCGACGTTACCGAGGAAGAGACCAACACAGAAGTTGAACTGTTGAGGAGCAGGGATTTACTGGCCCAGGTAGTGGCACTGCACCATCTCGACAAACCGGGCACGCAGCCTTGGTCGCCGTGGCTCGAGAAACTGCAAGGCGGTGCTGGCCAGCGTACCGATCGGGCCATCCACCACTTAGCGTCCAATCTGCGGGTGGAAGCCGTCAAGAAAAGTAACATCATCGATGTTAGTTACTCGTCCAATAATCCCGCACTAAGCGCCCGGGTTCTGAAAACGCTGGCCGATCTCTATCTGGCCAAGCATGTAAAACTGCATGAAACACAGGGAGCTTACAGCTTCTTTGCCCAGCAGGTTGATGACTCCCAGGCCGCGCTAGCGAAAGCCGAGGCAGATTTAACCGAGTACAG
>Ga0182024_10020205_pt1 | contig 12187 bp, 10 predicted proteins | sample P32metaG_FD_120480 | JGI IMG/M metagenome (GOLD analysis project Ga0182024, IMG submission 120480) | Permafrost microbial communities from Stordalen Mire, Sweden - P3-2 metaG (Illumina Assembly) | ecosystem: Environmental > Terrestrial > Soil > Wetlands > Permafrost | place: Sweden: Stordalen...
CACAAGTTCAAACGGGAGAAACCGAATGAAGACGATGCAAGGAAGGTTCCGAGCGGCACTGCTGATGACAGCAGCCGTCTCGGTTTTGGCATTTGCAGCCGGGGCCAAGGCACAGGATCAAAACTCTAAGGAGAATCCGTGGCCGTATAACAATCCGTCGTCGCACGACAATCCGTGGTCGCTCGAAAAGCCGTCTCCTGTGCTGGCCGTGGTTGGCGACATCGCCTGCCAGCCAGGCGGCGAGGTGGAGACGACGGGCAGCACTGTTACGGTGCTGGAGCCGGCAGGTGAGGCTAAGAGTGAATTCTGCTTCGACCCCAAGTCCCCCTACACCGCCTCCTCTCTGTGGCAATCCCAGGAGGCCACTGCGAATCAGATTGAGGCTATGAAGCCTGACCTCGTCGCGATCGTCGGAGATCTGCAATACCAGGTGGGCCAATATTCGGACTTTGAGCAGTCGTACGACTTGACGTATGGCGCTTTCAAATTTATCACGCGGCCCGCCCCCGGCAACCACGAGTTTTATGACGAGCATAGCGAGACCGGCGTTGCCGGCTACGGTTACTTCTCCTACTTCAACGGCTTCCAGATCGTCATCCCCACCCCCACCACCACCACCTCCGGCGCCACCTCTACCACCACAGGGGCGCCGGCCATACCGATCATGACTTTGGTCAAGGACCCGTGCCCATCAACCCCAGCAGCCGTGGCCGCGGCATGTGGCAATCCGGGCCTTACCACTCCCAACCCCCAACCCATACCGCGGGCTGATGGACAGGCGGGACACTTCGAGGAGTCGGGTGGACCTGGATCCACGCCGGCGAACCCAGTCGGGGTCGGCGATGGCTGGTACTCCTACAATCTCGGCTCGTGGCACCTTATTTCGCTCAATATAGAGTGCTCGACACAGCCGGGCGGCTGTTCGGACACCGGCGCCTGGTTCGGCGCCGAACTTTCATGGCTGGAAAAGGATCTCGAGGAGAATCGTTCCGCGTGCACAGCCGCCTACTGGCATCAGCCCACGTTCAGCGCCACTAACGGCATCACCCCAGAGGGCATTGCCGCTCAGGCCTTTTGGCAAAAGCTCTACGACCACAGAGCCGACTTGGTGCTGAATGGACACGACCACCTCTATGCCCGCTACCAACCCCTTACACCCGATGGCACTCCCGATAAAGAGAGGGGCATACGGGAATTCATCGTGGGCACCGGCGGCGAGACACTCGATCCGATCGTCCAAGCCACAGTGACGAGCGGCTCAAGCGAAACGAACCTGGAGGATCCTAGCGGCAACACGAGCTTCAACGCAACGAATCTCCAGGCGTATAGCGGGGACTACTGGGGTGTGATGGCCCTGACGCTTGATCCGAACGGCTACCACTGGGATTTCGAGTCGGCACTGGCAGGTCCTGCAGGTTTAGTTGCAGGGAATGGTCCTACATTTCCTGCGCCGAATACGAATGGTGGTTATAGCGACACGGGCTTCGGGTCCTGCCACAATTCACCCTTCTAAGGTCGGCATGACCTTCCCCACCCTTCGCGAAACGTCGCGGAGGGTGGGGAATTTTCATTTTGGCTTGCCCCCTCCCAATTTTCCGCTCTTGTTTTGGCGACTATCCTCTCTCGATTCCGAAGATGTTCTGTGTTTGGGCGGCCGTGCTGTGGAAAAGCGATGCACCAGACGGCACGAGGCCGGCATCTGAATGGGCGCGAGACTCCCGCCCCCCGAGAACGGCGGATGGGCACCCTGGGAAACCAAGAGTGCGCAGCGCAGCGGCGGGTGTGGGCTGTACTTGCAGCCCGCAGCAAAAAAAAGTCTGGGCTGTACTTGCAGCCCGCGTCTGAAAAGGAGAAACGACAATGGCGACGACAAAACACGCGCCGGTGCCGAGTGTGATGAAGGCGGTTCGCATCGCGCAATACGGCGGCTCGGAACAACTCAAATACGAGGAAGCGCCGCTGCCACAGATCGGCCAGGGTCACGTGCTCGCGAAGGTGCGCTACGCGGGCGTGAATCCGGTGGACTGGAAAATCCGCGAAGGCCTCAGGAAGCAGGCTACCTTTCCGCTCACCCTCGGCCAGGATTTCGCGGGAGAAATCGTGACGGTCGCCGGCGACGCGGCCCCTTTCCAGACCGGCGATCGGGTCTTTGGGTTCGGCGAAGGGACGTATGCGGAGTACACGGCGGCGGCGATTGGGTACATCGCAGCGATTCCGGAGAAAGTCGACTTCGCGGTGGCCGCGGCGCTGCCCACGGCGGGAGTGACGGCCCTGCAAGCAATTCGCGACTACCTGCAGCCGAAGGCGGGAACCCGCATTCTGATCCAAGGCGCGGCCGGCAGCGTAGGCTCATTGGCCACGCAGATCGCCAAGCGCTACGGCGCGCAGGTGATGGGGACTGCATCGGGCGAAGACGCTGTGTACCTGCGTGCGCTAGGTCACGTAGAGGTAGTCGACTACAAGCAGGAGCGGTTTGAAAGCGTGGGGCAGGTGGACGCGGTCCTGGATCTGATTGGCGGTGAGACGGCCACGCGCTCCGTAGCGGTGATCAAGAAGGGCGGCGTGCTGGTTTCGACGGTGGGCGCGGCCAACGCGGAGCTGGCGGCGCAGGCGGGGATTCGCGCCGTGAACATGGTGTCGCACGGGAACCCGGCGGATCTGTTGGAGCTGGCGCGTCTCGTGGAACACGGCGACGTAAAGCCGCGGATGGGCCAGGTGTTTCCGTTGGCGCAGGCGCGCGAGGCGCAGGATGCCAGCCAGCAAGGCCGCGCCAAGGGCAAAATCCTGCTAAGCATCGCGTAAGCTCGGGACCGTCACAAGCGCGGGCGAACTTCGCGCAACGAACGAAATCAGCCAAAGAGGATGCTACGTCAACACGCTGAACACCCTCAAAGTGGGTACTTTTCTGAGGGTGTTCATCTCCTGCGACGAGGAGATATTTGTGACGAATGCCGCGGTTGTTTACGCGCATGACCGGATTGGCATGGGCATCGCGTTCGACGAATCGACCCAAGGGCAAGTTGAGCTGCTAAACTCGTGGCTAGCAGATTCATGCGCGTATCGCGACGCCACGTTGAGCCTTATGCAGCCGTGAGCACGACATCAGCGGCGCTCCGATTCCATCTCCTTGCTGCGGAGAGAGTCCGGAGAGAGAATCCCACACGGAGATAACCAACCATGGTGCACACCACCGTCGATGGAACGTTTCGCCAAACCAATTTGACCAACGAATCGCCCGAGTATCTGGCCAGGCGCGAGGAGCTTCGCCTAGCCGAAATCGAGCTCATGCGCCAGCGCGAACGCGTCGCTGAACTGCGCCGCCATCTCCCGCAGGGCGCTCCTATGCAGGACTATCAGTTTGCAGAGGGTCCGCGCGACCTGAACGCTGGTGACGCGCCTGTGCGCACAGTCCAGCTCAGCGAACTCTTCACCAAGGCCGATCGCTCACTGGTCATCTATCACTTCATGTACGGAAAGCGGCAGGCCAAGCCTTGCCCCATGTGCACCGCCTGGCTTGACGGCGCCAACGGCGTCGCTCATCACCTCGCTCAGAATCTTGACTTCGCCGTCGTAGCCGCCGCCGATCTCCCGACTCTGCGCGCCCACGCGCGCGCGCGAGGCTGGGACAAGTTGCGCCTCCTCAGCGCCGGGAGCAGCACCTTCAAGTACGACTTCGGCAGCGAAGACCGCGAAGGACGTCAGGATTCCACCGTTTCTGTTTTCATCCGCGACGCCGGCGGTACCTTGCGTCACTTCTATACGGCGCATCCTAGGATGGCGCCCGACATCCTAGAGCGCGGCATCGACCTGCTCACTCCCATCTGGCACTTCATGGACCTGACCCCGCAAGGCCGCGGCAACTGGTACACCAGCCTCGACTACGGCACCAAAGTCCAGGCCGCCTCCACGTAGCCGAGCAGCCTGGCTCGATCCACTTGGAGCGTCATTTTCGACAGTCAGGATCACCCTCAACACGGTTATACAGCCCGATAAATCTTCTCGTCGTCACGTGGCAGAATTCCGTTCTCAGGACTCCGCCCCGTCGTCGCCCCGTCGTCGCACTACTAACGCCAACGCCATCGCCGGGGCGATTATCGAGACCTTCTCTCGATAGCACCGACGCGCGATGCGGCTGCAGCGGAAGGGAAAAGAGAAATGAAATAATGTCACCATCGCAAGTCTCTCGACACCTCACGGTCCGAACGAAGCCGAGTTGACTATGTGGGTGACAGACCCTCGGCAACTCCCCCTGGAGAGAGCACAGATGAAAAGGAAGAGAATCCCAACGACACTGCTCGCGCTGGCATTCCTGACTGTCTCAGTTGCCTTGGCTCTTGCGGCTCAGGACAAATATTCGCTGAAAGTGCCGGGGGGGCTGGCGTTCTCCGAGTTCAAGGGATACGAAGACTGGCAAGCCGTCGGTCCCAGTCTGACCGATGCCCAGAACGTGATCCGAGTGATCCTGGCGAATCCCGTGATGATCAAGGTGTATCGGGAAGGCGTGCCGGGCAATGGCAAACCTTTCCCAGACGGCTCTAAAATCGCAAAGATCGAATGGCTGCCAAAAAAGATCACCGACGCACCTTTTTCCGCGAGCACGCCGGACACGGTCCCGGGCGCGCTCAAGGAGGTGGAGCTGATCGAGAAGGATTCCAAGCGATTCCCGGACGGTCACGGATGGGGATACGCCGTGTTCAAGTATGACCCCGCGTCTGATACGTTCACGCCTGGCACCTCAGCGGACCGGCCGCCTCAGAACAATGACGCCAAGTGCGGCGTCGCCTGCCATAACCTGGCGGCGGCAAAGGACTACATTTTCACGGTCTACGGGAAAAGGTGAACGCTAGCAGACCTGACAGGAACCGCATCCCTTACCCAAGCGCTTCCTTCATCCGGCACGTTCCATTGTTCACGGCGCGCCGAGGCTGCTCTGCGCAGTCAACGCCAGCTCAATCTTGTCAGTTCCGCCTGACGGTTTCGAGCCCCGATCCTTGCGCGAAATAACCCGCGAGCTTGTCTTGCAGAGTTGCCGGTGGAACTTCCACCGCCGATCCCGCTGCGAGAGATCCCAATTGAAAAGGACCGTAGGCCGTGCGGATCAGCCGGCTGACTTGCCAGCCGAGATGCTCCATGACCTTGCGGATTTCGCGATTCTTGCCTTCCTTCAGTGTGAGCGCAACCCACACATTCGCGCCGCCGTGCGCGCCTTCTATTCTGGCTTCCATGGGCCCGTATCGCACGCCGTCCACCGTGATGCCTTGCGCGAGTCTGGCAAGACGCGCGGCCTCTACCGCGCCATGCACGCGCACTCGGTAGCAACGCTTTAAGGCATTCGCCGGCAATTCCAGGTATCGCGCCAGGCCGCCATCGTTCGTGAGCAGCAGCAGGCCTTCGCTGTTCAGGTCCAGCCGCCCGACGCTGACCACGCGCGGCAGCCCGGGCGGCAAATGGGCAAAGACCGTCGGACGATTTTTCTCGTCGCGCGCGGTGGTCACCAGACCGGCAGGCTTGTGATACAGGAAGAGCCGCGGCGCCTCAGAAACGGGCAGAGGTCTGCCGTCCACCGCGATCCTGTCGTCTGGCACGACGGTGAAGGCCGGCGTATCCAGCATCTTTCCGTTGACGCTCACGCGCCCATCGGCAATCCACCGTTCGGCATCGCGGCGCGAACACAGTCCAGCGCGCGCGATCACCTTGGCGATGCGCTCGGACCCCATGCCCTTGTTCAAAGGCTCGCGGCGGACGATCACGGATTTTCGGGGAAGCTCATGCCCGAAGGAAATAATAGGAGCAGGCACAGTCAGAGACAAGTGCAAAACCAAGCGCGAAACCAAATCGCTTTAACGCGAGATTACACCGGGTGGTGAGAGGGGCGCCCATAAAATGGGCGCCCCCAACTTCAGGGTTTTGCCGCCGACGCATCGGATGCTTGCTTCGCGCCGCTGTCCGCATCCGTCTGCCGGATCGCCACAACTTCGTACGTCCTCATTTTTCGATTGTCGCTGTCCGGAATCCTCAGAACCATGCGGTTGTCCTTGATCTTGAACTCGCCTTCCTGGCCCACCGGCAAGATATAGGGATGCTTACTATCCGTCGGGCGAATCTCATACTCCTTCTCGTCGGTGCGCAGTAGGTATTGCGGACATAGCTTCTCATCGGAGTTTACATGTGTGACCCCGACCGAGGCCCACAAGCTGCCGACGCCAGATACTCCCCGCTGCTTGGCTCCGCAGGGCACAGCCTCCATCTTTTCCACCACGGCCCTTTCGGTATCGTTTTTTTTCTTGGCGTATAAACTCGACGGCAACGCCGCGGCAAGAACCATCACTGCAATCACCGAGCTCCTGCTATTCATAACGCCTCCTAGGTCTGGCGACCAACCACCGTTCCGAACCTCGCATTCCTCGGTGGGAAGGCCGCCCGAATGAGCCGGCCTTCCCGTTTAACGACCCTCGATCGACCGTTACTTAGCGTTCTGGTTGTGGGTTGGGTTCGTTGTGGAAGGCGCGTCCGGCGTTGATGCCGAAGACCCAGCCTTGCCAGACCAGTCCCCGCTGGTCCCGGTACCTGTGGTGGCGCTGCCGCTCGTTCCCGTACTCGTTCCAGTTCCGGTCGTGCCAGTTGTGGTCTTGTTGTTGAACTGATCTCCCGCGTTCCAGCCGTTCGGGTTATTCGCCAGTTGGTCTCGGACGTCGGGGTGAGCTTTGAAATACGCCTCGAGCTCGGGGTGATCATGTATGTAGCCGCGATCCTTGACCAACGAGGGATTCTTCGACAGGTCGCCGGAAATCGCGGTGTGGCCGCCGAGAAAGTCGCGGAAGCCTGACATCCCGTTGTCACGCCCATTGTCACGCCCATTGTCACGGTTGACCGCCTCTTCCTGTTTCATGAACGCATTCGGATCGCGCCTCATCTCATCACGAACGTCCGGCTGCTTCTGCATGTAGGCTTGCAAGGCCGGGTGCGTCTTCAGGAAATCCTCCCGGTTTGCCAGGGACGGATTCTTGCGGAGTTGCTCGGCAATTTCCGGGTGGTCGGCCAGGAATTGATTGAACTCCTTAACGCCAGGCCGCGCGTCGTCGCGACGGTCCGCCGTGTCATTTCGATCGTAATCGCTGTCGTTCCGGCCAGCGTCGTTTCGGGCCACCTCGTTCCGGTCCCCATCGTTCCGGCCCGCATCGTTTCGGCCCACGTCGTTTCGGTTGGTTTCGTTATCGGCGCGATAATCGCGATCGTCTTGTCGCATGAAGCCGTCGGCGTCCCGCCTAAGGTCCGCGCGTACATCCGGCTGCTGCCTTAGATAGTCGTCAAGTTCCGGATGTGTCCTCAGGAATTGCTGGTCGTTAGCCAGCCCAGGATTTCGCCGGAGCTGGTCCGCGATTTCGCGGTGACCGCCGAGGAAGCGGTCGAAATCGTCTCTCTGCCTGCGCACGGCGTCACGATCGCCTTGGTCTTCCCGGCGGTCAAAGGTGTCCTCTTGATGCATAAAGAACTTCGGGTCCTGCCGCAAGTCTTGCTGAATTTGAGGGTGCTGCTGCAGGAACGTCTGAAATGCAGGGTGCGTTTTCTCGAATTGGTTGTTGTCTGCCAGCGAAGGGTCTTTGCGGAGTTGCTCGGCGATTTCGCAATGGTTGTCCAGGAATTGATCGAACGTGGCCAACTCCTGCCGCGTAGCGACGTTCTTATCGCGGTCAGACCGGGCGTCCTGGACCGATGCTGTCTGCGCGTTCAGAAAGGTACTGACGCAAAACAGCGGAGTTACGGCAAGCATAATCTTTAGCGCATTTTTGCCCTTGCACGTTGCATTTGTCATGACTGCGGGCCTCCTCCGTGAGATGGGCCAGTCAGTCGGAGAATAGGCAACCGCTCTTCCAAACCGCCGGGAAAAGAGCAAGTGACGGGACTTCAGGAGGTTACGCCAAGAGCGATGGCATGTCGCCAGCGAGCAAACGAGTTCTCGCAACCCTTCGCAGGCAATTTCTATACGCGACGGAAAGTTCGATATGGTTCTAAAGTATTTTCCCTAAGGTCTCTGTGTCAGGAACATACAGCCCCGAACGCGGCCAATGTCCTATGAATTCTACAGCCGGGCCTGGCTTTACCGTCCCGTGTGACCTAAACGGATTCAATCGCATTGATCTTGCCGGCAATGGAGTGGGCCAGTTCTGTGGGTTCGACCGGAAACTTATCGCGTTCACGCTCAGGAAGTTCGTCGAGGATTTCCTCGTAGTTTCTGGCCTGGAGAGTGTGAAGGACATGAAAGCCCAAAGCATCCGCAAACATACAACCGTGGCGCACGATCGAAAGCAAGGCGGGCTCGTCGGCCTCAGCGGCGTCGTGATGCCGTGAAGTGACCGCAAAAAACATTTTCGGAAGTTTCCAGTACGCTGCCAATTGCCCGCCCGCCTCGCAGTGATCGATTCCAAATAGTTCGCGTTCGCGCTCCATGGCATCACAAGGCTCCCTTTCCGTGCTGGCCAGAAAATCGGCGTACTCTTTGGGGTAGGTCGCCACCAGCGCCAAGCGTCCAATGTCATGAATGAGCCCGGCGGTATAGGCCACGTCCGGGTCCATCAAGAGCGGAGAAGCCAAATTCTTAGAGAGAATTGCACAAGCCAGACTGTGCCGCCAGCAAGCCTTGATGGCCGGAATTTCCAGGGAATCCCCGAGATAGCTTCTCGTCGCGATGGTCACCACCACGCCCTTCACCTGCTCGAGCCCGAGCAGGACAATCGCCTCTAATATGCTGCTTATTTCTTTACGCATGCTAAAGAGCGGTGAATTCACGACTCGCAAAATTTCCCCGGATAAAGCCGCGTCCATGGCAATCAGCTCGCTCAAGGCGCGCAGTTGCCCCGATTCGTGGGACATGAATTGCAGCGACTTAATCGCCACTGCGGGAAACGGAGGAACCCCAGTCAGCGCCGACGGCATACCCATTCCTCTGCGGTTCCGAATCATAGTCACAATGGATGCCTCGCAAGGTACATCGGCTAAAATGGCGAAAGTGTAAATCCTTTCTCTAAGCAATTTCCCAACCCGCTCGGGTCCAGCTTGATCATTTGGTTGTGCCGAAGAGCAGAAGAGGTGTACCGTGCCAGCAACCGGGAGGTCCCACTCGAAAATTCCGGTGTGGAGGAGAATAAAGAATGAAGCGCTATCTCGTAGCTGTGTTTTGCACTGTTTTGCTTCTGGCCTGCTGGCTGGTTCTAAAATCCAACGCGCAAGCAAACAGCGCCGAGGCTCACGTGGCGGCAGCCAAGGCCGCGGCCTATGAGCCGGGCCAGGACTTCACCAATATTTTTGGTCTTTGCGACAAGCCTAAACCGGGAGCCGCCGCGGCGGACGCCGCTGCACCCGCCGCTCCTCGAAAAATCCCGCCGCGCGCCCAGTGGTATGCCGATCCGGCCAAGGTGTTCGACAACGTCTACTACGTCGGGGAAGGCTTGGGCGACAACTCCACCGCCTGGGCCATCACTACATCCGACGGGATCATTTTGATCGATGCCGACTATGACTATAGTGCTGAAGAGCTCATCGTCAACGGTCTCAAGAAGCTGGGTCTCGATGCGGCGCAGATCAAATATGTCGTGATCTCCGTCGCCAAACCGCAAATTTTCGGCGGCGCACGAATGCTGCAGGACCGCTACAAAGCGCACATCCTGTTCTCCGACGCGGATTGGAACGTCATCGAGAAGGGTAATTTTTCGCCGGACATCAAGCCCAAGAGGGACATGGTCGTCACCGATGGCCAGAAACTGACGCTCGGTGATGTGACTGTCACTCTGTATGTGACTCCCGGCAACACGCCGGGCACCGTGTCGGCGATCATCTCGCCCATCAAGGACGGAAACCAAAAGCACGTGGCTGCGTTCTTCGGAGGCCGGGCTCCCTTCGTGAATGGCGACGGTGTTCAGTATTTTCCGGATGAACTCACAGCCATGAAAGTTTGGGGAGAGCAGGCCAAGCGGTTCCAGGAAATTGCACAGAAGGCCGGCGCCGATGTCTTTCTGGCCAGCCATGATTCGATCGACAAAACCTTGGACAAGGTAAACGCCGTGCAGTTCCGCAAGCCGGGCGGCCCTCATCCCTTCGTTAGCAAAGCCGCCGTGTCCCGCGCTCAAACTGTTGTTTACGAGTGCATGGAAGCTCAATTGGCCTGGAGGGCGGGGAACTCCGCGAATAATTAGAGCTCAGTCTGACTGCCACTCAGCGCAGGCGGGGTCGTCTGGGTCGGCTGGTCGAGCAGGCAGGCGGGGGAGAAACGAGGCCTCCGCCGGGCCCTCTCGCGCGCAACAAGAGAACCCGGCGGAGTCTTTCGCGCCGTCGCGAAAGTTAGTCGCGAAAATTACTTCTGCGCCCGGCCGCCTGCCGGGTCCCGATCGTTCTGGTTAAAGGACTGTTCCTGCGAAGGAACGCAATACTCTTCTCTGAGTTCAACCACGCCCTTGGGCAATTGCAACTGGAAAACCATGGGCGTCTTGCTGACCAGAGGCTTGGCATAGATCTTCGGGTCATTGATGGTCATCGCCAGATTGAGCGTCAGCGCGTCAGGATGCGTGAACACCTCGTGGATCTTCATGTCCTCGCTGTGCGGATCCCCGGCCATGTCCAGCCAAGTCTCCTCGTTGTAGGCGGTCGAGTCCACCACCAGCGAGTTGCCGTCCCAGTGGCCCACGGCGTAGCCGTAGAAACGCGGGTCCACATCCTCCGGAAGCTTGCGCCCATCCATCCAAATCTCCCGCATCCCGCGAGTCCACTCGAAGATTTGCACGATCTCGGTGGGTGTCTGGATCAGCGAGAAGGGGCGGCCAGCAAAATAAATGTTCCGTGGATAGCCCGGCGGATCGCAGTTTCCGATCGGGTCATTGCCCTGCGCAGGCGGCACGCCGCGCGGCCCGAACGATGGCTTGTTGGCATCGAACATCTTCTTACCGTCTGCCGTCAGCGGCCCATACTCATTGCCCATCAGCGGGTCCTTCCGCACGCCCCACCAAACGCCCGACAAGTCGTGCGGGTCGTAAGCGGGCTTCGGCGCCGCCGCCGACGCCTTCACATCCGCCGCCGCGCGTTCGCCCCCGCCGCTAGGGCCATAGACTTGTGCGAAAGCGGGCGAACACAGCAAAAGCCCCGCCGCCACAAAGAGAGCCGAGCTCAGAAAATGAATGCGCATTGTTCCAACCCTCCCGATCGTTTTTCGATCCGTGCGATCTCGATGTTCTGATCGTATCTTGATCGTCCCGACGTCCAGATACCATTCCGATGGCACCTTTATACACCAGCCGCCCCTTCCTAGTGAACTGAATCGTTTTTCTTCAGAACCCCGTCTCTCACCGATCCTCCTGCACTCCGCTTGGTTTCTTGAACTCGGTTTTTTCGAGTGCCGTGTTGAACCGCGCTTGCAAGGCCATCCCGACCAATGTCGCGATCAGGATCGCCGGGTACAGTTGCCCGATGAGCGCTTCTGCTATCGTCAGCGATCGTGCCACGCGATGGACCGGATACGCGTCGCCGAAAGCCACGGTCGTGAGCGTTTCGAAGCTGAAATAGATCAAACGCCCCGGTTCGCCCGTGGCGATTCGTCCAGCCAGCGGCGTTTGGAAATGGATTGCGTCGGGAACTATTTCCAGGAGCAACTTGTAACCAAACGCCCAGGTCACGCCGATCAGCAGGTAAGCGGCGACGCCGCCCATGACCCGGTGCACGGAAACGGGGCCGGGAAGAAGAAATGTCTGCTTCAGCGTCATGACCACGAGTATGGCCATGCAAACCACCTGGAGCGCGGTGTCTCCCCAATCCCAGCCCCTGGGGCTGAACGAAGGATTGAATTCTGCGATCATGTCAGCCGTAAACTCCAGAATGGTCAGCGCGATGAGGAGAAAAGTCAGGATCCGCTTGTGCACGGTCGCGATTGCGCCGGAGAGCAGCATGATGGCGAAAGTGAGGTCTATCGCAATTCGCCCTGGGCGCGACTCGCCGACCATCGGAACGAAAATAGTCATCAGCACCAGAAAAGCGAGGAAGAAGCTCAGATGTCGACCCTCACGCCAGAATCCGGGCAACTCCCGCTCTATGTCAGCCACGTAAGTTTCTCCTTTCGCATGCAGCTCGCCGATTTTGTCCGAGGCAGCCTGCTGCCCCAACCGATGCGAAGCGGCGCTTGATCTGATGTCTCGGAATGGAATTC
>Ga0182024_10020206_pt1 | contig 12187 bp, 8 predicted proteins | sample P32metaG_FD_120480 | JGI IMG/M metagenome (GOLD analysis project Ga0182024, IMG submission 120480) | Permafrost microbial communities from Stordalen Mire, Sweden - P3-2 metaG (Illumina Assembly) | ecosystem: Environmental > Terrestrial > Soil > Wetlands > Permafrost | place: Sweden: Stordalen...
CCGGCCGGCGACGTGGCGGTGATGGTTCGATATCAGGGTTACGTCGACGTATTTCGGGGCATGATGCCGCTGGGGCCCAATCTGGCGACCACTCCGCCGCCGCGCAACTTCATTGACGAGATCGTCTTCGCCAAGCTCAAGCTGCTGGGAATTCCGCCGTCCGCCGATAGCGACGATGCGACGTTCGTCCGCCGTACCGCGTTGGACATTGCTGGGCGGTTGCCGTCGGCCGCCGAAGCGCAGGCGTTCTTGGCCGATCCCGCTACGGACAAACGGGACAAGTGGATCGAAAAGATGTTGGCTTCGGGCGACTACGCCGATTTCTTTGCCACCAAATGGAGCGCCGTGCTGCGCAACCAGCGGGCCAACGATCGTTACGCCCGTGGGACGTTTGCCTTTCACGATTGGATCCGCGAGAGCCTTCGCAACAACAAGCCTTACGATCGATTCGTGCGTGAATTGGTCGCGGCCAGCGGCGACATGGCGCACAATCCGGCGGTCGTCTGGTACCGAACCGTGGTGACGAGCAATCAACAATTGGAGGACACGGCCCAACTGTTTTTGGGTCAGCGCATTCAATGTGCCCGTTGCCATCACCATCCCTACGAGAAATGGTCCCAGCAGGACTACTACGGTTTTTCCGCTTTCTTCGCTCGGGTCGGGCGCAAGAACAGCCTGGAGCTCAGGCAAGATGAACCGCGGGTGTTTCATTCGCGAGGCGAAGCGCAAGCCACCGATCCCCGCACCGGCACGTCGCTGCGGCCGACCGGATTGGGGGGCACGGCGCTGGTCATTCCTTCCGATGCCGATCCGCGGCAAGCGCTGGTCGACTGGATGGTCGATCCGCAGAATCCGTTTTTCGCCCGCTCGTTGGTCAACCGCTATTGGAAACACTTCTTTAGCCGGGGCATCGTCGAGCCCGAGGACGACATGCGCGTCACCAATCCGGCCACGAATCCCGAGTTGCTCGACCGGCTTGCACAATCGCTGGTCGACAGCCACTTCGACCTCAAGCAATTGATCCGCACGATCTGCCAGTCGCGAATCTATCAGCTCAGCGCCGAGCCAAATGAAATGAACGCGGCCGACTCGCAGAATTTCTCGCGCCACTATCCGAAGCGATTGGCCGCCGAGGTGCTCTACGATGCGCTCCACGAGGTGACCGGCACCGTGACGCAGTTCGCCAGCGCGCCGGCGGGAATGCATGCCGTGCAACTGCCGGACAACGGCAGCGAAAGTTACTTCCTCTCGGTTTTCGGCAAGCCCCAGAATCAAAGCGCCTGCGAATGCGAGCGATCGGGCGAAGCGACCCTGGCCCAGGCGCTCCACTTGCTCAACTCGCCCGAAATCCAGGCGAAGCTTTCCGACCCGGCCGGCCGACCGGCACGGTTTGCCGCCGAATCGAGCCGGAGCGACGGAGAAAAGATCGACGAGATTTACTGGACCGCGCTAGCGCGGGCACCCTCGGCCGAAGAGCGGCAACTTGCCCTCCTCCATTTGGCTCGGCCCGATATGCTGGCCAAAAAACAAATCGCCTACGAAGACATCCTTTGGGCTCTGCTCAATACCAAAGAGTTTTTGTTCAATCACTGAGTTCGGTTCCCCGCCGCCCCGCGCGCGACAGACCGCTGCTGCCCCGGACCTTCCTCCCCCCCCCGTGCCCCCGTGGTGACCCCGCTTTTTGGACCAGCCCGCTCGTCGGCCGCCAGGCTGCGACCGCTGACGATCCCCCTGCGATTGGCGCTCGTCCTTGGACTGGCATCGCTGGGCCAAATCGCCTGCGCCCAAGAAGGGGGCGTGCCGGCAATGCGCTTGGGCACGATCTTTCCCGCCGGAGGACAGCAGGGGACGGCGCTCGACGTCGAGGTCTCCGGCTTTCATTTTGACAGCGTCAATCAATTGCACTTCTCCGATCCTGGCATCAGCGCTCAATTCCAACCCGTCGACCCGGCCGCGCCGCAAGACGCGGCGGCGAAAGAGGCGGCTGCCAAAGAGGCGGCTGCCAAAGATGTGGAGAAACACGGGAAGTCTCAAAAATTTCGCGTGATGATCGCGCCGCAAGTGAAACCAGGCGTTTACGACGTGCGGGCCATCGGTCCGCAGGGCGTCTCGAATCCGCGTGCATTTGTCGTCGGCACGCGATCCGAACTGCTCGAAGTGGAACCGAACAACCAGCCCGGCCAGGCAACCGAAATCCCGCTCGGTTCGGTGGTCAACGGTCGCACGGACCCGCAAGCCGACGTCGACTACTTCAGGTTCCACGCCCAGGCGGGACAGCGGGTGATCCTCGATTGCTCGGCCTATCGGATCGATTCGCGGCTCGACGCCGTTTTGGTCCTCTACAATTCCGCCGGTGAGGAACTGGAGCGGAGTCACGATTATCTCCGTCGCGACCCGCTGATCGATTTCACCGCTCCGGCCGACGGCCATTACCTGGCCGCCGTGCATGATCTGGTCTATGCCGGATCGCGCCGGCATGTCTATCGCCTGTCGATCGGAGTCGACCCGCATCTCGATTTCGTTTTCCCACCGGCTGGCATGGCTGGCTCGGATGCGCGCTATCGCCTCTTTGGCCGGAACCTGCCCGGCGGCCAGCCGGCCGGCATTTTGACGGTCGACGGCAAACCCTTGGAAACGCTGGAAGTGGCGATTCCTCTGCCCGGCGACGCGGCAACCCAGCAAATCACGGCCGGCTCGCTATCGGAGCCGGTCGAGATCGGGATCGACGGAGTGGAATTTCAGCTCGATTCCCCGGCCGGTCCCTCGAATCCCGTTTTGGTCAGCCTGGCGACGGCACCGATTGTCGTCGAGCAGCAGCCGAACGACGAACCGTCGCAGGCCCAATCGGTCGGCCTGCCGTGTGAATGCGTCGGCCAGTTTTATCCGCGCGGCGATCGAGACTGGTTTTCGTTCGAGGCCCACAAAGGCGATTCCTATTGGATCGAGGTTTTCGCCCAGCGACTTGGGCTGCCGGCCGATCCGCTGTTGGTGGTCCAGCAGGTGGTCAAAAACGAGGCAGGCGTGGAAACCGTGACCGACGTGGCAACTGTCGACGACGAGGGTGCGAACCCAGCCGGCGATCTCTTCTTCACGGCCGGCGACGATCCAGTCTATCCCTTCGTGGCGCCGGCCGACGGGACCTATCGCGTGATGGTGACCGATCTGGCCGGCACGGAGCGGTCGGACCCACGGTTTGTCTATCGTTTGTCGATTCGCTCGCCGCATCCCGATTTTCGGCTGGTGGCGGTCCCTCGCTTTCCGCCGAACATTGCCGACATTGGCAAGGTCCCGCCGACGGTTTGGAATCCGTCGCCACGCCGGGGCGGAGCCGACTTGATCGAAATCGTCGCTCTGCGGCGCGATGGCTTCGATGGCGAAATCGCCGTCACCGCCACAGGCCTGCCCTCCGGCATCACCGCTCCGGCGATCACCATCGGCCCGGGCGAAACCCTGGGGACGCTCGTGTTATCGGCCGCCGAGAACGCCGGCGAAATTGTCGCGGCCGAAAATGCTGGCGCCGGAATCGGCGCACTTTCGATCACCGGAACTGCTCGCATCGGTGGGGCCGACGTGGTGCGCGCCGCCCGACCGGCAACGATGGTTTCCGCCGGCATGCATAATATCGTGACTCCCCGCTCACGACTGGCCCGCGATCTGGTCGTGGGGGTCGCCGGTGGCGACCTCTCTCCGCTGGCCCTCGACGTCGGCGCGGTTTCGGGGCTGGAAATGGCGCGGCCCGGAATCGTGAAGTTTCCGGTCAACCTGATACGACGAGGTGAATTCAAAGGCGCAGTCACGCTCGCGGCTCTCTCATTGCCCCCCGGCGCAACGGCGAAAGAGGCCGTCACGATCGAACCCGACAAGTCGTCGGGCGAAATCGAAATCAAACTCGGCAAGAACACGCCTCTGGGCGTCTACTCGCTGTGCGCCATCGCCTTGGCCGACGTGCCTGCCGCGGTCTTCACGCCGGGAAAGGGGGGAACCCTCAAGCTCGGTGTTCCTTCGCCACCGGTGAAGCTGACGGTCACCGGCACCGCGATCCGACTTCAGGTGGCCGCTCCGACCGAACCGGTGCGACCGGGAACGAAAGTCGAATTGCCGATCACCCTCGAGCGGCTCTACGACTACGCCGACCCAGTGCAGGTGCGGGTTATCGTTCCTAACGAACTGAACGACATTCGCTCGGCCATCCTCACGATTCCGCGCGGCAAGAGCGAAGGTAAACTTGCCGTCACGCTCGGCGAAGGAGCCACGCTGGGCGCTCACCGGTTGACGGTCAATGCGATTGCCCGGCTGGGCGGACAGGAACTGCCCACGACCCAGGAAATCGTCCTCACGGTCGAGCCAGCTCCGGCCGCCACGCCCGAAACATCAAAACCCGACTAAATTTTTGGAGCCATTCCGCGGAATCTCATGAGCAAAAAACTGCAACCACCCACCAGCAAAATGCTGCGGCCACCCACCGGGCGGCCGGTCGTTTCCGTGCGTGAATTGCTACTGCTTGTCGCCGTGGTGATCGCCGGCTTTGCTTGGTTTCAGCAATACAACCGAGCGAACCAAATAGCTCGCGATCTTGATTCGGCCAATCGCATGTTTGAAGGAATGATTGGAATGGAGGAGAAACTGCGGCAAGATCCATCCCAGAAAGCGATCCACATGAGTTTTATGGAGTTCGGAAAGCCGGGACCGAAGCTTCAATGGTCGATGGAAGTGAAAGTGCTGGACCCCGCTGAAGAGCGCCCCCTCAAAGACGAGTCTGTCAAAGACGGACCCGCCCAAGAAGACGCCGCCAAGGATCTTCCCGTAGAAAAGGAATCGGTCGAAAAGAGCGCGCAGCAACCGGGTGCCGCGGCCGCCGCGCCTGAAGCGGCGAAGTAACCCCCCGCCGCAACGCCCGCTCAGTCCTTGCCCAAAAACCCGTGGCCGCGGAGCCAATCGGCACACGCGGCCGGCCAATTCTTCATCCCCGCTTGATTGGGGGCCAGGCCGAGACCATGCGCCCCTTTTTCATAGATGTGCATCTCGGCCGGTACCTTTGCCTTGCGCAGGGCTGCGTAGAACGCCAGGCTATTCTCCGGCGGCACCGCCGTGTCTTCGGTCGTGTGGACCAAAAACGTCGGCGGAGTTTCGGCCGTCACCTGCGTGTCGTTCGACAGGCTCGCCACCAGCTTGGGATCGGGGTCCTTGCCCAGCAAATTGGTCCTCGATCCACCGTGCGTAAACGGAGCGTCGAGCGAGATGACCGGATAGACGAGAATCGCAAAATCGGGCCGGCAACTGACGCGGCCGATCGGATCGGCGGCGTCCGGCTGACCCTTGTCGAAGTGGGTGTCGAGCGTCGAAGCCAAATGTCCACCGGCTGAAAAACCGAGGACACCGATCTGGTCCGGCTTGACATTGAACTCGGATGCCCGAGCGCGCACCGTGCGCAATGCGCGCTGGGCATCGTCCAGCGGCGCCGGATGTCCATAGCCGGTGCCGCGATGGCGGTATTCCAGCACGAACCCTGCCACGCCGATCGAGTTCAGCCATTTGGCGACGGCAACCCCTTCGTGATCTTTGGCCAGTCCGCCATAGCCGCCCCCCGGACAAATCACCACGCCGGTGCCGACCGCTTGATCAGCCGGCGGCAACCAGATCGTCAGCGTCGGCTTATCGGCAGGACTGTCGCCGTTGGCTCCCGGCGCACCTTGGGGCCAAAGAAGCTCGACTTTCGGCTCGTCAGCCAAAGCCCGGCCGGCGGTGGCCGCGACCACTGCCAACACGAGCCCGATTTGCCAAACCGAGACGCGCAAACAACGAAATCGCACGTGGAGTTTCCCTTCGCACAGTTACTTTACGGTGAGCAATTTGTCTTCCGGAAAAGTCGTCAACTCGAGGCCTTTGAAGTGGACTTCTTGCGGCACCGTGTTGGAGTGCAACTGCAAGCCGATCGGTCCCTCCAGGTTGAGTTCGGGCTGCGGGTCGCGCCAGTCGGCCACCAGCGATCCATTGGCCACCAGCCGGACGCGATTGCCTTGGGCGAGGATCTCCAAATCGTTCCAATCGTGTTGCTTGCCCACCGCCTTTGCCGGTCCGCCATCGACCGGCAGGCCACCGCGACCATGAAGGTCATAAAAGCCCCAGCCCGACGGAAACATCACCAGCGTGCCGGCGTAGGTGAAGGGATCGCCTTTGTCCGGTGCGGTGCGTCCCCACAGGGCGATGCCCGAGTGCATTTCCGACGTCACGAGTTTAACGGTTGCCAACAAACGGAAGTCGGTGAATTTGCGATCGGTGGCCAGGTAGGTGCTCACCTTGATCTCGTCGGTGCTTTTACCGACGATCACACCGTCGACGACCGACCAGTACTTGGGATTGCCCGTCCAGCCGGTCAGATCCTTGCCGTTGAAAAGTTTGATGGTTTCGCTGGTGCCGGTTCTGGGGGCCACGACCGGCGCATCGACCGCCTGCGCGCTGCCGGCGGCAGCCACGCTCAGGGCCAACGCAAAAATAGGACGCGCGATCGAAGCGCGGGAACGATCAACCTTCGCCATGCCTGGGACTCCTCTTTGAGAGAGTTGTGTGTTCGCGGGTGACGGCCCGTCCGAGCGGCGGCCGACAAATGACCCCCCAATCGTAGTTGTGGCGCCAGGCGGTCGCAAGCTATTTGTCTCACCCCACCGGCGTCCCCAACACCTGAAGAAAGGCCCGCATCCAGGCCGGATGGGCCGGCCAGGCGGGAGCCGTCACGAAATTTCCGTCGACGTGGGCGCTGTCGAGACCGGCCGACGGCTCGATCCAGTGGCCGCCGGCGGCCACCACCTCGGGGCGCACGGCCGGATAAGCGGTGCAGCCCCGTCCGGCCACCACGCCCGCCGCCGTCAAAATCTGCACGCCGTGGCAGAGGGCCCCGATCGGCTTCTGGGCCTGGGCAAAATGACGCACCAGGTCGATCACCCGGGCATCAAGCCGCAGATATTCAGGCGCCCGGCCGCCGGGCAGGACCAGCGCATCGTACTCCGGCAACCGCACGGCGGCGAAATCGGCGGTCAGGCGGAAGCGATGTCCTGGTTTTTCGCTGTAGGTCTGCGCCCCTTCGAAATCGTGGATCGCGGTCAGGACCGAATCTCCCTCCTTCTTATTAGGGCAAACCACATCGACCTGGTGCCCCAGCAAAAGCAGCATCTGGAAGGGGACCATCACCTCGTAATCTTCCACGTAATCGCCAACCAACATCAGGATCTTTTTTGTGGCCATGGTTCGCCGCCTCGCCGAGGGATCGCAAAAGGATCAAATCGTGGTCTACCTGTGCCGCTGAGAAGAATTGTAATCCCTCGCCGTCGATGCGAGCGAACGTTGGAAGGAAACTCTGCTAGCACAAGGTAGAGGAGTTGGGCAGCCACTGCCGATAAGTAAATTTGGCCGGGCATAGCAGATCCCTCCCGATCGGCTTTCAGGTCGCTCCACACAGGGCGTCCTCCCGCGTGAACCGGCCGCCCTCCCCGGCACGCATCCTGAAGCAACTCCCAAAACCGGTATGAACGCAGCGAAACCACATTTCCTGCTGTTTTCGGAATCGACCCGAAAACAGGCCAGGGGACAATGGAGATTTGTCCTTCAAGCGGTTGACGGAAGCGACCAATTCGAAGCCTACGACGAAGAACCGAACGTCGGCGGCGAACGCCTGGAACTTTTGGCCGTCGTCCGCGGACTCGAGGCTTTGCCCGAACCCGCCCGCGTGACATTGGTCACTCCCAGCAAATACGTCAACCGCGGCCTGGCCCAGGGGCTGCCGGAGTGGCGTCACAACGGTTGGCAGTGGGAACATTTTGGCGAGATGGTACCGGTCAAGAACCGCGATCTTTGGCAGCGGGTCGACCGGGCGCTCGATTTTCATTCTGTCCAGTGTCGCTCTTGGCGTTTTGATTTGCCCCACGGCGCCCCTGCCGCGGCAGTCGTCCAACCCTCCGTGGCCGCGCCGGCATCCGCCCCCGAGCGCCCGACAGCGGGTTTTGGGCGCTGGCGCTGGGGCCGGCGTTTGAGACGCTTGTCCTTAATTGGCAAGCGTTTAGCCGCTCGGTCGGCCGAACGGTTCTGGCTCGATTTGGGACGGCTCGGCACGGGGCTGGTGCCGGTTCCCTGGCTGGAGTAATGGCTCGGTCCTTTGCCGCTCGGGCGCCAGGGGCGCCGGGCGGCCGCTAGACTTCTCGCACCGCAAATTCCACAATCATTAGGGTTCGATCCATGAGCGTTCGTACTTCGGTTGAGTTGGAGAAGATCGGTTCGCTGCTCGAAGGGCGGCACGAAAACCCCTTCGACTTGCTGGGCCCCCACGAAATCGTGGTCGATGGGCGTCGCGCATTGGCTGTGCGTGCCATGCTGCCCGACGCGAACCAGGCTTGGGTCGTCGATCCTGCCCAAAGTGTTTTGCAGCCGATGCGGCGCATTCATCCCGCCGGACTTTACGAGGCCATTTGCCCGATGCTGAAGGAAGATTCCAACCGTCGCTATCAACTGCGCGTCGCCGACGAACGCGGCACGCAGTCGATGCTGCACGATCCCTATGCGTTTCCGCCGTTACTTAGCGAGTTCGATCTCTACTTGCTCGCCGAAGGACGCCACTGGAACAGCTACAGCAAGCTGGGCGCGCAACTGCGCACCGTCGACCGCGTCGAGGGGGTCAACTTCGCCGTCTGGGCTCCCAACGCGACCGGCGTCAGCGTCATCGGCGATTTCAACGCCTGGGATGCCCGCCGCCATGCCATGCGCAAACACATTCCCTCCGGTGTGTGGGAACTGTTCGTGCCAGGGCTGGGTGAAGGAACCATCTACAAATATTCCGTTCGCCACCGCGATCAGGTCTTCGAGAAGGCCGATCCGTACGGTTTCGCCGCGGAACTCCCCCCCCGCACGGCGTCCAAGGTGGCCGATCTGGACCGCTACCATTGGCACGACGCGACGTGGGTGGCCAATCGGCAAAAGACGAACGGGCTCGACGCCCCGATATCGTTCTACGAAGTCCATCTGGGCAGTTGGCGCCGTCCCGGGGATGACCCACAACGTTGGCTCACCTATCGCGAACTCGCGCACCAGCTTGTCGACTACTGCCTCGAGATGGGTTTCACCCACCTCGAACTGATGCCCGTCAGCGAACACCCCTACACCCAAAGCTGGGGTTACCAGCCCGTCGGCTACTACGCCGCCACCAGCCGCTACGGCTCGCCCCAAGACTTCATGTACTTTGTCGACCATTGCCATCAGAACGGCATCGGCGTGGTGCTCGACTGGGTGCCGGCTCACTTCCCGCGCGACGGCCACGGCCTGCGCATGTTCGACGGCACGCATCTCTATGAGCATGCCGACCCTCGCCAAGGCGAGCACCCCGACTGGGGGACCTTGATCTTCAACTACAGCCGCAACGAAGTGCGCAATTTCCTCACCTCCAACGCGCTCTTCTGGTTCGACAAATACCACATCGACGGATTGCGGGTCGACGCGGTGGCCTCGATGCTCTACCTCGACTACAGCCGTCAGCCGGGCGATTGGATTCCCAATCAATACGGCGGACGCGAGAACCTGGCCGCGATCGATTTTGTCAAGGAATTCAACGAGCAGAGCCACATTCAATATCCCGGCGTCTTGACCATCGCCGAGGAATCGACCGCCTGGGGCGGCGTGTCACGGCCGACCTATCTCGGCGGACTCGGTTTCAGCCTGAAGTGGAACATGGGCTGGATGAACGACACGTTGCGTTACATACGCCACGAGCCGATCCACCGCCAGTTTCATCACGACGAGCTGACCTTCAGCCTGATCTACGCGTTCCACGAGAACTTCACCTTGCCGTTGTCGCACGACGAAGTGGTCCACGGCAAAGGTGCGCTCCTCGACCAGATGCCGGGCGACCTGTGGCAGAAATTCGCCAACCTGCGGCTGCTCTATGGCTATATGTGGGGCCACCCGGGAAAGAAGTTGCTCTTCATGGGTTGCGAGTTCGGACAGTGGAACGAATGGAATTGCGACGAAAGCCTGCAGTGGCACCTGCTCCAATGGGACACCCATCGCGGCCTGCAGCGCTGGATGGCCGATCTGAATCGGATCTATCGCCGCGAGCCGGCGCTCCACCAGGTCGATTTCGATCCCGCCGGCTTCGAATGGATCGACTGCCACAACTATCAGGACAGCGCGCTGAGCTACCTCCGCCGCGCCAAAGACCCCCACGACTTTCTCTTGGTGAGCTGTAACTTCACCCCGGTCGTCCGTGGCAACTATCGCTTGGGAGTGCCGGAGCTCTGTTGGTACGAGGAAATCCTCAACAGCGACTCGATGTTCTACGGCGGCAGCAACGTGGGCAACGGGCCGGGAGTGATGGCTCAGCCGATTCCCTGGAACGGCCGCCCCTACTCGATCGGACTCACGCTTCCGCCGCTGGGCATGTCGATGTTGAAGCCCCGCCGTTAAACGGAACGATTTACGCCGCGCCGCGCACGGTCAGCCAGGGCGTGCGGGCGCGCGCTGTACGGCCACCGGTTCGCCGGCGGCAAAGCCCAGGTAACTCGGCGTGTAGCCGGGGAAAATACGGTCGACGTGCGGATTGCGCAGCCGCCGGTCGACGATTTCCGCCAGCACGTCGCGAAAATCGGTCGTCACCGGCAGGTTGCCGTCGTGATCGAGCGCATCGGCGGCCATCCCCGGCCAGCGGGCGTAGACCTTTCCGCCCCGAATGCCGCCGCCCAAAACCAGCGCCGCGCTCCCGCGTCCGTGATCGGTGCCGCCGGCTCCGTTGGGGGCGACGCGCCGTCCGAACTCGGACAGGACGACAACGGTCACACGATTCATGTGATCTCCCAGGGCAGCGACAAAGACTTCCAAAGCCCCTGCCAGCGTCCGCATGGGTCGCTCGATTTCCTTGGCTTGCGACAGATGCGTGTCCCACCCTCCCAGGGTCAGGACGGCGGCCTCCAGCCCCACCTCGGCGCGGATCAATCGCGCGACCAATTGGAACTGACGCCCGAGAGCCGTAAAGGCGACTTCCTGCCGATCCCCGGCGGGATCGAGGGTGGTCGACAATCGATCGACCGCGGCTAAGGTCGTCAGTGTGCTCCGTCCGACGGCTGCCACCGGGTTTGACCCCGTGGCGTACAGCCGCGACAGCGCCGTCATGAAGCCCGGCTTCCAGCCCAACGGAAGCTCCAGCCGCAAATCATCCAGCGAACCAAACGCTCGAGCTCCGGCGATCCCGCGCAGTACCAGAGGGACCGTCGGGGTCAGGCTGATCGCCCGCAGCGCGCTGCCCGAAGAATTGGTTTGCGAGGCCAGATGGCGGCCGAGCCAGCCATCTTTGGGACCGGTCGGAGTGCTGGCCTGTTCCAAAAGCCGCATGGCATCGAAATGCGACAGCAAAGGTTGCGTCGGTCCGCAGGCGTGCACGATCGCCAACAGGCCACGCTCATAAAGCTTCATCAGGGGTAAAAAATTCCAGTGCAATCCGAAAAAGTCATCGAGCCGCGTCGGTTCACGGCGATTGGGCACCGAAGCGTCGAACGCCGCTCGCTGGCGCGCGTAATCCGGGTCGCCCAACGGTGGAACCGCGTACAGCGCATCCATCCCCCCGCGCAGCAGCACGGTGACCAGCACATCGCCGGCGGGACCTGTCTGCGGACGGAAAACGAGCCGCTCCTCGGTGATCGCTGATTGCTCGGACATAGGATTCGATTGAGAAAAAAGGTTGCCGATCCAAACCGCCGAGTCACTCCGCTCGGTTCACGCTCCGCTTATGAACACCACTGAAACTCTGGAGCCATCAACATCAAAGCCACCCATTGGGGCAGCGCCGCGCGGCGATCCGGCTCGGCCAGCGCGAGCAAACTCGCCAAAGTCTCCGCCGGCAGCGCGGTCCCTAAAAGCGTCTGAGCCAACCGCTGACAAACCGTGGCCGGGTCCGACCGCGTCACCAGCCGCTCCAGCCCGGAATAATCGATCCGGGTTTCCCCAATGTCGCCATGAGCCAGTTCGATGGCAAACCTCCACCGCGGAGTGATGCTGCTGGCCCAGATTTCCGACTGGGTCGGATAACCGTCGGGCATTGCCCAGGCGAACGGGCGCTGGCCCATGGCCTGGAGATGTGCGATCAGTTCCCGGCACGAAGTGCGAACCCCCAAGGCGCGCATCGCCGAAATCGCGAAGCGAAACGGACGCTTGATCA
>Ga0182024_10020207_pt1 | contig 12186 bp, 13 predicted proteins | sample P32metaG_FD_120480 | JGI IMG/M metagenome (GOLD analysis project Ga0182024, IMG submission 120480) | Permafrost microbial communities from Stordalen Mire, Sweden - P3-2 metaG (Illumina Assembly) | ecosystem: Environmental > Terrestrial > Soil > Wetlands > Permafrost | place: Sweden: Stordalen...
CGAATAAACGAACAACTGGTCGTTTTGGAAACTCATCATCAATTGCACCAAAGGCGCATCGACGCGAGTCCCCACACAAGTTACCTATTCTAATTTTTAAAGAATATCCCGCGACGACAAAGGTCCCGGGCGAACTTCCAAGTATAACGCGATTTCAGACCCCGTCAATCGCCGGAAAGTCTTGGAAATCGCGTTTCAGCCGGAAGGGCGCGCAGTATAGCCCTGGGCTTGGGCCTGTCAACCGCTTGTCATGATTCTTGTTAGTGCGCTGCGCGCAACGCCCCACGGGGAGACAAAAACCCGTCTTTAGCCGCCTTTTGCAAGCCTAATTTTGGCATGGGAACGCTTGCCGGAATGGAAACGCGCGACGATCGCGCGCGCCAATTCGAATTTCACGTCCCGCGGGTTCCTGCCCTGCGCAACTTCGTGCTGCAACGCCGTAATCTCGGCCAGACAAATCTTTAGGCGGGATCGAAGAAGTTCTCCCCGACGGGCTTGTGCTGCAGAATTTCCTCGCAGGTCAATCCCTGAATCTCGTGCGGGAAAACCAGCCAGCTGTCCGTGGCATGGAGGAAATAGTCCGGCGCGAGAGCGCTGCGGTTTCGGGCGGGCTTGTAATAAACCGTCGCAATCCGGATGTTATCCGGCAAATTGCGGCGGCAACGGCGCTTGAGTGTCGCGATGACCGCTTCGAGGCTGCGGCCGGAGTCAAACACATCATCGACCAGCAGGAGTTCGTCCTCGGCCGACAGACGCGAAACCAGGTAATCCACCGCGTGCACCCGGACCGTCTTGCTTTGATTGTCGATGCCCGTATAGGAAGAGGTCCGAATCGCGATGTGATCGGTGTGAATCTTGTGGTACTCGAGCACCTCCTGAACCGCTATTCCGATCGGCGCGCCGCCACGCCACATTCCAACGAGGAACGTGGGCCTAAAGCCGCTGCGAACTATTAGCCTCGCGAGCTCCATAGAGTCCCGCAGCAGCGAGTCGGCTGAAATAAACAATTTGTCCATGAATCGTATACCGTCTCTCAGTGTAAACCGGCTCCAGGTCAGGATCGAAACAGGCGCGAATACTGCGATTCGTGCAAGGCGCTCGCGAGCGCCGGCGCGACCACACCGACACCGATCTCCGCATCGCCGACTCGCAGGGCATGCGCCACGATGGCCGGTATGGAATTCGTGAGCCGGTGCAGCAACCGCACGCCCGCGGACTGTCCCAAGGGCACGAGTTTGATCGCCGCCAGCACCTGATTTTCGCTCCAGGCCCAGAGATATCCGCTCAATGACTCGGTCTCGCGTATATGCCAGTGCACCGCCGCAAGTCCGAACAGCGCGGCGAACGCAGCGTCGGCGTCAAGCCATGCCCGGGCCTCGCTTACGCCCATCTCGACCAGCACACGCGCGAGCGCGCGGCCCAGGTGCCGCTCCTCGGCCCGCAACTCTGCAGTCTCACGCGCAGCGATCAAATGCGCGCTCCAGGACCGCACGGCCGCGATATCCGCAGCGGCCCAGCCGCGATGCAGCCGCAGCAGTATCGGCAAGTCCAGCGTGCCCAGTGCATGGCGTGACAATCCTTGCAGCCACTGCAGAGCCGCGACCTCATCGCTGACCCAACCAGCGTGAACGGCATACTCCAGGCCCTGCGAATAGGCATAGGCTCCGATCGGCAGTGCCGGGCTGACCAGATGACAGAGACGCAGCAGCGCGAGCTGCTCGCGCTCGGATTCGATCACGTTACCGTCTTCAGTGCCCGTGGGATTGGCCTGCTTCATGCGAGTGATAGGCTCCCGACTCGGGCTCGAACGGCAACTCTTCCACCGTCAACTGCAGGCCGAGCCCGAGCACCATGTCGTCGAGCACGTGATCGTGACTGTATCGCAGCCAAAGTGCACCAATCTGCAAAGCGATGTGCCGATTACCCAGATGATAGGCCGCGCGCGCGAGCAGCCGGGCATCGTCGGCGCGCGCCGTCGTGACCGTCTCCGGGGACGCGGCCACTTCTACGACGCGGCCATCTTCGGCGAGCAACAAATCGCCGCCGCGCAACACCTGACCACGCGTGATCATCACGCCCACCTGCTCGCCGCTTTCCAGGCGAGCCTTGAATCGACTGCGGCTGCGCATCTCGAACGGCAGCACGAGCCGAGTATCCGGTACACGGGTATTTTCCAAGCGCCGCGAGATCATGAGCATGGGTTTCCTCAGAATAGAAAATATCTTTGTGCCAGCGGCAACACGTCCGCGGGTTCGCAGGTCAGCAGCTGCCCGTCGGCGCGCACTTCATAGGTTTGCGGGTCGACGTCAATGTGCGGCAGATAATCGTTCAGCTTGAGATCGCTCTTGCGCAGGTGCCGGGTGCCGGCGACCGCGACCAAGCGCTTGCGCAATCCGAGCCGCGCATCGATGCCGCCGGCGAGCGCCGCCTGCGATACAAAACTGACCGACGTAGCCGCGCGTGCGGCGCCGAGCGCGCCGAACATCCGGCGGTAGTGGACCGGCTGCGGGGTCGGAATCGACGCATTGGGATCGCCCATCGGCGCCGCGACGATCATACCGCCCTTGATGATCAGAGCCGGCTTGGTTGCGAAGAACGCAGGCCGCCACAGCACGAGGTCAGCGAGCTTGCCTACCTCGATCGAGCCGACTTCGTGCGCCAGGCCGTGAGTGATCGCCGGATTGATGGTGTATTTGGCTACATAGCGCCGTGCGCGATAATTATCGTTGCGCGCATTGTCCTGCGGCAGCGGACCGCGCTGCAGTTTCATCTTGTGCGCGGTCTGCCAGCTGCGCGTGACGACCTCGCCGACGCGTCCCATTGCCTGCGAATCGGAGGAGATCATCGAAAACGCGCCGAGGTCGTGCAGGATGTCCTCAGCGGCGATAGTTTCGCGGCGGATGCGCGACTCGGCGAAAGCCACATCCTCTGGGATGCCGGGATCCAGATGATGGCAGACCATGAGCATGTCCAGGTGCTCGTCGATGGTATTGACCGTGTACGGTCGCGTGGGATTGGTCGAGGACGGCAGCACGTGCGCCACGCCGCAGACCTTGATGATATCGGGGGCATGGCCGCCGCCGGCGCCCTCGGTATGGTAAGTGTGGATTGCGCGGCCCTTGAACGCCGCAATCGTATCTTCGACGAAGCCGCTCTCGTTGAGGGTGTCGGTATGAATTGCCACCTGCACGTCGTAGCGCTCCGCCACACTGAGGCAATTGTCGATCGCCGCCGGCGTCGTGCCCCAATCCTCATGCAGCTTGAGTCCCATGACTCCCGCGCGGATCTGCTCCTCGAGCGGCTCGGGCAGACTGGCGTTGCCCTTGCCGAGCAGGCCGAAGTTCATCGGCAACTCATCCAGGGCCTGGTACATGCGCGCAATATGCCAGGGGCCCGGCGTGCAGGTCGTGGCACTGGTGCCGGCCGCGGGCCCGGTGCCGCCGCCGATCATGGTCGTGACCCCGCTCATGAGCGCGTCCTCGACCTGTTGCGGACAGATGAAGTGAATATGCGCATCGACGGCACCGGCCGTCACGATCAAGCCTTCACCCGCGATCACCTCGCTGCCGGCGCCCAGCACGATGTTCACCCCCGGCTGTATATCAGGATTGCCGGCCTTGCCGATGGCTGCGATCCGCCCGTCCTTGATCCCCAGGTCGGCCTTGACGATGCCCCAATGGTCGAGAATGACGACATTGGTGATCACGGTATCGACGACTTCGGCGGCCACGCGCTGGCTCTGGCCCATGCCGTCGCGAATGACCTTACCGCCGCCGAATTTGACCTCTTCACCGTAGATGCTGTGATCGTGTTCAATTTCGATCCACAGCTCGGTGTCGCCAAGCCGTACCCGATCGCCGCGGGTCGGGCCGAACATCTCTGCGTAGGCGCTGCGCGCGATGCGGGTCATGACAGAGGGCCCATGATGCGGCCCTGAAACCCGTACACGATCCGATCGCCTGCCAGGGCCACGAGCTCTATCTCGCGCTGTTGCCCCGGCTCGAAGCGCGTCGCCGTGCCGGCGGGGATATTGAGCCGGAAGCCTCGCGCCTGCTCGCGATCGAACTGCAGCGCCCGATTCGTTTCATGGAAGTGGTAATGCGAACCCACTTGGATCGGCCGATCCCCGGTATTTGCAACCGTGAGGCGGCGGGTCTCGCGCCCCGAATTCAATTCTATTTCGCCCGCTTCGGTAACAAATTCACCCGGGATCATGACTGCTTCCTTTTTCCCGCGCATCGTCAGGTGATCGGATGATGCACGGTCACGAGCTTGGTGCCGTCGGGAAATGTCGCCTCCACCTGAACCTCGGTAATCATCTCCGCGATCCCGTCCATGACTTCGCTGCGCTTGAGCACGGTGGCGCCGAAGCTCATGAGATCGGCGACCGTTCGCCCGTCGCGTGCGCCTTCGAGTATCGCCGCGGAAATCAGCGCCACGGACTCCGGATAATTGAGCAGCAGTCCGCGCGCCTTGCGCCGCTCAGCGAGCAAGGCCGCGGTGAACAGCAGCAACTTATCCTTTTCGCGCGGCGACAGCTGCATCGATTTCCTCAGGTGGCCCAGATTCTCGGCGGCACGGCCTCGCGGCCGATGAAGGCCGGCCGCACGGCGCGCCACAAGGCGATAAAGACCTGTTTTATGTGGTCCGCGCGCATGGCCCGAGCGCGGCAGATCAGTACACCATCGACGAGCGTACAGGCGACGGTCATACCGGAACAATACATCGCGCTGCTTGCGCCGGTGCTCGCGCGCGCCGTCTCAAGCTCCGCCGCCGCGGCCGGGTAGCCGATCCAGGTGCCGAGTGCCGTGTGTCCCGCCATGCCCCACGGCGCCGATAGGCAGGCCTGCCCGATGGTGAGGCGCTCGAGCAGCAGCGGGCGATCGTCCCGCCAGAGCTCGAAGCATTGCCGCAGCTCGCCCGATTGCAGGGACTCACCGCGGGCCGGCAGACCGAGGCAGCCGATCTCCCAGCCAATGACGCGCGCCCCGGCGGACAACCGCACGATGCTCGAGAGCTCGACAGCCGCATCAGGGTAGAAGATGTTCTCCTGCGGCAGCCACTCGAGCGTGCCGTCATCGACACGCAACGTCTGCACCAGGCGTGCCGCACCCGCCGCGCCGCGGCGATAGAACTTGCCGGCCGCCGGAGTCGTGAGCAGCGCATGCGCTCCGCTGCCGACCTCCGCCGTCAGTTCGAGATCGTCGCCGCCGGCGACGCCCCCGGGTGGATGAATAATATAGAGGTGGCATGGCTCGCTCGCGAACGCCGGCGATGCGCGTGCGGCCGCCGGCGACGCTTGGAGCAGCGAGTCGCGCTCGGGGTAGAAGGCCCGCTGCACGAGCAATGGGCCGCTGTGGCACCGGCGCGTGACGCGGGTACGTCCCTGCAGGCATTGGAACTGCAACCTGAGCCGCGCACGCCATCCGGTCTGAGATCCAAGCACGCTCATGTCTAATGGCCGGGAGCGTCAGGCCCGGCGGCTTCCAGCATGCCTTCGCGTAGGACGAATTGAATGACTGCGTCGAGGCCCTGTCCTGTCTTGAGATTCGTGAACACGAACGGGCGCGCGCCGCGCATCTTGCGGGCGTCGCGGTCCATGGCCTCCAGCGATGCGCCGACATGCGGCGCGAGATCGATCTTGTTGATGATGAGCAGGTCTGACCTCATGATGCCCGGGCCGCCCTTACGCGGAATCTTGTCGCCGGCCGCGACATCGATGACGTACAGCGTGAGATCGGAAAGTTCGGGACTAAAGGTCGCGGCGAGATTGTCGCCACCGCTCTCGACTATGATCATGTCGAGCTGCGTGAACTCGCGCATGAGGGCGTCGATGGCGGCGAGATTCATCGAGGCGTCTTCGCGGATCGCGGTGTGGGGACAGCCCCCTGTCTCGACCCCCCGGATGCGTTCCGGCGGCAGCGCTTCGCTGCGGATCAGGAACTCGGCGTCCTCGCGCGTGTAGATGTCATTCGTGACCACCGCGATGTCGAGACGATGGCGTAAGCGCTTGCAAAGTGAATCGACCAGAGCGGTCTTGCCCGAACCCACGGGTCCACCGACGCCTACGCGCAGCACATCTTGCCGAATCGACGCACTCATGCACCCTCCTCAAGCGGCGCGGACTGAACGATACTAATACGAAGCCTATGGTTGCGGCACGCCGTCCTGCCACAGATTCCAGTCGCGCACGATGGCCTCGACCAGCGGCATGCCCGCGCGCACGAGATTGTCGGCCGAGATGCGCACGGCACTGCCCAAGGCGCGCTGCGCTTGCATGGATTCGCGCACGCCTTGCTGCGGGTAGGGCCGATCGAAATCGGAACCGGTGCGCAGGACCGCAACGCGCCGCAGATCGAGCAGACCGGACTGCGAGCCGCGGGTCAATGCATTCAGCGTCGCGTTGTCCTCCTGCTGCGTGGTGCAGTAGACGCCCTTTCCGTCCGTAAGCAGCCGGGTCCAGCGTCGCGCATGGTCGCCCAGCCGGCGGCCCGCCCACCAGGTATCACCGGAGAGCGTATCGCACTGAATCACGGTCGGCGGTTGATTGGCCGGCGCCCGTGTGTAGTGGCGCCGATACGCGCGTATATCCTCGCTGTCTTCGAGTGTCGCCGAACGGGACAATGCGAGCGCCTTCTGCAGCAGAACTTCGTCGAGGCGAAATACCTCGGTACGATAATCGAACCTCGGCACCTGGTCGGGCGCATCGGTGAGAACACCGAAATAGCCGTCCTGCCAGCCATGCGGTAACTCGCGCGCATCGATTTCATGCGCGATGCCGCTATCGACGGCGTAGCGCGCCCAGGCCGTAGAACCAATGGTACCGCGCAGCGGATCAATGCCGGCAATACCCGCGATGACAAAATAGGTCTTCTGCAGATCGAACGCGCCGCTGAACAGCACCGCCATCATCGACGCCGCGGCATTGGCATGTCCCATGCCGGTGGTCATTTGGCATACGGCTTCAGAATTGCAGCGAACCATCGGATAGTCGCTGGACAAGCCGGGCACCGGAATCTCTTGGGTCGGCCGCAGCGCCTCGAGCCATGGTGCGGCCTCGAGGCTGAACATGTTGATGATCAGCACGCGCACCGCCAGTGGCGCGGCGCGACTCGCCGCAGCGGCGGATTCTGCGGCGCGGGCGCTGCCGCACGTAGAGGAAATCGCCAGCAGCAGCCCGCATGCACACCGGGCGCGTGCGGATGCAAGGCGGCGCCTCGCGAGAGCGTGTTGGCTGACGTTCATTTGGATAATCATCCTCAAGCCAGATAAATGAAGCGCACGACGCACAGAGCAGCCAAAACGTACACCAGCCAATCGCCCAAGCGCGCCTGTCCCCGCAGCAGTTTCAATACCGCGTGGCTCGTGATACCGAAGGCAAGCCCGTTGGCGATCGAATAGCTCAATGGGATCATTATCACGGTCAGGAAGGCGGGAATGGCGGCCCCTGGGTCGGCCCACTCGACCTCGGCGAGTGAACCCATCATCAGCGCGCCGACCAAAATCAGTGCCGGTGCCGTCGCCGCGGCCGGAATGGCCTGCACCAACGGCGCAAAGAACAGCGTACACAGGAACAATAGACCGACCACGACGCTGGTCAGTCCCGTGCGCCCGCCCACCGCGACACCCGCGGCGCTCTCGATGTAACTGGTGACCGGACTGGTCCCCGCCATGGCGCCCACCATCATTGACGCGGAATCCGCCAGCAAGATGCGATTCAAGCGCGGAATCGAACCATCGTTGGCCACCAATCCCGCTCGTTTAGTGACAGCGACCAACGTGCCGACATTGTCGAACATGTCGACGAACAGAAAGACAAAGACGATCTCCAGAAGCGACAAGCCAATCCCGCCCTTCAAATTCAACGCCGCCGGAATGTCGAGCCGGAAAGCCGTCGCCGACAGGTCGGCGATGCTGTAGGCGCCCGGTGTGAAATGAGCCAGACCCAGTGTCCAGGCAATGGCGGCAGTCAGCACAATGCCTATCAGCATCGCTCCCTTGACTCCTCTCGTCTGCAGTGCGGCGATTACCAGCAAACCCAGCATCGAAAGGGCCGCTGTTGGCGCGGTCAGATTGCCGAGGCCCACCATGGTGCCGGGCTTGGCGACAATCACCCCGGCATCGCTCAATCCGATGAAGGCAATGAACAACCCGATCCCGCCGCTTACCGCCGCAAACAGCGAACGCGGCACGGCGCTCATGATCAACTGGCGCACACCGGCAATCGTCAAGAGCATGAAGGCGACACCGGAAAGAAAGACGCAGCCGAGCGCGGTCTGCCAGGGCAAGCCCATGCCCTGCACGACGGTGTAGGTGAAATAGGCGTTCAGACCCATTCCGGGAGCAAGCGCGAGTGGGTAATTCGAAACCAGCCCCATTAGAATGCTGCCAAAGCCGGCGGCGAGGCAGGTTGCAGCGGCGACCGCGGCCACCGGCATGCCGGCGGCGCCCAAGATCAAGGGATTGACCGCGACGATATAGGCCATGGTCAGAAACGTCGTCAGCCCGGCGAATATTTCGGTCCGGACTGTCGTGCCATTGCGTGCGAGACCAAAAAGGCGTTCCAACGTGCCTGTCATTCTGCCCACTTCCTCAGATGGATGCGCGACATGGGTCGACGGCGCGCCGAATTTTGCACACCAAAGATTCGCGGATCGTTAATGCAATATCGACGTCCACCGCCAACTGCAGTTTGCGAAAAAAACGTAGCGTGCTTACTCCCCCCGCCGCGCACGCGTTCTTGACTAGGGATCGTTGCAACCCGCTAGTGAATCGTTACACTACACACGTCGTATCTCGCTGTAAAGAAATCGGGGCGCCGTCGGTTAATCGTCGTTTGAATCTTGTTGTTTGCAGGAGAGCGCGAACGTGGTGCTGTCAGCAGGCATAGCCTGGGCTCTGATGATTTTGAGCATGGTTTGCTGGGGTTCGTGGGCGAACACCTTCAAGCTCACCCGCGGCGTTCGCTTCGAACTGTTCTACTGGGATTATGCGATCGGCATGGCGGCGAGCGCGATGCTGCTCGCCGCGATGGCCGACTCTCCGTCAGCGGGCGGAGCGGGATTTCCGGCGAGCGTTTTCTCGGCAAGCACGGCGGCGCTCGGGCAGGCCACCGCGGCCGGAGTCGTCTTCAACCTCGCGAATCTGCTGCTGGTCGCCGCCATCTCGATGACGGGACTCGCGGTTGCCTTTCCGGTGGCGATCGGCACCGCGCTGATCGCGGGCACCGCCCTCACTTTTTTTGTCGATCGCAAGGGATCGCCGCTGATCATTGCGACCGGCGTGCTCTTTGCGGTGGTTGCGATCGTCTGCTGCGCGGCGGCGTACCGCGCTCAGGCGAAGGGCAGCCCCGTCACGCGCAAGGGCGTCGTCATTTGCCTCGTCAGCGGTTTGCTGATGGGCAGCTGGTCGCCGCTCGCCGCCGCGTCCATGCAAAAGGCGCCCGGCGCGCTCACGCCGCTGGCGAGCCTCGCCATATTCGGCGTCGGAGTCCTCCTCTCCACCGTGCCGTTCAACCTCTACTTCATGCGCCGTCCCCTCGACGATGTCCCCGTGTCGATGAGCGGCTACTTGACGGGCGGAATCCGCTGGCACTTGCTTGGGCTATTGGGCGGTGTGGTTTGGACCCTCGGCACTGCGTCGAATCTCGTCGCAGGCGCATCGGTCGGGTTTGCCGTCGCCTACGCGATCGGCCAGAGCGCGCCGCTGGTGGCTTCGCTGTGGGGCATTTTCGTGTGGAGGGAATTCGCCGGCGCCCCACCGGCCGCGACTCGCGCGCTCGCCGCGATGTTCGTATTCTACATTGCGGCGATAGGCATCCTGTCGCGGGCGATCTAAAGGATTTTGGGGCAAACGATGCACACCGAGGGTAAGCCTGCGTATGTTCTCGTCATCGGCAGCGCCAGCGTCGATGTCTCGGTGATGACGGCGGCGCTGCCGCGGCCCGGCGAAACGGTCATCGGCCATGGATCCCTCATCGCACCCGGCGGCAAGGGATCCAATCAGGCGGTTGCGGCGGTGGCCTGCGGCGCCGCGACCCACTTCGTCGGCCGTACCGGCGCTGACTCATTCGGCGCGATTATCCGCGACGGCCTCGCGGATCGCGGCGTGCACATCGACGAACTGCGAGCGCTCGCGGACGTGGCCTCGGGGCTTGCAACCATCAGCGTTGAAGACTCGGGCAAGAATGCGATCGTTGTCGTCCCTGGGTCGAACGGCCGGCTTGCGCCTGCGGATCTGGACGCGATTACGCCGCTGATCCAAGACGCCGCCGTGGTGGTCCTGCAATGCGAAATTCCGCTCGACACGGTGTATCGCGCGATCGAGCTGTCCCATGCATGCGGCACGCTGGTCGTGCTCAATCCCGCTCCGTTTCGGGGGCTCGATCTCGCTCGCATCGCCCGCGGAGTCACCTACTTCGTGCCGAACGAAACTGAAGCGGCGCAAGTGTGGGGCAAACCGGTCGAGAACCTGGCGCAGGCCGAGCACTGCGCGTCCTGGCTGCAGACCCAAGGGATCCCCTGCGTCATCATCACGCTGGGCGAACAGGGCTGCATGGTCGCCGACGAACGCCCTGCCCGGCATTATCCGGGTCACCGCGTCGCCGCGGTCGATACGACCGGCGCGGGCGACGCGTTCGTCGGGTGTCTTGCGGCATCGCTCGCGACCGGACGTTCCCGCGACGAGTCCATCCGCCGTGCGCTGCTTTACTCCGCGCTGTCGGTAACCGCGCGCGGCGCGCAGGTGTCCTTTCCGCGGGCCGAGGACTTCGAGCGCTCCTGGAAAGTACACGCGGGAGCGCGGGTCGGCGCCGCGCCCGCGGGCTCCTAAGGCATCGAGTCGAGCAGATCGCCGATGAGCGTCGATGCGCCGATTCTAAAATTCGCGGGCGCCGCGCTGCCGGATCCGAATCGCAGCTCGTACTGATCCAGAAACGCGCGCGCGGCCGCGATGCTGCGAATACCGCCCGATACCTTCAATCCCACCGCCGTGCCGCCCTCCCGCGCCTGCGCGATCACCTCCAGCAGCACCGCTACCGCTTCCGGCGTTGCGCCGGTCAGCGTCTTGCCCGTCGAGGTCTTCAGGAAATGCGCGCCGCCCGCCACTGCTATGTCGGCGGCGCGGCGCACCGTGTCCGGTGCACCCAATTGACCGGTTTCCAGGATGACCTTGAGGAGCGCGCGATCGCCGCAGGCGCCGCGGCAGCGTTGCACGAGCGCAAGACCGACGCCTGCATCCCCCGCGAGCAGCGCGCGATAGGGGAATACCACGTCCACTTCGTCGGCGCCTTTGGCGACTGCGGCGGCTGTTTCCACCGCCGCTTGCTCGACGCCTGCCGCACCTTCGGGAAAATTGGTGACGACCGCAATCCGTACTCCCGTCTCCCGCAGGGCGTTTCGGGCGACCGTAATGAATCGCGGCCAAACGCACACCGCCGCGACCGTGCCCGCTTTCGAAACCGCGAGCCCCGACAGTCTCACGATGGCTGCCTCATCGTCTGTCTCATTGAGACTCGTGAGGTCCATCAGCGAGACGATTCGCCCCGCCATCGCGGACTCAGGTGAAAGGGTGTCTGTGGCTGCCATGTGAGAAGTGAGCCCCTATCTTTTCGCCGCGGTCTTGCTTGATGGAGCCGCCGCAGACATCAGATCGACGAACATCCGCGTGAATTTCGGCAAATCCAAATCAACCTGCGCATGCACCAGCCGCAAATCGATGGCCGGTTTGAGCGCCTCGCTCCACGTCAACGTCTCGCCGTAAGCAGGCCCATGGCTGACGTCGACATCCATGTACAGGCTCCGGTTCTTGGTGATGATGCTGGGATCGAGCCACGCGCACGCCGCCAATTCGTCCCAAAGATAATAGCGATCCTGGGAGTACTTTGCGATGTACCGGGCGGCCGGACTCGCAGACTTTGAAATCTCGTCCAACATCGCCTGCGTGAACATCGCCTTGATCGACACATCCACCGTCGTGACATCGATGCGCGGCCAGTGAGCCCGAAGCGTGATGCGCGCCGCCTCCGGATCGAACCAGAAATTGAATTCATGCCGGGGGCTGGTGGCGAACTCGGGATCGTCCGTCTGCGGATTCAAGCTGCCGCCCATGACGACGAGCCCCTGCGTCAACTCCGCGAAGCGCGGATCTATGCCAATCGCTAGCGCGATGTCGGTCAGTGGCCCCGCG